>ERZ1026856.892-NODE-892-length-16489-cov-9.909578_pt1 | contig 16489 bp, 8 predicted proteins | sample MGYA00380158_ERZ1026856 | MGnify/ENA primary metagenome ERZ1026856 (study PRJEB33269, sample SAMEA4719794) | human gut metagenome | biome: human-associated habitat; feature: organic feature; material: feces | place: Cameroon | collected 2013-10 ...
TCCGTCGCTGCCGACCTTGCATTGCTCAAAACTCCAGGCGAATGGGGTGCCGACATCGCTGTTGGCGAAGGTCAGTCGCTTGGCATTCCTATGTCGTGGGGCGGACCATACATCGGCTACATGTGTACCACCGAAAAGCTCATGCGCAAGATGCCTGGTCGCATCGTTGGCAAAACCACCGACAGCCGTGGTCAGCGTGCCTTCGTGCTCACTCTCCAGGCTCGCGAACAGCACATCCGTCGTCAGAAAGCCACATCCAACATCTGCAGCAACCAGTCATTGATGGCTCTTTGGGTCACCATCTATATGGCCACCATGGGCAAACAGGGTCTCTGCGAGGCTGCTCAGGCTTCGTGCGATGGTGCCCACTATCTCGCTGCCAAGCTATGCGAAGATTCTCGCTTCAAGCTCACCTTCGACAAGCCATTCTTCAATGAGTTCTGCGTCAGCTATTCTGGCAATCTCGATGCCCTGCTCGCCAAGCTCATTGCTCATGGCATCTTTGGCGGCATCCGCATCGACGACCACACATTGATGATTGCCGTTACCGAGAAACGTACTAAGGAAGAAATTGACCAACTAATAAGCATCTGCCATGAATAACAAGATATACGACAAACTGATTTTCGAACTGTCTAAGGAAGGAAGATGTGCTTATTCGCTTCCTCAAAACGGTTTCCAGCATTATGATATTCCTGCAGCTCTCCGCCGTGCCCACAAGGCTGAATTGCCTGAGGTCGACGAGCTCACCGTGGTTCGCCACTACACCAATCATAGTGGCAACAACTTTGGCGTGGAAAATGGCTTCTACCCTCTTGGCAGCTGCACCATGAAGTATAATCCTAAGATTAACGAAGAGGTGGCTAATATGCCTGGCTTCACCAATCTCCATCCTCTGCAGCCTGCCGACACCGTAAAGGGCGCCACAGCCGTCCACGACACTCTGCGCCATTGCCTGTCAGCCCTCACCGGTCTCCACGATTTCACTCTCAAGCCTTGTGCTGGTGCTCATGGCGAGCTCACGGGCTTGATGATTATCCGTGCCTACCACGAGGCTAATGGCGAAACAAAGCGCACCAAGGTCATCGTGCCCGACTCTGCTCATGGCACCAACCCTGCCTCTGCCGCCGTTTGCGGATTAGAGATTGTCGAGGTAAAGAGCACCGCCAATGGCATGGTGGATGTCGACGACCTCAAAGGCTTGCTCGACGATAGCGTGGCTGCCATGATGATGACCAACCCTAACACCCTCGGACTCTTCGAGCGCGAGATACCGGAGATTGCCAAGCTCGTCCACGATTGTGGCGCACTTATGTACTACGATGGTGCCAACCTCAACCCTATGCTTGGCGTATGTCGTCCGGGCGATATGGGCTTCGATGTCATGCACATCAATCTCCACAAAACCTTCTCCACCCCTCATGGCGGTGGCGGTCCTGGTAGTGGTCCTGTTGGCGTACGCCAAGGTCTCGAGGCTTTCTTCCCACAGGTCAACCCTTATCATGGCAACTTTGGCGTAGAACTTCGTGCCCTCACCTACATCCTCACCCTCGGTCGCGAGAATATCAAGATGGTGGGTTCTTTGGCGACTCTCAATGCCAACTACATCAAAGAGTGCCTCAAGGATGTCTACGAGCTTCCTGTCCCTGGGTTCTGCATGCACGAGTTTGTCTTCAACGGTCTTAAAGACAAGTCTACCGGCGTCACCACCATGGACGTAGCCAAGCGTCTTCTCGACTATGGCTACCATGCTCCAACCATCTATTTCCCATTGCTCTTCCACGAGGCTATGATGATAGAGCCAACCGAAAACGAAAGCAAGGAGACCATCGACGGCTTCATCCAGATGATGCGCACCATCGCCACCGAGGCTGCCGAAAATCCTGACCTCGTGAAGTCGGCACCTAACAATGCTCCTATCACTCGCATCGACGATGTGCAGGCAGCCAAGAATCCTATCCTCACCTATAAGCAACTCTCACAGCAATAGCATGAAGACAGATATCATTATCATAGGCAGCGGTCCTGGCGGTTATCGTACCGCCAGCTACGCTGCTCAGCAGGGCAAACAGGTCGTCATCATCGAGGGTGGCGAGGCTGGTGGCACATGCCTCAATTCGGGCTGCATACCCACCAAGTGTCTTGCCCACGATGCCGAAGCCAACGCTTCCAACTTTGCTGCAGCCATAGAGCGTAAGCAGTTGGTAACATCGCAGTTACGCCAAGGTATCGAACAATTGCTTTCAGCTCCAGGCATCACCTTCGTGCGTGGCATGGCGCAGTTCAAGGACGCCCATACCGTCAGCGTAGATGGCACCGACTATGAGGCCTCCGACATCATCATTGCCACAGGCTCAAGCGCCAAGCTGCCACCCGTCGACGGCATCACCAATCCTCGCGTCATCACCTCTACCCAGGCTCTCGACTTCCAGTCGTTGCCAGCCCGGATAGTCATCATTGGCGCAGGCGTCATAGGCATGGAATTTGCCTCCATCCTCTCTCGCTTCGGCACCCAGGTCACCGTCATAGAGTATCTCAAAGAGTGTCTGCCTGTGCTCGACAAAGACATCGCTAAGCGTCTGCGCAAGCAGATAGAAAAACAGCAGGGCGTAACCTTCTACATGGATTCTGCCGTCAAAGCCATCACCGACACCGAGGTGGTGTTCGTAGCCAACAAGAATGGCAAAGAGACTCGCCTTGAGTGCCCAGGCTGTCCTGTGCTCGTGGCTACCGGTCGCCAGCCAAATACTGAAGGTCTAAACCTCGAAGCTGCAGGCGTTGCCCACACCCCAAAGGGCATCACCGTCAACGACCAGATGCTCACCTCCGTGCCTCATATCTATGCCATAGGCGACGTCACAGGTCGTCAGATGTTGGCACATGCAGCCACCTTCATGGGCTTCCGTGCCGTCAACACCATCGTTGGCAAGACCGACAAAATTCGCTTCGACATCATGCCTTCCGCCATCTTCACCTATCCCGAAGCTGCCAGCGTAGGCATCACCGAAGATCAAGCAAAAGAGCAAGGCATCGACTGCCACACCCTAAAAGGCTACTATCGAGCCAACGGCAAAGCCCTTGCCATCGACGAGCCAGAGGGCATGATAAAGCTTGCCATCGATGCCTCGGGCAAGATTCTCGGCTGTGCTGCCTATGGTGCCCATTCTGCCGACATCATCCAGGAAGTCACCGCCTACATGCAGTTCGATGCCACCATCCACGACATCGCCTCTACCGTCCACATCCACCCCACTCTCTCCGAGATTCTCCAGGATGCCTGCGTAGGTGGCAACTAATCGCATCGTCCATATCTATGGCAATATAAAACCAAAAGAGAGCACCCTCCACGGATGCTCTCTTATTTTATGTATTTACGCTTGATTCTTTAGTTAGTAAAATGATCTCTACTTCAATCTCACCTCTGGCATTCTTGCCTTAAACTCGGAATCTATCAAGTGGCACTGTTCCTTGATAATTCCACGACGATAAATAGCTGGCTGCAAGCAATATAGGTCAAACATTTCCTTATTCACATCCTCTACCTTTTGCCAATGAGGGAAGAATAACTTCATATAAGCCGTGGCTATACGCTTAATCGCCTTGGAATCACGAACGTCAGATTTCGCCTCAAACTCAACCAACTCATCAAACAATAATCCGTAAGAGTTCTGGATTCGCATTGTATGTAATATCTCTGAGAAATATTCCACATTGATAGTCCAACCATTGAATATCATACTATCATTAACACGTGGCAACTTCCAACCTTCTATAAAGCTATGGAAGCGGTCTAGCAAAGCAGACTCCTTAAAGTTGTTTGGTAAAGAATCGAAATAATTTGGTGATATAGGCAAACGATTGGCTGACAAAGGTATATTTCCCATCAACATCAAACCACACTCCGATGTAAACTCATTATTGTCGATAGTGGTCTTTCCACTCTCCAAATACGATTTTAATGCAGCCTGAATCTCTGCAGGTTCTTGGAAGATAATGGTCTGAATCTCATCAAAGACCGTAAAATCATGATTCTTGATGATACCATTTTGTTGCTTTTGTTTGTCATAGAACAACTTGGCACGAGTTACCTTTCCGCCACTCACCAACCAACCATACTTAGACAAATTACCAAAGACATACGATTTACCCGTACCCTTAGGAGCAAGCTCTATCACATTCAACCTTGGTTCTATAAATATCAAAAGACGAGTCAAAAACTCCATCTTTTGAGTCATTGAAGTAAAGCCATCCGGATCGTACTCCATGGCAGACAACAACACATCAAACCATTCCTCATTTGAAAAGTGTTGACGAGCCTCACGCAAATACTCTATATCTACAGAACTATAAGGTTTGAAAGGCTTGAAGTCAACCATTCTCACATGGTTTTTCTTATCATTATCGTCATCAGGCAACAAACAGAGTTTTACAATACCCCATTTTTCACCATCAACTAACTCGCCAGGATGCTTGGCATATACATAATCAGGTATGATTCCCTCACGTTGCTTGATTCCATAGTCAGGAATAGCAAACTGCTTTTCTCCCTTTACCAAATCTATATAAATGGAAAAGCGAGCCAGCAAAGTCACTTCCTTACCTGCCAATATATCATCCTTGACAGTTCCACCATTGGCAGGAATCACTTTATCCAAAAAAGCATTTAATCCCAAAGTATCTATCTCACCTGTACTGATGTTCAGATAACGCTTCAATAGATAATCCTTCACAAACGAAGGCAAGTTGCGACCAGCAAAAATGCTGTTCGTAGCCTTTGGGTCTTTGTATATTGACATAGCAGAGAAATATTGTCTCACTTTCTGCTGTAAATCTTCTTTCATAAACTTCAATGATTAAAAATCAAACAAATCTTCTTCCGTTGCGCCTACTTGCCAGTGAATAGTACATTTATCTATCTCCTTACCACCGACACATACACTTATTTCATCCTCACTTTCGTCCATATCAAGAGGAACTGACATAAACTCCTCCTCTCCAATTTTATTTAAACTATACGATTTGTCTCTATATATAATATAAGGTGTATCAGAAATAGCCAATCCCTTAATCTTTAAGCTAACCTTAGGGTCTGTGGCTGATACCTCAGGCGTAAGAACAATGACGCTCCAGTGGCTATTATTTGGACTATTAGAAATCACGAATATCGGAACAAGGACTTCTTCTGGAGTGCAACCTCCATGAATACCTTGGTCACGAGGTACTTTATTGCATAATGACTTATGATTTAAAGCACAAACCGTATTGCCATTATCCAAGACTAAATAATTCTTGTCCGCAGTCACCTTACCTGTTTTACATATAGCCAATCTACCATGATGGTCTGATTCAAAACCTGCAAGATTCAATCCATCTTGCAACTGAGACAAATAAGTTAGACCATGGTCACTGACTATAGCGATTTTCTTGCCAGCATAGGTGCTGACAACATTTTCTATTGCTTCCTTTACAATTCTCATTTCTGAAATAATCGTATCAGGATAGTGATTCGTTGATTGATGTGCCAAGGTATCCAAATCCCCAATTTTCATTGTTTGGATGTCTATTTCAGAAAGACGTTGCAATTCCTTTTTATTCGCCTCTGTTGTCGTTGGCAACAAAGCCCTTGCCACCATTGTTTCATTCAGATAAACATTGTCTTGTAGATGTCTCTCCAAGATAGATTGAATATATGGAATCCATTCCACTCCCAACCCATCTATCCAATAATACACCTCAATATCTTTATGCCCTGCCAACAATGTAGAAGTGGTTTTCAATGATTGATACCAAGTATCAAACTTCACACTGTCTGCATTATGGTTAGATACAACTTCTTTTACCTCGTCCGTATAAATGTTACTTAACTTAGCTTTTTTATAAGCATCTATATAAGGCGATACCCAAGAGCATTTTGGAGTAAGCAAAGGCTGAGCTTGCATATAATCATATAGGTCTGAGAAGAATGTCTTGACTTCATTCAGATAGATGTAACCTTTGCCCAACCAAGCAATAGTCAATTCTTTTTCCTTGTTTGTAATGCCAGAGAAATACTTAATTGCCTCATGATAACCATTTTGCTCAGCTATCTTTTCCAAACGATTCCCAACAACAACCTCTACATTCTCTGAAAGTTTCACGTTCTTGTGAGAAGCCTCGTTCAGACAATAACGACGCTCTTCTATTTCTGTCTTTACCGAAGTCATATACATCGCCACTTCTGTAAACAATTCGGCATTAGAATAGCCATTCATTTTAGACAAACAAGTGGTCAAGAAACCATCACCTTGATTTAAGATTTCATAGCATGAGCAAAGCAACCATCTGTCAAACAAGCTACTATGTGAGAACCATATCTTCAAGAAAGACTTATAGTTAGAAATCTCACTTACATCAAAATAGTGAGCCACAAACGAACACAACTCAAAGTCCTTTGACAAGTCAATCTGCTCTGCCAAAAGTCTCCAGTTTTCTTCATCATTCTCTACATAAGTTATATCGCCTAAATCCAAATGCAACCCAAACTTTAAGAACTCATAAGCATTCTGTGGACTTACATAACTAAAAGCATTGTCTGGTTGCGCAAACTTCGCATTGGCAAATATTGACTTAGAGGTACAAACTATAGTTCTCTTCTGATGTACCTCCGTATCTTTCCAAATATCCAACCACTCTCCTACTGTATGAACAACATTAGCTCTGTTCTCTATATTCTTCACACCATAACAAGAATCATCATCGACAAGAATCATTGTGTAATTCTCACCAACAGATTCCTCATCATGCAGATACCAGACATTGATTTGAGTATCGTTTTCAAAAGCAGCCATCTTACCTTCCAAACCAATAATCGGGATATAGATTCTTTGCGAACATTCTACTCCTTCTATTGAAGCCTCAATAGATTTCAATGTTTTCACCAAAGCATCAAAGGTATGATGCTGCTGATTGTCATAGAAACGAGCTAACTCCGAGAAAGGAGTAATCACACTGTCCTTGCCATCAAGAGAATAAATATATTCAGATATATCCTCACTCAACTCTTGATAAGTAATCATTAAGTCTGGATACTCCTTATCTATCCATTTATCTACACTTTGAACAGCCACCCCACATTCGTCGAGCATATACATGACAAACTCAAAGCTATCATGGAAGTTATCAAAAAGCACAAAACGGATTGGGTAGCGGTTAGCCGTAGCCGCTCCCATTCCGTTTATATTCTTGTCTTCTTCCACAAGAGTCTTCAACTCTTCGAAAGAAGTTACTGTCTTAAATCTATCCTCATCAAACATGCTTCATTATGATATTAAGGGTTTGCTCATCTGCATTATCACATAAGTCTTGCAACAAATCACGCAACATTTGATTAGAAGCCAAAGGTAGAACCTTACGTGCCACTTCACTTCTCTTAGCCTTCATTTCTTGAGAGTCAGCTAGAGAATTAGTAGCAACAGTTACTCTCGCATCACCATAGCCTTGACCGCTATTGTTTGTCAATTCAGAATCGTTAAGAAAACTATCATTTTGATTAGCATCATTCCGTCTAAACTTATCTTTATCTTCTTCAAAACGTCTTTGGTTTTCTTGTCTCAAACGCTCTTGCTGTTGTGCCAAACGCCAATTTTTCAGTGTATCCTCTACATTACGTTCTGTCCACAAACCTATAGTTCCTTCAAGATGTCCTTCAAGGAAAGCCTTAGCCTCAGCAAACTCAGATTCTGTCATATTGATGTACTCCAATCCCATGACATAATTTATGAAGCCCTTTTCAAAGTTATTGGCAGATTCCAACAAAAGGTTTCCCAAGTCTATATTGTTCTTTAATCCCTCAGCAACCTTTGCCATCAAAGTAGGATTCTTCACGCTCTCAGAGTCTGTGATAACCTTGATGATACCATCTATCAATTCTTTGTTCTCATCAGAGCATTCTGGTACATATTTTAAAGACCACAACGGATAGCCAACACCTGCAGAATATTCATGTGTCATAGCCCAACGTGCATCAGTCAAGCTACTTACATCAGAATACTTTGGCAACTTGTTCAACTTAAATGTTTTTATCAAGTTCTTGGTAATAGAACCTGCTTCTTTACTTTCAAACATGAAGTTAAGCTTTGCCGAAGTTCGTCCATTTTCCCAAGCCTTGAACATTTCGACTACATCATCCACAAGATGATTTGCTGTTCTTGGCTTACCATTCAAGTCAAAAATCTTACCTGCATATTTACGCATCGCAAAGGCAACCATTGCCATTGGAGCATACGACTGGAACAAGCCAAATGGTGGTTTTGTCAACCCAATCAGTTTATCTCCAAGATTAAACGACTGGTTCTTATTGGTGTGATTGAATACATTCTGAATAAAATCACAGACTTTCTTCAATGGGTGTTCAGGGCTTATATCTGATTTCCACTCCAAGTTTTCGTCAACACTATCTTGCAAGAGATACTCAACATGCTTTGCAGGACCTCCGCACTTTGCTACAATCTCATCCTTCGTATGGAAAGATAAGACAGCATCAACGGTTGCTTTAACTGATGCCTTTTTCCAATAAGTATTTAAAGATCGTGTTTTTATAATCTCCAGTGCTTCAGGTCCAGAAGTAAAGATAGCAGGAGCAATCGATTTATTGATAGTAGATGCCATTCGGGTTCCTGAAATTGTTAATTCAACATCTCCTAAACAGAACGTTACATTACCACTACGGATATTTCCCAACCAAGCTCCAATCATCTCGCTCGCATTCTTGGCATAAGTCTTTTGTTGATTTGCCAATCCGTGTTTTTGCGCACAAGTTGCATTAGCTTGATATTCAATAAATCTCTCATACTCCTTTTCTCCCATTGGACTTTCAAGCAATACAAAGCAAACATTCTGAAAACGCTCGTCTTGCTTATTTTTGTCTATGATGTCTTTCAACTCAAAGATTTCTTGCTTAGTCTTTCCTACCATGAATGCCAACAACACGGAGTAAGTAGTTGCATTTTTAGCAAATACCTCTATCTTGTTAAGCAAGGTATATTCATTGCTTGATAAAGAGAAGAATCTAAACTCCAAAGGACGAGCCACCTGCGACAAGTTCTTGTTCATGAAGATATTGGCAGTATCTCCAAAATTAATAACTTGCTCTGTATAAAGGAATGTCGTCAATTTCAATTCTTCCTTTATTTTCTGAATCTCATCAGTAGGCAAAGCGGTAAAGAGAATTGAGTAATTTCCATTAGGCTGACGCTGGATAATACTTTTCTCATTGAAATAGTCCAAGATTTCATTCACCTTATTATATATAGGTGTTCCTTCGAATAGATTATAGATATTCTCCTCACTTGGAGTCACGCTATCATTATTGGCAATATTGTTGAGAGCATTCAACAAAAGTACACCCTTGAACACAGCAAGGTAATCCTCACCTTGCGCCTCAACTGCCAAATGATGAGAATTAAATCTTTCTGTCACAGCTCCAAAACGAGCAGTATCTCCCTCGAAGTATTCTTGCACGTAGTCCCATAAGAAGTTTGGCGTTATGGTATCTTTCTCTGCATAAACATTTTCATTATCAAAGAAAGCCCTTACCTCATCACAAGCCAAGAACTCGAAGACGCTTCGACTTGAAGAACCTGCCTCACGAGCAAAATATGTAGCAAGGTTTGCTGTAGATGGATGCACAGGGAACAGGTTTGCCAAATCTTTCTTTGTCTGCATAGGGTCTGTTGACGAAGATGCAAAAGCTGACAAAAGTTCATCATGCAAACTACAGAAAAACTCCTGACGTTGGTTGTACAAGTCTTTATCAACGACTACAAACTTCTTTGACATAATACGGAAAGCTGACACTGGTTCCATATTATATATGACATAGTGATAACGACCTCTTGTTTGTTCACGCTCAGCCTCCTTCAGTGAATTCAAGGCAGAAGGATGTGACAAAAACAAGAAATACGAATCATTCTCAGGATTCATCATATCCTCTGCTATCTCTTGTAAGATTTTCAAAAGAGGCACACCTAAATCCGAACGCATCACATCAGTAAACTCATCCCAAATAATAAGCAAGCCGTCATAAACACCTTGACTACGTAGTTCATTTTGAACTTCAAATATCCAAGTCTTAAGATTTGAGTTTTTAATAGGTACACTAATACCCATGTTTCTTAAAGCATGAATAACACGATTCAGCACCTCCGTGTCACCATTAACAAGCCTTGACTTCAACTTATTCAAATCAGGAGCTACACTTTTCAGTATTTCATTGTTGTCAATGAGCATATTCCACAAGTCTGGCTCGCTCTCTATATGTTGAATGTAATTATCAAAATCTGTTTGTACGGTCAACTTGATTCCTGCCTCTTTCAATGCTCTTATCACTTCTTTCTGCACTTGCAAAGACAAGTCTGCCTCATGAGCAATAGCCTGTTGACCATATAGATTTACTGGGAACAACCTTTTCTGCTCACGAAGTTGCACAATAGAGTTACGAAGAAGAGCATATTTATCCTCTCCAAACTCTTCATCCACATAATCCTTAATGTCTGCAACATCATCACAAAGCAGATGCTTCAATACAGCTCCAGCATGACTTTTACCTGAGCCATATGTACCTGCCACCCAAATCGCCTTATGCGAATCGGCATCATTATTCCTTACAGCACTAATGGTTTTCTTCAACAAATCGTTGAATTGATCATTAGCAATGAATGTCTTCCAGTCATCTGGTCCTTCATTCTTGATATTGTAGGCAGGACGCATAGACCTCAGCGTCACTATGTCATTATATTTTGTAGCCATAAGCGGTTATTGTTGATTTGTTAGATTAAAATATTCTTCTATTGCTTTTTGTAGCTCTATTCTATTTGACTCTGACTGAAGAAGCTGCCATAACTGTTCGTCGAGATAAACATACTCTATCCTTTCTCGAAGTTGCTTAGGAGTAGGTGATTTTGTTGACAATTCTCCTTTTATATGATAAAAACCATCAGATGCCAAGTGGTAAAATGGGTACTTCATCGGACTTACTTGTTCACCATATTTCTCATATAGCTTTATATAAATATCCTCTAACTCATCCGAATACTTTACTTTATTTTCGGTAACCACAAGATTTCGAATGGCTTGAATGATTGCCAACAACAGTATTGGCTTGGCAACCTTTCGCTTTCCACCAACCACCAAAGTCTTTACAGACAATAGCATCGTCTTGTAATAATTCAAAGAGAGACTCATATTAAACAAACATTTGTTCCAGGACAGATATTGCTGTCAAGTCATTTCTCAATGTTATACTATCCAATCCCATATTTAGCTCAGCAACCAAAACTCTATTATTCATAGAGTTCAAAACTTTCAAGGCTTTCACAAAGTCAATTTGCGAAACACCCAAAACTCCTAAAGGATTGCTTGTTGAATCTTCTGCATACAAATCAGAAACTCTCAATGTACGAACTCCCTTAACCTCTGCATACTTGTACAAGAAGTAAGCTACACCAACAGACGAGATGGAAGTACAATATTGTCTCCGCAAAAACTTTGAGTCTTCACTTTCTCCCCACATCAGATGCTCACCTAAAGGAGACATGTTAATTGTTTGCAACAAAGCCCTAACTGCATTTGCAATAGTTTTAACAGAAGAGTCAGGATACTGCTCTACTATTGCATTTTCCAAAGTCTTACTATCAAACAGCTCATTAGGCTTTACATTATTAGCAAACCAATTCACAATAAATGAATTATAGGATAAATTCACGGTTATAACTTCCCATATTTCATCTTGGAAATCCACATAGTTCTGCATCAACAGCTCACCCAATACCGTCAAAGTATTCTTTGTATCTGTTATTTCAGCATCCTTTAACCACGCCTTAAAACCATCTTCCTGTGCTGTACCCAAACTATTGTTGCCCCAAAAATCATCAGGGAAAGTAGAATACTCTGAAAGCCATTCACTTCTAAGACCAAAAGTTTTGTAACCTTTAATCTTTGCATTTAACTTTTTGTCCATATCGGTAATCATTCTAACACTATCCGCTGCAATACATCCTCTATCATGAGCATTGAAGCATTTTAGACAGTGAATACATTTATTTTTATCTATACTAACATTAGGTATTACTTGCAAAGCCCCTGTTGGGCAATCTGCCTCACAAACTTCACAATGTACACAATACGCACTTTTGTAAACCAACCGCTTTAGTAAATAACCAAACTGCGGATTAGCACTAATGCCACATACACTAAACTCAATTACATCTTTATCTATTTGCTTTATTGCAAAATCATACAACCTCTTATTATATTTCAAAGAGCCTTGTATCTTATTGCCTTCTAATTCACTCATAGAATACTCACCCAACGCAAACATCCAATCAAGTAAAGAATTATTAGGTTTCTCGATTCTTGCCACCAAATCCGTATCATGCTTTTTAAACAAGACCTTAGCCTTTACAATATCTTCACCACCTATAGCCTTAATCTTCCATTTTCTATCTCGTAAATAAGATGTCGTATCATGGATTCCCACATATTTAGACCAAGATGATAGCTTTTGCATAAAAGGAGCTGCACTTTCGGCAAACCTTCTGCTAACCACCATATCATCCCAAGTGGTAGCAAAAGGACAAACCAAGCATCCTACACGAGCTTTTCCATATCTGTAAGCTATATTTATATCTAACTGATGCTTAAACAAATATAAGAATATTTCTATAGTATTCCAATAAAGTATAGGATGGGCATTATACACATTAGTATGTTTACCTTTTCCTTTACGTTGGTAAGCACTACGTTTAGTACTTTCCTCTGCCCTAACACCATCAAAAGTCAAAATTTTAGCTTGCTTATCCTCTCCACTTCTCAACATTCGATAAAGCGGTGCTGTTTTCATTACCGAGCAACACCAACGATGGGTATCACTGGGCGTACCAATCTTATCCCAATAGTTCAACACACTATCGTGATTACGTGCTAACGAAAACTTCAAATCAGGAAATTTCTCTTTGTATTGTTTTTGGATTTTGTCATAAAGTTCCAAAGAAGGCGGCAATTCATAACCTGTATCGCTATAAATCACCTCAAAATCTGTACTTGGAATGGCACGAGTACACAAGTCAAGTACTACTTGCGAATCCTTGCCTCCAGAGAAAGAAGCTATAAACTTATCTATCTTTGTTGTTTGATAGACACGCTTACCTGCGTTGTTGGCATCTTCCAATGGCATAATATCAAAAGAGTCACAATCCTCTTTTACGATAGCCATCTTCGTTTTTGTTTTCTTCTCTGCTTTTTGAGCCAAAGCTTCAAAGTCCAAAGTGTTAGCAGCGGTTGCTTGAACGGTTTTTCTTGCACGAGCATATTGTTCATACGTTTCGTGTATGAACTCAATAGCCTCACTCTCCAAAAGGAACATCATATCTTTGTTGCGCTCTAATACAACCTCAACATCAACAGGTTGCAATATCAAGTGTTGTGCAGCTGGTTGCAAAATAACCGTTGCTGCATCATATATATTGGCACCTTTGGCTTCGAAAACCAACTCACCCTTATAATAATACTGCTTATTGATAGCCCAAAGGAGAGGTTCCTCACAATGAGGATATTTCCAACCAAGTTTGTCTAATCCTAAGAGATCAAGTTCTTCATAGAACACGGGTCTTGGAGATGTACCCAATACACCTTCTACTATACGTGAGTGCAACCTCACTCCATTCATATCCTTGTCCCATGTAACTTTATACACTTGGAGTTTCCTTTCTTTTAAAGTTATATCCGTAGAAGTCCCAAGTGCGGATGTTCATACATTATGCTAGACCTACTATATACGAAAAAAGCGAGGACTTCGCTTCGTCCATCCCCAATCGTAGGCCTTCGCACTGCCCTTGCTGTTGAGACGGACAATGCAGAAAGCCCACGCTATGGTATATAAAATTCCGCATACGAATATATATGACGTACATGATACCATAACATAGAGCTACGGTATATATACGTCGATTCGCAGCAGGATATAAAAATACACCTACCGTGAGCATTCACTCATTGCCACACCTGCTAACAGCTAGTAAAGTTGCGAAGTTTACGATTGCGCAGATGAGCGTAAGCAAACGCTCTATTCCATAAAAGTCACACCCTCCCACACAGCCCTATGGGCTTTCTGCAAGAGAATGCAACTGCAAATATAGTAATTATTATTGAGGAATACAACATCAACAACGTTTTTTCTCCCCTTTCAGCATTTTTATTTTCAAAAACAGGGAAGGAATGTAGATTTTTTACTAACTTTGGGACATCAAAAGAACATAGAATGGAGGAGAAGCATAAAATGTTTCATTTGCAACGAATATCACTATTCCAGTTCATGAAGGATGTAGTGAAAGTTCGGAAACTCTCGGGATAAGTTCGGGAACTCATCATAAAAGTTCGGAGAGAAAAGAAATTAGTTCGGAGACAGCTTCAAAAAGTTCGGAAAGAAAAGCAAAAAGTTCGGAAAGAGGTTCTGAAACAAAGGACTTGATTATAGATATTATAAAACAAAACCCACATATTACTGCCGCAGAAATCGCAATTCAATTAAATATGTCATCACGAGGAGTAGAGAAACAAATACGTAAACTTCGTGAGTTAGGCAAAATAAAACGAACAGGTGGAAGATTTGGGGGCTATTGGGAAATCATAATATTAGATAACTATAACGCTGCAAAAGATTGAATTGGTTAGGGATATTAATTGCGGCTTTCGTTCAGCCTAGGCTGAATGGTAAAGTATATTAATATCAATGGCAAAGTATGTTAGCTTCTAAGACCATTCAGCCCAGGCTGAACGAATAAAGGAGTCTACATTATCATACGCTACTCACTATTTAAACAAACAATTAAAATAACACATTATGGCAATAGACATAGAATGGCAAATAAGACCACCACATAAAAACGATAGTGGCGACAAACCAAAACTCTTTCCACGAAAGGCTAATGTTGAGGTGGTGGATGAAAATCTGCTGGCTAAGAAGCTCGCTGCTCATAGTGGCATTTCAACGGGCGTAGCACTGGCTGTGCTCGAAGATATGGGAGAAATTATGGGCGAATTGTTGCGAGAGGGCAAAGATATAAATATATCGTCGTTGGGGCGCTTCAGCTTGTCCATTGGTTGCGACGAGGATGTTTATTCTGATACAAAGAATAGTCAACAAAAAGTGGCTGTGCGTGGTGTCAGATTTCAAGCAAACAAGGAATTGATGGAGGTTGTTGGAGAACCTACTTTTCGTGAGGTTGCTCGAAATGCCGATATTGTTGCAACATCGGCTGATGCACTGATTCCACTACTCAACGAGTATTTCAAAACGCACTCTCATATCACTCGTGCCGAATTCGAAAGCAGATTTAATTTGAAACGAACTACTGCTTTTACACGTTTGAAAGAACTTGAAGAAATGGGAGTAATCAAACAAGAAGGCGCTGGAAAGGATACTAAATATATAAAGGCTTAGTTTTCGCATAAATAAAACCAAGCGTACACATTTATATATACAATCAGAACTTTTAACCCCAACATCATACGACATGGAACTAAACAAAACTATTATGACAATCGGACTGGCTACGGCTTTGCTACAAACGCCTGTCGCTGGTGGTGCACAAAATGCAGAAGGAAACGGATGCAAGCACAACAAGAAGAATTGTAATCAGAACATGAAGAATTGTAATCAAAACCCGCTGCTCATGGCGAGTGCCCTACCCTTTGGCGCTCCCGACTTTAGCAGAATAAAAGAGGCTGACTATCTGCCGGCTATTGAGGCGGCGATAAAGGCGCAGAGAGAGAACATAAAACATATCGTGGAATGCAAAGAGAAACCTACGTTTAAGAATACTATCTTGGCTTACGAGAATAGCGGAGTGTTGCTGGATAATATCTCTAACGTGTTTTTCGGACTGTGTAGCGCTGACAAAACGCCTGGCATAGCGGAAACGGAGATGAAGGTGATGCCGATGCTCATAGACTTGGAAAACGAGGTGGCGTTTGACAAGAAGTTGTTTGAGCGCGTGAAATATGTCTACGACAACGAGTATGGCAAGCTGACGGGCGAGGACAAACGATTGACGGAGGAGGTGTACAAGGGGTTTGTGCGCTCGGGAGCTATGCTCAGCGCCGAGAAGATGGCGAGGATGAAGGAGATAAACTCAAGGATTTCGAAATTGCAACAAGACTGGGGCAACTTGCTGCCTGAGGCTACCAACAATGCGGTGGTATGGGTGGAGAGCAAGGCTGAGCTGGCTGGTCTGAGCGAGGCTGACATAGCGCAATGCAAGAAGGATGCTGAGAGCCGTGGTGGCAAGGCGGAATATTGCATCGTGATAATAAACACCACTCAGCAGCCGATATTGGCGAGCCTGGACAACAGGGAGCTGCGCCGAAGGGTGTATGAGGCGAGCATTCATCGTGCCGACGGCACACGAGAGGGGTACAACCTGTCTCTTATACACATCTCCGAGCCCACGAGACT
>ERZ1026856.896-NODE-896-length-16422-cov-5.369463_pt1 | contig 16422 bp, 15 predicted proteins | sample MGYA00380158_ERZ1026856 | MGnify/ENA primary metagenome ERZ1026856 (study PRJEB33269, sample SAMEA4719794) | human gut metagenome | biome: human-associated habitat; feature: organic feature; material: feces | place: Cameroon | collected 2013-10 ...
CGTAAGCCTGGAAGATAAGCAGGCGGTTGTAGAAGGCACAGCAACCGACGAAGCGTTGACCGCAGCAATCGTAGACGCAGGCTACGAAGTGAAAGGGATTGAATAAAATCTTCTGTAAAAAAACAGGGAAGAAATCCATGAGATTTCTTCCCTGTTTTAGGTAGGGGGGAACAAAATAAAAGAAGATGACAATAGAAAAGAAATCAACCGATCTGGATACCGCCGGATAGGCTGAACACCTGACCAGTAACAAAACGGGATTCTTCACTGGCGAGATAGGCTACAAGTGCGCCGTAATCAGAGCCTGTGCCGATGAAGCCCGCAGGAATTTGCCCGGAGATGGAGGAAACATCATAATCCTCTGGCTTGGAAGGAATATGATCGTTGATCAGACCGCTTCTCGCAATACAGTTTACAGTAATATGGTGATCCATGAATTCTCTGGCGAGGCTGTAGGTCATGGAAATGACGGCACCGCGTGCGATGTTATCTGTAATATTTTCCCCGGAAAATCCATTTTGCGCACCTGCAGATGCCGTGAGGATGATTCTTGGGGATTTACTTTTTCTCAGATAAGGAAGTGTTTTTTGGATGGTTTCAAAGGGGTGAGAAACCTGATGAAGGAGTTTGTCCTCCAGTTCCTTTTTTGTAATTTCGTGGAACGGTTTTACCCGGTTTAAAACGCCTGTCGAACTGACAACGACGTCTATGGAACCAAATTCTTCAAAGGTTTTTTGGTAAACCTCATCAGCAGAAAGGGCGGTACTCATATATAGAACCTTGCCCGGACAGTTCGCCAGTTCTTTTGCGACGGTTTCTGCATCTTCAATCATATGAGTCATCATAATAACGTTCATTCCGCCTTCGGCGAGGGCGCGGACGGCTTCTCTTCCAATCAATCCTGTGGCGCCAGCGAAGACGCAGGTTCTTCCAGCTAATGTTTGCATAATATTCCTCCGATTTTGTGTGAATTTGTAAATGAATCAGGGACTAATGTTTTGGCTTTCTTTTATCATAAGACAAAAAGACTGGAAAAATAAATCCGTATTCTGAAACTGTTATGCAATTTTGCAAACCTTATGGGAAAAAAGAGGATGGAGTGGTACAATAGTGCTATTAGTTGGAAGAGACAGGAGGAGAAGGAATGGAATTGCGATATATCAGAATTTTGGTTGCCTTTGCACAAAACGGATTTAGCGGGGCTGCGAAAGAACTGAATATGTCCAAAGGGGTTTTGTCAAAATATCTAAGCAAAATCGAGGAAATACTGGGAGTCCCTTTATATGAACGTTCCGGTGGGAAAATGCAGCTGAATGAACAGGGGAAAATTGTATATAAAACAGCAAAAAAGATACTTGCAGTGGAGGAAGAGTATCTGCAGCAGCTGGGAAAACGGAAAAATCAGGAAAAACATGTGCTTTCCGTTGGGAGCATTATGCAGATGTCCCAGTATAATATCATGAAAAAACTGTTGGAATTCCATAAGCTTTATCCGGAAGCAGTATTGGATGTCAGGCAGATGCAGGAAAACGAATTATTGCTGGAGGCACTTTCAGAGGAGCAGATTGAAATTGCATTTGTAAGAGATGGGATCGAAAATGTAGAAGATTCTGAATTTGATAGCAGATTATATTGTGTTGACCGATATTGCTTTGTCCTTCCGGAAAGTCATCCGCTGGCAAGGGAGCGCGCGATACGACCGGAGCAGTTAAAGGATGAAAAATTTATTCTTTTGCCGGAGCGTGCAACAGTCAGCAGAGAGTTTTTGCATATTGCCCATGAAGCAGGATTTGAGCCGAATGTGATTGCAAAATTTGAGAGGGGGGACAATATACAGGATGCAGTTCAGGAAGGTTATGGGATTTCTGTATTGACGAGAATGCCAACAGAATATCATAAAAGAAACCACAGAGTCGCGTTAGTGAATATGGAGCCAGATCAGCTGGCACCGATCTATATGGTAAGGTTGAAAACACATAAACTCTCTGATATTGCAGTAAAATTTTGGAATTATATTGAAATGGATGGGGAATGGGAAGATGAAGAGAGGAGTGACGGGATATGATGAAGATAGAATATTACCGGGAATTTCTGGCACTTGCAGATATCGGGAACTTTCTGGCAGCAGCAGACTATCTTTATATGTCACAATCGACACTGTCACGACATATCAAGTCCCTTGAGGATGAATATGGAGTAATGTTGTTTGACCGTTCTACGCATAGCATGGAAATTACGCCGGAGGGAGAACTATTACTGCTGTATGCAAAACGAATCGTGGATTTATATGACAATATGAAACAGCAGCTTTTAACAGACGGAGAGAAAGAAAAAAATGGACAGGGCCTGTCTTTTGCGTATGCGACCTATTCGATGGATGCGTATTCTATTTCCGAGTTTTTACTGGGTTTTCAGAAAAAATATCCGGAAATTCCGATATCCTGCGTCGATTCGGTTAAGCGGATCACCTGGAATATTATCCAGTATGATTTTACTTTTTTATGTGAGACGGCAGAAGAAATGCAGACAAATAATTATGGTAGACTTCGAATTGATACAGATGAGCTTGTTGTTGTAGTGTCTAAAGACCATCCGTTGGCAAAAAAGGAAAGAATTTCCTTTGGAGAGCTGAAAAATCAGAACTTTCTGTTGACTTCTCAGGGTTCCTGGCTGAGAGATTGGTGTATCAACGAGTGCAGCAGATGCGGTTTTGCGCCCCGGGAACTTTTTACCGGACTGGAAGGGCATAATCTGATCGATATGGTGATACGCGGATATGGAATCAGTATTTTGAAGAGAAAAGCAGCAGAACATATTTATAGCGGTCAGATAGCGATCATCAGTTTAACACCGGTGAGGGAAATCTATATCAATATGGTTTACCTGAAACGCTCCCTGACGCCGTCTGCCGACTGCTTTGTGCATTATATAGAAGCTTTTTTAAAAAAGGAAAGGAAACTGGAAAGATATGGAAAATGAAGATCAGCGGAATAGACTGCGAAAAAAAAGAAAGATGGATTTGCTGTTGCTTATTATAATATTGGTGGGTGCCATGATTTATTATCGATTCAACTCAGCGGATCAGATCACGCTTCAGGCAAGGGAAGCATCGCTGGAAATTATGGGGCCGGATCAATTTTTTATAGAGATTCCTTATGAAAAAATGGATACACTTGAACTGAGAGATTGTCCGGAGGATTTGCAGAATGGAAAAGAATCGAGATACTGCAGATATGGAAACTGGGAAATTTCAGATGGAACAGTATATACAGTGGGACTGGTGAAGAATCTGCACAAGTGTATTTATGTTTCTGCGAAAGGAGAAGAATTTCTTATCAATACGGAATCTGATGAAGTTACAGAAAGATTTTTTGAGGCATTTCAAAAATTACAAAAAGAAGTCAAATAAGACAATAAAATTATGCAAAAAGCACAGAGCTGAAACTATAAAAAGGATGCGTACTATCACAAAAAAGATAATATGCATTCTTTTTTTGTGTTTCAAATTGTGCATAACGAAAAAATAAGTTGGATTGAGTTGGAGAGGGGAGCGGGGTAAGCTGTAATTACCAAGCAATAGAAATTGTATCGCGCGAACAGTTTTATTGATCGGAATAAAGGGTATTTCAAAAGAAGGGAGTCAGAAATGATGAAAAAGAGAATTGCAGCGGTTGCGTTATGTGTTGCTATGACGGCGTCTGTGTTGAGTGCATGTGGCAGCAGCGCAGGAGGGAGCGCTATTGTTGAAACCAAAGCTGCAACAGAGGCAGTAGCCGGTGCAAGTACGGAAGTAGAAGCTCCGGAAGTGGATCAAGATAGAAAGACAACAGCCAATTCCGATGAAAAATTTGAAAAGCTCGTGGTAGCTGTCAACGCAGATCCTCAGGATTTAAATCCGTGGAATAAGATTCAGGGCGCAAAAGCGTACATTTATCCTCTGATTTATGAAACACTGTTCGATTTCGATACAGCAGGTTATTATCCGGTTCTGGCAGAAAGCTATGAGGTTGTGGATGATCTGCACTGGAAGGTAAAACTTCATGACAATATCACCGATTCCGCAGGAAATAACATTACTGCAGACGATGTTTTATTCAGCTATCAGACAAACATTGATTCCGGATTTGCGGTAAAGTTTAGCATGTTTGACCATCTGGAAAAAGTTGACGATTACACGGTAGAGTTTGTCTGGACAGAGCCGATTGACGGCATTGCCGAAGCAGAATGGCCGCTTGCCAATATTCCGATTTTTTCACAGAAGGCATATGAGGAAGGTAATTTTGCAACGATGCCTGTAGCGACCGGACCCTATGTAGTAAAAAGCTTTACAGCTGGTTCCAACTGTGTTCTGGAGCTGAGAGATGATTACTGGTGTGATGATATTTCTGTACTGGGCTTGAACGGACTTGGACATTCCGCAAATGTAAAAGAAGTAGAGTTTCAGGTGATTTCCGAATCCGCACAGCAGGTTATTGCGCTGCAGAATGGCACCATCGATTTTTCCTATATTGTACCGACAGAAAATCTGGCTGACTTCCAGGAGGGCGGAGCCTATGCGGATAAGTATAGTGTAGATATCAGTGCAGGCACCGGCGTTTACTTCCTGATGGGAAATATGAGCGGTAATTCCATCTGGTCTGATGAGAATTTCAGAAAAGCAGTTTACTACGCGCTGGACAGCGATGCAATTTCTGCAGCAAATAATCTGTGGCCAGTCAAAGCACTGTGCAGCCCGAAATTTGACGAATATTACAGCGAATGGTCAAAACAGGATAACTACGAAACGGTATATGATCCGGAGCTGGCAAAGGAATATCTGGAAAAAACCGGTTACAATGGCGAAACACTGACACTGCTGACTTCAAATGCAGAAGTTTATAAAAACTCTGTAACGATGATTCAGGCTCTTCTGCAGCAGATTGGCATTAATGTAGAACTGAAAATTGTGGAAGAATCTGCATGCTCATCGGCAATTGTAGATCCAAACGGATTTGATATGTATGTTGCATTCTTTGGTGGAAACAATGTGATCGGCGGATGGAACAGAGTGTTTAACAACGTAGATTATGGAAACGATCTGTGTGCAGGTATGCTGGATGATCCTCAGCTGGTTGAAATGTATAAGAAATGTTCTGTTGCAGAGAATTTCAATCTTGAGAATATGACAGAAATGGAACAGTACGTAATTGATAACGCATATTGTTATACCTTCTCCTGCACCATGAACAGCTATGTATTTACGAATAAGATCGCAAAACTGGAGTCCAACGCACAGGCAAGCACACCGATGGTATTTTCCAGTACATTCTATCTTGACTGAGCGCAGAGGCTGCAAAAGAATCTGAAAAACAGAGGGGATAGGGCTTGACTTATCCCCTCAAAACATTGAGGAATCCTTTATGTGGAAATATATTTTAAATCGAATTTTATGGCTGATTGCAATTGTTTTTTGCACAGCTTTTCTGATTTTTACAATTTTGTATTTTACGCCCGGTGATCCGGCCCGGTATCTGCTCGGATCCTCTGCACCAGCGGAGGACGTTGCAGCTTTCCATACGGCGCTGGGGCTGGATGACCCCTATATCGTTCAGCTGGGCAGATATATGTATAACACGTTTATAAAATTTGATTTTGGAACCTCCTGGGTTTATAACGTGCCCGTTTATTCGGAGCTGGCGGCAAGACTTCCGAGAACGATGATCATCGGGCTGTCTGCGATGGTGCTGAATGTTATTATCGGTCTTTCCCTGGGTATTTTTGCAGGAACGCATGAGGGTAAATGGCAGGATTCTGCTACGATGGCGATTGCAATGGTATTTGTGTCAGCACCGGATTTCTGGGTGGCACTGATGATGATTTTGCTGTTTACGTCAAAGCTGGGATGGCTGCCGGCTTACGGGATCGGAAACTGGAAATGTTATATCATGCCAATTATTGCCAGCTCCCTCGGAGGTATCGCAAATAACTCCAGACAGACCAGATCCAGTATTCTGGAGGTGCTGAGAGCTGATTTTATTACGACAGCCCGGGCAAAAGGACAGGCGGAACGAAAAATCGTTTACAAACACATGCTTCCAAACGCGCTGATGCCGATCATCACGTCATTAGGAAATGCGTTGTCCAGAATTATTGCGGGATCTGCAGTTATTGAAGCTGTATTTTCCATTCCTGGTGTCGGACAGTATATGCTGGTATCTGTTAATGGAAGAGACTATCCTGCAATCCGTTCCAGTGTACTTTTCTTTGCAGTGTTTGCAGCAGTTGTAATGCTGCTGGTGGATCTCGTCTATGCGTTTGTAGACCCGAGGATTAAAGCAAAATATTCAGGCGGAGGAAGAAAATGATGGCACAGAAAAAAGAAAAGAAAACCTCCTTTTTTGCAGAAACCATGAAAAGAACGGTCAGATCGGGAAGCTCCAAGGTCGGCGCGATTTTGTTTATTGGGATGTGCATTATCTGTATTTGTGCACCGCTTCTGACACCTTATGGGACGAATGATATGGATCTGACCCAGATGTTTAAAGGACCGAGCGCGGAGCATTTCATGGGAACAGACGGAATGGGAAGAGATATTTTTACCCGTCTGTTGTATGGCGGCAGATATTCGCTTGCATTGGGGCTTGCGTCTTCCCTGTTCGGTGCAGCGCTGGGAATTATCATCGGAAGTATCGCAGGATACTTTGGCGGGACAACAGAAACGATCATTATGAGACTGATGGACGTCTGGTCCTCTCTGCCTTCCATGCTTTTGTGCATTTTGATCTCTTCCGCTCTGGGAGCAGGGTTTTTCAATACGGTGCTGGCACTGACGATCGGAAACGTACCGGGAACGGTACGCATGATGCGGGCGCAGATTTTGGCGGAGCGTTCCAAGGAATATCTGGAAGCTGCGGAATCCATCAATTGTTCTAAAGTCAGTATTATGTTCAAACATATGCTTCCAAACGTTGTGTCACCGATTATCGTATCGACAACGATGGGAATTGGCGGAACGATCACAACGTCAGCATCTTTAAGCTATATCGGTCTTGGCGTACAGCCGCCGACACCCGAATGGGGAGCTATGCTGTCAGATGCGAGAAGCCATATTCTGAATTATCCTTATATGATGCTGTTCCCGGGACTGTTCATTGCAATTACAATCCTGGCAATTAACCTTCTTGGAGATGGTCTGCGGGATGCACTGGATCCGAAGCTGAGAAAATAAAGGAGGAATGGGAGAATGAGCGAAAATAAAACACAGTTCCTTTCCGTCCGGGATCTGAGTGTCATCTATACATCAGGAAAGAAAATTGTAGAGGCGGTAAATGGCATATCTTTTGATCTGGCAAAAGGTGAAACGCTGGCGCTGGTTGGTGAGACAGGAGCGGGAAAGACGACGATAGCGAAAGCGATTCTCGGAATTCTGCCGGATCCTCCGGCAAAGCTGACCGGTGGACAGATTTTTCTGGAAGGAAAAGATCTGATTTCAGCATCAGAAGAAGAAATGCTGAAGGTTCGGGGAAATAAGATCGCCATGATTTTCCAGGATCCGATGACAGCATTAAATCCTTTAATGACGATTGGAGATCAGATTGTGGAAGGTCTGCTTTTACATAATGATTATACCAAAGAACAGGCGGTTGCCCGTGCAGGGGAAATGCTCGAGCTGGTAGGAATTCCGGCGGCGAGATATGGGGAATATCCATTTGAATTTTCCGGCGGTATGAAGCAGCGTGTTGTAATTGCAATGGCGCTTGCCTGTAATCCGGATTTGCTGCTTGCGGATGAACCGACAACGGCGTTGGATGTGACCATTCAGGCACAGGTGCTGGATTTGATCCGGGAGCTGCGCGCAAAATATAATACAGCAATGCTTTTGATTACCCATGATCTTGGTGTGGTGGCGGAAACGAGTGATTATGTAGCGGTTGTATATGCCGGAAAGATCATCGAATACGGAGATAAAAGTGCAATTTTCAAGCATGCAGCCCATCCGTATACACATGGATTGTTTGATTCCCTTCCATCGATGAATGTCAATTCCAGAAGACTGAAGCCGATTAACGGTTCCATGCCAGATCCGACACAGCTGCCGAAGGGCTGTGCGTTTGCTCCCAGATGTCCGTATGCGCAGGAAGCGTGCAGGCAGGGAGAGATTGACATGAAAGAAATTGCACCGGGACATTTTTGCCGTTGTTTATTTGAAAAGCAGGAGGATCCGTTATGTCCGCAAGCTTAATAGAGGTAAAACACTTAAAAAAATACTTTAAAGTGCCGAGTGGGATCAACCATGCGGTAGACGATATATCGTTTACGATCGATAAAGGAGAAACGCTGGGAGTTGTAGGGGAGTCCGGATGCGGAAAGTCCACTCTCGGACGAACGGTCATTCATCTGCAGGATCCGACGGATGGGCAGGTTTTTCTGAATGGAAAGGATATTACGCATGTAAAGGGACGTGAGCTGAAGGATGTCCGGGAAAAGATGCAGATTGTATTCCAGGATCCTTATTCTTCGCTGAATCCGCGTCTCCGCGTAGAGAGCACGATTATGGAGCCGCTGAAGCATTCCGGCAGATTTTCCGGGAAAGCCGAACTAAAGGAAGAGGCGAACCGACTGATGAATCTGGTCGGAATTGATGAGAGACTCAGACAGGCATATCCGCATGAGCTCGACGGCGGACGCAGACAGCGCGTTGGAATCGCGCGTGCGCTTGCATTGAATCCTCAGTTTATTGTCTGTGATGAACCGGTCTCTGCACTGGATGTTTCCATTCAGGCGCAGGTCTTGAACTTGTTGATGGATCTGCAGGAGGAAATGGGACTGGCCTATATGTTCGTGACCCATGATTTATCGGTAGTACGGCATATTTCAGATCATATCTGCGTCATGTATCTCGGACAGATGGTGGAAAAGTGTACAACAGAAGAATTGTTTGCACATAATCTGCATCCGTATACGAAAGCGCTGCTATCGGCAATTCCGTCTACGGATATTGACCATCCGATGCAGCGGGTACAGCTGAAAGGGGAAATTACCTCTGCGATCAATCCGAAGCCGGGATGCAGGTTTGCAGCCAGATGCCCTTATGCAACGGAAGCATGCAGCCAGCCACAGGTTCTTCGGGAGATTGGAAAAGATCACTTTGTTTCTTGCTGCAGGGCGGAGGAAATCAATTAGGAAGAGGGAGGATTTTCGTATGTTTTTCAAAGGTTCGATACGAGATAGTGTTCAGAAACACGGAATTACAGGAAAACCGAAAGAAGAACGCTGTAAACGTAATTATGACCGCTTTTTTGAGGGATATACGGAAATCTGTGTCCCTAAAAAAAATAAAGTCGGATATGTTACAAAAAAGTTCTATGCAGGAGCAAGATATTGTCCGGATATGGGGGCAACAAAATATTATCTGAATTGTATTATGTATGCGATTCTGTATCTGGTGTCAGGCTGCAGCGTAATTATGACAGGAATGAGAGCAGCAGCCGTGAATACGGTATGGTATGTCGGTCTGGCGCAGGCGGTCTGCTTATTTTTTCTTGGATGGGCTGCAATTGCATTGATTTATTATTTTGCAGGCGGCAGGAACAGGACCGTCTATATGTATAAAAGCATGAAAAAGCATTTTCGATATGCTTTTTGCGGGCTTACGGTTGCCTTCGTGGCGCTGATTGGGATGAATGTTATTTGGGTATTGACACATTTCGTCAAAACAGATGGTATGACTGTAATTGGAATCGTGTGCAATCTATGCGGACTGGCAGCGGTTCTGATGATTCGATATAGAGAAAACTCTGTGAACTATCAGAAAGTGACTGGAACGGAAGCACTTCCAAAAAAATGTGAAGGAGAATGATAGATGAAGGAATTAAAAAAAATCAAAAAAATATTTGTCAGACTTCCCCACCGGGTTCCGGGGATTTTATATGAACCGGAGATCTTGGGTGAGGAATCTCAGATCGGAATTGTTCTGATGCATTCTGACAGCGATTATCTGGATTTTGTTCCGGCACAGGCATTGGCAGAGAGAGGATTTCGGGTCATTGCGGCAAATGTAACGAATCATCAGAAACCGCTGGATCAGAAGTTGCCGGATGTAGGCGGGGCAGTGGAAATTTTAAAAGGAGCGCCCGGAATCAGAAAAATTGTTCTTCTGGGTCATAGTGGAGGTGCTACACTGATGACCGCGTATCAGGCTGTGGCAGAAAATGGAGAACAGATTTTTCAGGGGCCGGAAAAGATTGTTAAAATGGACCCGCTGGGACAAAAGCTGATACCTGCAGATGCACTTATGCTGCTGGATGCAAATTTCGGAAACGGAGCGATGACGCTTTTAAGCATTGATCCGTCAGTAATGGACGAGAACAGCGGATTGAAGATAGATCCAGAGCTCGATCTCTTTAATCCGGCAAATGGATATGATCCAGAGGGTTCCTGCTACAGTGAAGCGTTTATCCGCAAATATCAAAAAGCACAGGGAGAGCGGATGAATCGGCTGATTCAGTATGCACAGGATCGGATTTTTGCAATCGAGCATGGACAGGGCAGATTTGTGGATGATGAACCAATGGTGATTCCGGGAGCATCACAGATTGGACCAAACAATAAGCTGTTTCCACAGGACGTTCGATTGTTGTCCCACACAAAAGATGCGTATCCATTGATCCATGCGGATGGAAGTGTAACAGAGCAGATTGTCCCTTGCGTCAGAAAGCCACGGGCTGGATGGGCGGATGGGACCGGAACATATTCGCGCGGAGCTTGCATTACAACAGTCAGAACATTTTTAAAATCCTCTGCAGTAAGGGCGACGGAAGCGTATGGGTATAATGAGGATTCCCTGTATGGGATTGACTGGGATTCTTCGTATTGCTGCGGAGAGGGGAATGTGAGATCGATTCATGTACCAACTCTTTTGATCGGGATGACTGGAAGCTATGAATATATTGCTGCGGAGGCGATTGGAAAAGAATCTGCAGCTGCCTCTAAAAAAATCGCCTTCTGTGAAGGAGCATCACATAATTTTGATACAGCGACAGAAACCGAAGAGTATCCCGGACAGTATGGGGATACGGTAAAATCCTTATTTGATTATGTAAGAGACTGGCTGATGGAGTTGTGATAGTAATTTTATAGAAGAAATCAAAAATGTATGAGAATAGAAACAGACAGAACGGAGGATGACAAAATGGACCATTATTCTTACATATACGGCGGCGACTGGGATTTTACGGGAACGATCAAGGGAATACAATCGTTTGCGCGAACAGAGGAGAACACCTTTCGGGAAAATGGAATCTGGGGAGATAAGGGCGGACAGTCCATTATGGCTATTTTGAATGGAAAACTGATCGCAGTAAATGAGATTGGAAAAGGTGGAAGTGTGATTTGCTACGAGATTCAGAAAGATGGAACGCTTTTGGAATGCTGTGCGTTGGAGCTGGGTTTTCCGAAGCTGAGTTATGTTGTAGCAGACCGACTTATGAATTATGTATATGTTTCAAGCATGGGAAATGGATCGGTCAGTATGATCCGGGTAGAAGCAGACGGACATTTGGAGCTGACAGATCAGATTCGTCTGACCGGTCACAGCGTAACGCCCAGGCAGCAATGTGCCAAGGTGCATTCGGTAATGACTTCTCCGGATGGAACGTTACTGGCAGCAGCAAACCTTGGAGCGGATGAGATTGATCTTTTCCGTATTGATCATAAAGCAGAAAAGCTGTATTTTCTGAGTTCTATCCCCATTGATTTCGGACAGTCTCCGAGGCATATGGCATTTCATCCGAACGGGAAATATTTATATCTGCTGACAGAAACAGGAAACAGGATTTATGTAATTGCAGTGGGAAAAGAAGGGTTGAGTATTCTGGCAGCATATAACACGCTGAAACAGGGAGAAACGCAGGAAAGTTCAGCTGCAGATATCCTGGTCAGCAGGGATGGCAGATATGTTTACTCGACAAACCGTGGGCAGAACAATATTGCAGTTTGGAGAGTGGAAGAGAACGGGATGCTGTATCTGTGCGGTTTTTATGGATGCGGAGGAAAAGGACCGAGAGGAATCTGCTTCAGCCCGGATGAAACAGAGCTTCTTTCTGCAAATTATGACAGCGGTACGGTTGTTCGGCTGGAGAGAGATCCGGAAACCGGAGCGATTGGAAATGTACTGGAAACGCTGACAGTTCCGGCTGCCGGTTGTGTACGGGTCATTTAAAGACAGAAAAAAAGACAGGGCTGGAGGTTTGATATGACGCAGGCAGTGGCAAAAGAACGTGGAAAGACTGGGAATCATCTGACAGAGGGGATAATCTGGAAAGCACTGATAATGTTTGCAGTTCCGATCATCCTGACAAGTGTGATTCAGCAGCTGTATTCGATGGTAGATCTGATCATTATCGGAAAATTTGTTGGAAATATCGGTACCGTGGGCGTTTCTATCGGTGGAGAGCTTTCGGATTTTATGACACCGGTGGCAATGGCACTGGCAACTGCAGGACAGATTTTTATTGCACAGTTGGTTGGTGCACAGAAAGAAAAAGAGGTAAAGGAAACCGTTGGAACACTGCTCTCGATGAGTTTTCTTGCATCAATAATCCTGGCAGTCGGATGTATTTTGTTCTGTGATCCATTTTTGCATTTGATGAATTGTCCGGAAGAAGCCATAGAACAGGCAAGGGGATATCTGATTGTAACCTCATTGGGATTCCCGTTCATTTTCGGTTATAACGCCGTATGCGGAATTTTGCGTGGTATGGGAGAGGCGAAGCGGCCGCTGATTTTTATCATTGTCGCGGCAGTGATCAATATTATTGCGGATGTAGTGCTGGTTGCGATCATACCTCTGGAAGCGATCGGAACGGCAATTGCCACGGTAGCATCCCAGATTGGATGTTTTACGGCAGCCTTTATCTATATGTATAGAAACCGGGAAAAGTTTGATTTTGAAGTTCGGCTCAGTTACTTCAGGATTGATGGGAAAATTGCAAAAACTATTATATATCTTGCAGTCCCGCAGCTGTGCCGCACAATGCTGGTTCGTTTTTCCATGATGTATGTGAATGCAAGCTGCAACGATTATGGACTGGTATTTTCTGCAACGAACAGTATCGGCAACAAGATTCAGAAATTCCTGGAAGTATTCCTGCAGGGAATGGATTCTGCTTCTGCAACAATGATCGGTCAGAATCTTGGTGCACAGAAGCAGGAGCGTGCTTCTAAAACTGTGTGGTGCACCTTGAGCATTGGGTTGATAATTGCCGCTGTGGCAGCAGGAATTTCATGGTTTTTCCCAAGACAGCTGTTTTCCATTTTTTCGAGTGATGAAGCAGTTATGGAAATGGGAATTGTATTTTTGCATATTATGTGTATCCACTATTTTTGCTCTGCATTTGTCGGTGCATTTCAGAGTATGGTAACAGGCTGCGGATTTGTAGAGCTTGGATTTGCAATTGGTGTTCTGGATGGCGTGATCTGTAAAATCGGGTTCTCTCTGCTGTTCCTGTATGTAGGAGGAATAGGACAGACGAGCTTTTGGTGGGGAACTGCAGTTTCCAGGTTCCTTCCGGGGTGTTTGTGTTTGTGGTATTTCCTGAGTGGAAAATGGAAAAAGAGAAAACTTTTGTCGGATCGTTAAAATGAGTAAAGAAAAGGAGTAAAAAAATGAGCCGGTTATATGAAATTGAGAATGAATATATTACCTTTGGAGGAGATAAGAGCGGAAATAACTGTCTTGGGATGGTTATTTATCAGCCCCAAGAAGAAAATCCCAGGAAAGAGATTGCAGTCATTACCCTACACGGGATGAGCTATATGGGTTTTTATCCGTTAAAAGAGCTTGCAAAACGGGGCTTTACAACGGCAGGTCTTGCGATTCATGATCACAGCCTTGCTGGCTGGATGAGTGAGTTGGATACCTGTATTCAGTATTTGAAGCAGTATCCGGGGATTAAGAAGGTGGTGCTGATGGGACACAGTCAGGGTGGATGCATGGCAAGTGCTTATCAGTATGTGGCAGAAAACGGAACAAAACGGTTTGAGTATACGAAAAGAATTCTGCCCTTTCCAAAGATCAAAACGCTGACGCCGGCGGACGGTCTGATGCTGATTGACGCCAATTATGGTATTATGCCGGTGCTGGCCCTCGACCCTGCTGTAAGAAATAAAAACAGTGGCTATGATAGAATTCCGGAGCTGGATATTTTTAATCCGGAAAATGGCTATGCGCCGGGCGGCTCCCACTACACACAGGAATTTGTTGCGCGTTTTCAGAAGGCGCAGATCCAGATGTATCGGGAGCTGTTGGATGAGGCAAAAGAGCGTTATGAAAAGATTCAGCAAGGAAGGGGAATGTATGAGGACGATGAACCGATGATCATACCGGGAGGAGCCGGAGGAAGCTCTAATAACAAGCCTTTCTGTATGGATGTTTCCCTGCTTGGACGTACCTCAGAGCCGAGACCGCTTCTTCATGCGGATGGAAGCATTACGGATCAGTCGATCGTTTATACGGTAAGAAAACCGGTAGACTCTATTCTCTCCAGAAGATATCAGGGTGGCGCTGCTGTTACAAGCGTGATGCGTCTGCTTCGGGAAGAAGTAAAATTTGAGGACGGTTTTGGCTATGATGCTTCCAGAATGTGGGGTGTGGATGGAAATTTCAATCCGCTTTCCACAAGGGAAAATGTAAAATATATTCATGTGCCGCTGTTGTGTCAGGGAAATACAGGAAGTCATGAATTTGTCAATACCGAATTTAATTATGAAGCAGCAGTCAGTCAGGATAAAACGATCATTTTGACAGAAGGCTCAGGCCATGACTTTGCACCGATAGAATCGATATATGGAGACACGCTGAAATCCACCTGCGACTTTTTTGCAGATTGGCTGGCAAAGCCGGGACGTTTTATGGAATAGCAACGGAAAGAAGATGAGGAATGGATGAAAAAAGTCAGTGAAAAAAAGAAACAGAGTCTTTTGGAAGAAAAAATATCGATTTTGATTCCACAGATGGCACTGCCGACGATTATTGCACAGCTGATCACGATCTTTTATAATCTGGTGGATACTTATTTTGTCAGCACACTGGGGACAAACGCAACGGCTGCAGTCGGAGTTAACAGTTCATTGGAGCGAACCATTACGTTGATCGGTTCGCTGATCGGCTCAGGTGCGTGCAGTTACATTGCGCGACTGCTTGGCGGAAAAAAGGAAGACGACGCAGACAGAGTGCTTTCTACCTCTCTTTTTTCTGGCATATTTCTGGGAATTGTGACGCTGTTTTTGGGTAAAATCTGGATGGAGCCAATGGTTTATTTCCTTGGCGCAACGACGGAATGTGCACAATATTCCGTGCAGTATGCTACTTATGTATTGTATGCAGCACCGTTTATGGTGGGAAGCTTGATTCTGAATATGTGTCTGCGCAGTGAAGGCAGCGCAACCTATGCAATGATCGGCATCGGATTTGGCGGAATTTTGAACTGTGTGCTGGATCCCATATTTATTTATGGAATGGGGCTTGGAGTAGCTGGAGCATCGATGGCGACAGCAATTTCCAAAGCGGTGAGCTTTGGTATCCTGCTTTATCCATATCTGAAGAAAAAGTGCAGTGTACATATTGCGTTTAAAAAGATTAAATTTGTATGGAATGATATGATGGAAGTCGTAAAGATCGGATCTACTGCTTTTTTTCGGACTGTATTTCAGATCATGGCCTCCATTACGATCAACCGTGTAGCAGGAGAATTTTCGACGTCGGCTCTGGCAGCGCTTTCTGTTGCGAATAGAGTTATGGAATTCCCATTTGCGATCATTCTGGGATTTGGAATGGGCTATCAGCCTGTAGTCGGATTTAACTGGGGCGCGAAAAGAATGGACAGAGTTCGTGAAAGTCTGAAATTCGCGACAAAGGTTGCGGTAATTGGTGCGATTATAGTAGGCGGAATATTATTTATAACGGCGAAACCCATCGTACAGATTTTCAATTCAGAGGCAGATGCAGAGGTTCTGCAGCTTGGTATTTTCTGTATTCGTCTTCAGTGTCTGGTGTTGGTGATTCATTCGTGGCAGACAATTGTAAATATGTTTTATGCAGGAATCGGCAATGCCAAGTGCGCGCTGCTGTTGAGCACATCGCGTCAGGGGTATTGCTTCATTCCGGCGGCGATAATTTTACCGAAAATTATCGGAATTACGGGCGTAGCAGCGAGTCAGGCGGCTGCGGATATGTTGAGCCTTATTGTAGTGATCCCTCTTGCAGTACGGGCATACCATTTGATTGATCGTGAGGAAGAGCTTCTGACCGCAGCAATCGCAGACGCCGGCTACGAAGTGAAGGGGATAGAATAAAATCTTGACAGCTCCTTTCCTGATTCTGTATAATAGATGAGGTAAACATGTCAAAAGCGGATTGCCTGAAGTAAAGAAGGCGGCTTTGTG
>ERZ1026856.898-NODE-898-length-16417-cov-4.264638_pt1 | contig 16417 bp, 16 predicted proteins | sample MGYA00380158_ERZ1026856 | MGnify/ENA primary metagenome ERZ1026856 (study PRJEB33269, sample SAMEA4719794) | human gut metagenome | biome: human-associated habitat; feature: organic feature; material: feces | place: Cameroon | collected 2013-10 ...
TCGCGCTTCAGTTCGTGGGCTATAACTACTGCTGGGGCGGCACGTCCCCGGAGACCGGCTTTGACTGCTCCGGACTTGTGTACTACACCTACAAGAACTTCGGCTACACGCTCAACCGCGTGGCAGCGGACCAGGCAAACAACGGCTACGGAGTGTCTTATGACGAGCTTCAGCCCGGCGACATACTCTGCTTCTACTCGAGCGGCAGCTATATCGGCCACGTCGGCATCTACATCGGCGACGGCATGTTCGTCCACGCGAGCAACTCCACCACCGGCGTCATCATCACCCCGCTCGACGGTTACTACTCCAACCGCGGCTTCGTGGCGAGACGCATAATCGGATAAGGATAACGAAATAAAGCCAGAAAACCGTCCATCCCATGCGGGATGGACGGTTTTCTTCGTTAAAAGGAGCGATCAGAACGCGAGCAGTATGCCGACGACGGCAGAGACCGCGATGTACATGACGGGGTGCTTCTTGAGCTTCTTGATGGCGAAGAACACGAGCGCGAAGTAGATGATCTTCTTGAAGTCGAGAAGGTCGAGCAGCGCGCCGGTCTTTTCATAGAGATCAAAGTGGAGCATGCAGACCTTGAAGACGCTCAGCCCCGCGGCGGCGATGAGGCCGGTGACGGCGGGGCGCAGTCCGTAGAACATGTCGCCGACAAGGGTGCTGTCACGGAACTTCTCAAGAGATTTGCTGACGATGACGACGATGACGATGGAGGGGATTATCTCGCCGAGGGTGGCGACGATACCGCCGAGAACGCCCGCGACCGTGCAGCCGACGTAGGTCGCCATGTTTATGCCGATGGGGCCGGGGGTGGATTCGGAGACGGCGATCATGTCGGTGATGAGATCCTGCGTGTACCAGCCGGTCTTGTCCGCAAGCTCCTGCAGGAAGGGAAGGGTGGCCATTCCGCCGCCGACGGCGAAAAGACCTATCTTCAAAAACTCCCAGAACAGACGCAAATATATCATTTCGCGTCACCTCCCGTCAGCTTTTTGCGCTGGAGATATCTTGCCGCGACGCCGACGACGGCGCTGCCGATGACAAGGAGGATGGGGGAGATACCGGTGAACACGCTCAGGAGCAGGATGACGCCGAAGAGCGCAATGCCGAGACCGTCCTTGACGCCCTTCTTCCACATGCTGATTATCGCGTCGAGTATCAGCGCCGCGACGCACACGGATATGCCCGCGAGCGCGTGTTGGACGTAGAGGTTATCCTTGAAATTGGAGAGGAAGAAGGCGATGACCGAGATGATGATTATGCAGGGCGAGACCATGCCGAGAGCCGCGGCGATCGCGCCGGGGACCTTTCTGCGCCGGTAGCCGATGAACACGGAGACGTTGATGGCGATTATTCCCGGCAGCCCCTGGCTCAGCGCGTAGAAGTCCATTATGGTCTCCTCGTCGAGCCAGCCGCGCTTTTCGATTATCTCGCGTCTGAGTATCGGCAGCATTGCGTAGCCGCCGCCGAAGGTGACGGCTCCCATCCGGAAAAAGAGGGAGTAGAGTGTGGCTAATTCTGAAAACATCTTATCCTCCGACAAAACTGTTATTTGGGTGCAACGGCATAATTATAATCGCTTATCGCCTGAAATACAAACTCTTTTACGATGTCCCGCGCCTTTATCCTGCCGGACGCGGCGGAGATGAGTCCGTACTGCATGGGGAGATACTGTCTCACGAGGCCGAGGGGGACGGATATGCCGTCGATGTTGGCAAAAAGCTTTTCGACAGCGCTTCGGGCCTCGGGGGCGGAGAGATAGTAGCGGCAGCGGTCGGAAAGGCTGTATTTGCGCTTGAGCCTCAGCTCCTCCGGCGTGCCGTGGTAGTGGCGGCGCCAGTTGGAGTCGTTCTCGAGCATGAGCCGTTCAAGTACGACGGGGAAGTCTGCCCTGTCCTCGGGCGGGATGAGTTCCCTTTCGATGTCGCTGAGCGCGAAAAGCCCCTCACGCAGGGCGAAGGTGAGCGCGGGGCCGACCTTGAGTATGGCGACGCCGTCGGCGACCATCTCGCGCAGAGCCTCGCGCGGCTGATAGTCGGTGGAATGCCCCTCAAGGACAAGGCCGGGGACGCTCCTTGCGGCGGTCATGAGAGCTTTCGCCCTCTCGCGGTCATAGCGGAAGAAGCCGTCGTCGCCGAACTCGACGCCGGGCTGAACGACGATACCGACGATGTTTTCAAAGGCGGAGTCAAGGCCGTGACGCGCAAAGACCTCTCTGTAGGTCTCGACAGTGCCGCGCAGGGCGTCGGGCGAGGTGACGGTGATGGAGCTTTCCTCCTCGGTCGCGCCGCCGGGTATGGGGACCTCGCTCCCGATTATGTACACGGGCGGTCTCGCGCCGGGACGCTCCGCAAGGAGCTTCGCGTACTCATCCTGGCAGGCGGCGAATAGAGCCGCGCCGCGCTCGGCCACGGTGCGCACGGGGAGCGGCTCGTCGGGGGAGTCGCTCCCGAGGCGCATGCTCGTGTCGAGGTGTATTTTCTCAAAGCCGGCGCGCACAAAGCAGCGCACCAGCTCCTCGGCGAGGGCCATCGCCTCGCTCTCGGGGAGGGCGCACCATGTAAGCGGGCCGAGATGGTCGCCGCCGAGGATTATCTGTTCGTGCGGGAGAACGACGAGAGCGGCCTTTTCATACACCGTGTCGCGGAAATCCTCCGGCTTCATGCCGGTGTAGCCGCCGAACTGGTTGACCTGATTGGCGGTCGCCTCAATAAGGACGGGCTTGCCGGTGCGAAGACCGCTTTGCAGGCAGGTCTCTATGACGAGCGGATCGGCCGTGCAGTAGCTCTCTATGCCGCAGCACTCGCCGCTTTTGTTTCTCTTGAGTATTTCTCTCAGCATGTTTCCTCCAAAGTGATCGTATATCTGTGCGTTCGGCTCTCGCCGGGACGCAGGGAGAGGATGTCCGGCTTGTCCGCAAGCTCGAACGGTGTATCGCTGCCGTCGGGAACGGTCGTCCACGGCTCGAGACACAAAAGCCTTCTACCGGCGGGATACGGCGTCCACAGCGCGAGATACGGAAACTCCGCGGAGCTGAGAGAGACCCGGCGCTGCGCACCGCAGCTGAGGCTGACGCCGTTTTCGGGCGTCCTCATAAGGAGCGCCCCGTCCCGGAAAAGCTCAGTATCGAGCGGCAGAGCGCCGCAAGTGAGGCCGATCTCTCCGCCGCCGCGCAGGAGCGTGAGCCTGTCAAGCCCCGGAAAGCTGAGAGCGCAATGCTCCATCTCCTCCGGGAGGAAAAAGCCGTCGTGGCCGCCGAGTTCATAATACATCGTCTCGCCGGAGCGGTTCTCTACGCGCTGCTCCTTGATAAGTGAGTACCCGCGAAGCTCATAGCTGACGGTGAACTCAAAGGAGAAGGGATATACCTCCCGGCTCGCCGGCGTGTCGGTGAGGCGAAACGCGGCCCTGCCGCCGCGCGTCTCCAGCGGCGTGAACGCCGAGTCGCGCGCAAAGCCGTGGCGGCCCATGAGGTACTCGGCGCCGCGGTGGGTATACCTGCCGTCGCGCAGACGCCCTATCACCGGGAAGAGCAGCGGAGCGCTGCGGTTCCAGACGGAGGGGCCGCGCTGCCATATGTATTCGCGCCCGGCGCCGTCGGTGAGACTTATAAGCTCCGCGCCGAGAGTGGATATCCCGGCGCGGAGAAATTCGCTGGAGATGAAAAGAGTGTTATCCGCGTTCATATTCGTAGATGGTGACGCCCTTAACGACGCGGTTGACCACGCCCGCGGGATTGGGATCGTCGGGGTCGATACCGAGAGACTCGGAGCGGCGCAGGGCGATCATCTGGGCCGCGGTGAGAAGCTCAGGGCCGACGAGGGCGTTTTCGCACTTGGTCTCGTTGTCAAAACAGAGATAGTAGTCGGAAAGCTCCTTTGCCTCGGCGCACGGCGTGGCGCAGACGGTGAGGATACGGTCATCGCCGCGCTGGGAGGCCATCTCGCGCAGAAGATCAAGCTCGTAGCGGCGTGAATACTCACGGTCGGAGAGGTAAAGCACGGTGAGCGTCCGGTCGTTTATGAACGACTTCGGGCCATGACGAAAGCCCATCGGAGTGTCATAGAGACTCGCAACGCCGCCGCGCGTAAGCTCGAGCATTTTGAGCGCGGACTCCTGCGCTATGCCCTTGAGGGCCTCGGAGCCGAGGTAGACTATCCGCTCAAATTCAAGCTCGCACACATGCTGCGCCAGCATTTCCACCGCGGAGCGGAGAAGCCGGTCGGTATGCTCGGCACACTGGGAGATGGCCGCGGCGCATTCGGCGGTCTTGTCCCCGGCAAAGCAGAGCAGGGCGGTGTAGTACATGCTCGTAAAGCTGTTGGTCATGGCAAAGCCGCTGTCGTTGATGATCTGCGGGAGGTTGATGACATAGCAGTCGTCGCGTCCCTTGCCGTATTTGCTCAGCGCGCCGTCGTAGTTGCAGGTGATGATGACGTTCGAGATGTTGTCGGAGACGGCCTGCGCGGCCTTGATGGCGCCGAGGGACTCGGGAGAGTCGCCGGAGCGGGCGAAGGAGACGAGAACGGTCTTTCTATCCGGGTCGACACAGCTCTCGGGCGCGACGACGAGGTCAGTGGTGCCGCAGCAGTCGACGGCGTAGGGGCAGTATTTCTTCAGGTAGGGGAGGATAGCCCTGCCGACGTACTCGCTGCTGCCCGCGCCGATGAAGCATACGACGCCGTCCGCGCCGGCATGGCGCTCCAGAAACGCGTCAAGCCCCGCACGGTGTCCGCGGACGAGCTTTGGAAGCTCTATCCACCACTCGCACTGGCGCATTATTTCATCATAGGTGTACATTCAGTATTCTCCGATCAGAAGTTTTTGAGAGTCTCGTTGAAGTTGATCTTTTTCTGCTCGGGGAGTATCTGGGCGTTCATGCTCACGCCCTTCGCGTCGAGGTCCTTCCACGCCTGAAGATCCTCGGGAGAGGCAAAGACATGGTTGAGCAGCTGCACGCGGCCGGGAGCGGATCTGAGGTTGCCGAGGTTGAGCTCCTTGATCTCAACGCCGCGCTCGATAAGGCCGAGGACGGACTGGGGGTCCTTGAAGAGGACCATGACGACCTCGTTGTCAAGGCTGCCGTTGGTGAGCTTTTCCGCCGCCGCGTCGAGCGTGCAGAAATCCGCCTTGACGCCGGCGGGGGTGGCCATTCTGTAAAGAGAGCACTGGATACGGTCGGAGGCGGTCTTGTCGTCCGCGACGAGGATGGTGGTAACGCCGGCTCTTCTCGTCCAGCCCACAACGACCTGCCCGTGGATAAGTCTGTCGTCTACTCTGAAAAGGGATATCTTCATGCTGTTTATCCTTTCTGCCGCTCACGGCGGCACTTTATTTTTTATAGCTCAACGATCTTTCCCCTGACTATTGTCATGAAAAGATCCATGCTTTCGTCAAATATCGCAAAATCGGCGTCCTTTCCGACAGAGACGGAACCCTTGCGGTCAAACGCCCCGACGGAGCGCGCCGGATTCTTCGACGCCATTTCGACCGCCTCGGCAAAGCTCACTCCGGTGAACTCCACCATGTTCTTTACCGCCTTTGAAAGCACCAGCATGCTGCCTGCCAGCGAACCGGAGAGGGTGTGCGCCGCGCCGTCCTTGACGACGACCTCGGTGCCTTCCCAGCGGCGGTACGTCCCGTCGCCGAGACCGCGCACGTCGACGCCGTCGGTGATGAGGACTATGCGTCCGGAGCCGGCCGTCCTGACCGCCAGCGCGAGCATTTCGGGCTCGGAGTGTATCCCGTCCGCGGTAAGCTCGATGAAGACGTCGTCGTCAAGGAGCAGCGGGGGGACCGGACCCGGAGCGCGGTGGTGCATGGGCGGCATGGCGCTGTAGAGATGGGTGGCTCTGTTCGCGCCGCAGCGCAGAGCCTGTTCGGTGACGGCGCAGTCGGCCTCGGTGTGGCCGACGGATACGCTCACGCCGTTTTTCGTGAGATACTTTATGGCTTCGGCGGCGTTCTCCTTTTCGGGGGCCATGGTGACGACCCGGAGCTTCCCGTTGGCCGCGGAGACGATCTTCTCAAGCTCCGCGCGCGTTATCTCGCGTATGCTCTCTTTCCTGTGCGCGCCCTTGTTCTTCACGCTGATGAACGGCCCTTCAAGGTGCGCGCCGAGGATCTCCGCCTCGCCTTCGACGGGCGACGCGACCGCCTTGCCGATCGCTTCGAGCGCGGCAAGCTCTTCGTCGATCTCGGCGCTCGTGGTGGTAGCGAGGCAGGAGGTGACTCCGCCTTTAACGAGATAGTCGGATATCGCGCTGAACGCTTCCGGCGTCGCTTCCATGTAATTGTGTCCCATAGCGCCGTGGATATGTGTGTCGATAAGGCCGGGGCAGACGTACTTGCCGCCGCAGTCGACGGCGCGCGCGTCATGGGGAAGCTCTGCGCCCGCCGGAACGAGCGCGCTTATCCGGCCGTTTTCAACGATGACCGTGCTGCTGCTCCAGCAGCCGTTTTCGAGGAGGACTATACCTCCGTAAAGCGCCAGTTTTTCCTGTCCCATTGTGTTTCTCCCGTCACGAGCGATAAAAGCTCAAAGAAATGTGTAATTAAAAAATGAAAATAAAAAATCAAAGAAATCAAAAGGAAATTAAGGAATTAAAAGGAATTATAAGGAATTAAGCTGTCGGGGGACGAAGATCGTCCCCCGCGAGACTGTCAAAAACTATTGAATCATCCACCGTGACAGAGCAGCGGGGGAGCGCGAGGGGGCAAGACCCGCCTCGCGGTACAATAACCTGCCGTCAAAAGGCTTGATCAATCAAGACTTTTGAGCGAAGCAGCATTTTGAAAGCTTCAAAATGCGCGGCAGGAGAAGCGCAGTCAAAAAAGCTCAATAAGCTTTTTTGACAAGCTGTCGGGGGACGAAGATCGTCCCCCGGCTGAGATAAAAATTAGAGAATGCCGAACAGACCGCACAGGAAGCCGACGACGATTATGCCGAGCATAACGGCCGTGGTGCTCTTGCCCTTGCGGACGAAGCCGAATACTCCGAGAGTCGCTGCCAGCGGGAGGAGCTTCGGGAGGATGGTGTCGAACATGGACTGGAGAGAGACGCTTGCTTCGCCGACGGTGTAGGTGAGCGGCGTCTTGATGCCGAGGGAGGTCGCGACGAGCGCGCCCACGACGATCAGACCGAGTATGGTGGCCGCCTCCATCCAGCGCTGGATCTGCATGCCTTCGAGCTTTTCAAGGAAACGGTCTGCGAGAGAGTAGCCGTTCTTGACGCCCCACCACTGAACACCGAAGTGTACGAGGTTGATGATGATGAGGAAGAGCAGGGGAGCGATGCTGACGCCGCTGAGCGCGAGAGATGCGCAGATACCGGCGACGATGGGTCTGAAGGTGCTGAAGAAGATGGAGTCGCCCATGCCGGCGAGAGGTCCCATGAGGGCGCCCTTGACGGCCTGGATGTTATCCTCGTCGACTTCTTCGCCGTTGGCCTTGCGCTCTTCCATGGCGGCGACGATACCGTAGATGATACCGCCCATCCAGGGGTGGGTGTTGAAGTAGCCGGAGTGGCGCTTGTAGGCAGCGACGCGGTCTTCCTTGTTCTTATAGAGCTTGTCTATTACGGGAAGCATGCCCCAGCAGAAGCCAAGGCCCTGCATACGCTCAAAGTTGAACGCGGACTGGACTCCGTTGGAACGCCAGAACAGACGCTTGAGGTCCTTTTTGTCGAGATGGACTTCGTTGGTTTCCACAGCGGTGGTTTCGAGTTCGTTACTCATTACAGCAGTCTCCTTTCTCACTGATCTGCCGCGACGCGGCTATTGCTGGCATAAAGCACAGCATAGGCGATACCCAGGATGGCGACGCCCATGACGCCGAAAGAGGGAACGTAGGCGGCGATGGCGAAGCCGATGAAGAAATAGGGCATGAACTTCTTGGAGCTAAGGTTGCTGAGCAGCAGACCGAAGCCGAGTGCCGGGAGAAGAGAACCGACGGCCTTGATACCGGCCATGATGTTGGCGGGAATGGCGTTGGTCAGGTTGGTGAGGATCTCCGCGCCGAAGAAGAGGGCGAGGAAGGTGGGGACGAAGTAGCAAAGGAAGTGGATGAAGTTACCGAACTGTACGACTCTGGCAATGCCCTTGGAGTCGCCGGCGTCGGCGTACTTCTCAACGCTGTGGACGAGCAGGGAGCAGATGGTCTTGCCGAACAGCTCGAAGGAGCTGCACACAACGGCGGTAGGAATGGCTACCAGAAGGCCGCTGTCAAGACCGCCGCCGCTGGTGATGGCGACCGCCGTGCCTATCGCGCTCGCGATGGCGACGTTAGAAGGAACGGAACCGCCGATCGCCTGTGCGCCCATGAACACGAGTTCAAGGGTCGCGCCGACCTGAAGTCCGGTCTGAAGGTCGCCCATGATGAGACCGACCAGGGGTCCGAGCACTATGGGACGCTCGACCTGGCAGTCGCCAAGCATACGGCGCTGTAAGTAAGCAAGGCCAACGACCAAGCTAACGATCAAGACACTGAAAAAACTCACTATAATCCCTCCGTTTTTTGTTTTTGCCGGTGTGTCAGCCGGCTTTTTCCTGCAGCAACGCGTTCATATCTTTTATAGTCATTACCGCAGCTTCAACAAGATGTGTTTTCAGATCCTGTATGTCCATACAGTCTCTGAGGAGTATCGCTTCCGTGAGCATTCCGAGATTTACGCCGGATACTACCTGGAGCGATGGATTTTCGACGGACAGTGTCACCGCCGCGTGGGCGGGACTGCCGCCGGGGATATCGACAAGGCAAAGCAGATGATCCCCTTCCGCAAGACCAGCGAGCTCTTTTTCCAGCCCGTGCCGAACGTCGTCGGGACTGCCGCCGGGATACAGCTCTATGGACCGGATCCCATCGATGCCGCCGCTTATCATTTCAGCCGTTTTCAGCATGGCCGTTCCAAGGCCCGCATGTGTCGCCAAAATCAAATGGATCAACGCCGTTCACCTCCTTCCTCTTCAGATTCAGATTTAATATGAGCGACCTGACCGGTCGGCGGAACTTACCTGCTGACTATGCCCTTTTCAAGGATGGACCGGGCCTCCGCGGCGGAGGCGGCGGCGCACGCGGCGTCGGCGCGCTCCTTTGCGTCGGCGCAGCTGAGCGAGGCGAGCATTTCCTTTACTGCGTGCATGTTTCCGGGACCCATGCTCAGCGTCCTTATGCCGAGACCGACGAGCGCGGCCGCCGCAACGGCCTCTCCCGCCATCTCGCCGCAGACGCCCAGAGGCTTCCCGGCCTTTGAAAACTCCTGCGCCGCGTAGCGTATGAGCCGCAGGACCGCGGGGTCGCAGCTCCGGTAATACGGGGCGGTGCGCTCGTTCATGCGGTCGGCGGCCAGAGTGTACTGGCACAGATCGTTGGTGCCTATGCTGCCGAAGTCGGCTTCGGCGGCCAGCGCGTCCGCCATCAGTGCGGCGGAGGGTATCTCTATCATCACGCCGAGCTTTATATCCCGGTTGAAGGGGATATGCTCCGCGTCAAGCTCGTCCATGACGCCGAGGACAAAGTCCTTCGCGCGGCGGAAGTCATCAACGCCGCCAACCATCGGGAACATGAGCCACAGATCGCCGTAAGCGGAGGCGCGAAGGGCGGCTCTGAGCTGGGTCCTGAATATCTCCGGCCGTTCAAAGCAGAGACGCAGCGCGCGCACGCCGAGGAAGGGGTTGTCCTCCTTCGGGAGCGGCAGACACTCGAGCTGTTTGTCGCCGCCGATGTCCAGAGTGCGCAGTATCAGGCTCTTTCCGCCGAGGGCGTCGAGCGCGGCCTTATATTCCCTGAACTGCCACTCCTCGTCGGGGAGGGCGTCCTTGCTGCGCATATAGAGGAACTCGCTGCGCATGAGACCCACGCCGTCGCAGGAAGCGAGGGCCTGCTCGTCCGTGTCGTCGACGGCCGAGATGTTCAGCTCCGTCAGCACACGGACGCCGTCGGACGTTACGGAGGGCCTGCCCATGTAATAGAGACGCCTGTTCTGCGCCTCCTCGGCCTGCGCCGTGCGGGCGAGGTACTCTGCCTGCTCCTTTTCGTCGGGCCTTATGCAGACGGTGCCGGCGGTGCCGTCGACCGCGACGGTGTCGCCGTCCTCGACAAGCTCCGTCACGCCCTCGACGCCGAGGACGGTGGTTATGCCGAAGCTGCGCGCGAGGATGGCCGTGTGAGAGGTCATGTTGCCGGTCTCGGTGACTATGGCGAGAACGTTCTTGCGGTCTATCGTGGCGGTGTCGGTGGGGTAGAGGTCCTTTGCGAATATGACGCAGGGGCCGGGCAGACGGGAGAGATCCCTGTCCTCCTCGCCCGCAAGGCAGCGGAGGAGACGGCCGCGGACGTCATACAGGTCGGAGACCTTCTGCTGCGTGAAATCGTTGTCCGTATCGCTCAGCACGCCGATAAACATGTCGTAGGTATCGCCTATCGCGGAGGCCGCGGTCTTGCCGGCGGCGATGTCCGCGCGGATCATATCGTCCATCGCGAAGTCCTGCAGAAGCAGCATGTGCGCGTCGATGATCTTGGCCTTTTCGGGAGCGGCGCTGAGGCCGGCGCGGATAAGCTCAAGCTCGCGCTGAGCGCGTTCTACCGCCGCCTGATACGTCTGAGTACGCTCCGCGGCGTCCTCGGACTCATGGAGAGAGTCGGGGTCAAAGCGCCACTGGCGGTAGAGCCTTGCCTTTCCCATGACTATCCCGTCATAGACGGGGATACCGTGCTTTATCATGAGCTTATTCCTCTTCGCCGAAGCCGGACTCGATGAGCGCGGCAAGAGCGTCGACGGCCTCGGTCTCGTCGGGACCGTTCGCGCACAGAGTCAGCTCATCCCCGCACGAGGCGGAGAGCGAGAGCAGCAAGACCAGAGATTTTATGTTGATCTTCTTTTCCGGAGCCGCGGTCTTGTACACCTCGATGACGGACTTGTATTTCAGCGCGGCCTTTACGAGGTCGGAAGCGGGTCTCGCGTGAAGTCCGGACTTGTTGCGTACTACGATCTGTTTGGAATACATATCATCTTGTCCCCTTTATATCTAAGCTTTTAACCGTTTCTTTCCGGAGGATCCGCGAGATACGCGGACAGAGTCTCGACAGCCTCGGTCTCGTCGACGCCGTCGGCCTGAAGGATGAACTCATCGGCGGGTACGATGGCGGCGTGTATCATGCCGAGGATGGACTTGGCGTTCGCCGTGCTGTCCCCATAGCATATTTTTATGTCCGACTTGAATTGACTGGCTTTCATCACGAAACCGCTGACAAAGGCAAGGTTGGTATCGGGAATGAAGCTCAGCCTACATTTTCGCTGCTGCATGGTACTCCTCCCTTTCACTTTTCATATAATGCAATTCCTGTGCCAAGGTTACAGGAAATTACTCTCAGACGCATAAAAAACTTTACATTTTTCAAAACGGTGTTAAAATATTTTTAAGAATTTTTAATGAGGCGACGGCATGGAAAACTCACTGCGCAATCTGCAGATACAGAAAATGACGCCGCAGGCGATACACAGCCTGCAGCTGATGACCATGCCTCTCGGCGCGCTGCTGTCGTATGTCGGGCGCTGCACGTCGGAAAACCCGTTCGTCGAGATGAACTACGACTGGATGGAGCGCTCTGCGGGCATCGCCGCGAGGGAGCGCTGGAGCCTCTCGCTCGACGAGACCTACGCCGCCGCGCCGCAGGGGGAGAGCCTGTACGACTTTCTGACGGCGCAGATAAGGCTCAGCGGTCTGAAGGGCAGGCGGCTCGAGGCCGCGAGGCTCATTGCCGCGAACATCAGCCGTGCGGGATATCTGGAGCTCGACCTGTCCGCCGCGGCGGGGCTTCTCGGCATGGACGAGGAGGAAATGCTTGATGTTCTGCGCCTCGTGCAGAGCATGGGACCGCCGGGCGTGGGGGCGAGAGATCTCGGCGAGTGTCTGAGCCTGCAGCTCGGCGAGGATGCTCCCGGCGGAGAGACGGCGAGGGCGCTCGTGAAAAATGACCTTGAAGCGCTTGCCGCGCACAGGTTCACCGCGCTGTCAAGAAAATACAAGCTCGACCCGCGGCGGCTGCAGGAGCTGCTGGACCATATACGCACGCTCGACCCGCGGCCGGGCAGCCGCTTTTCGGCGGGTGAGAGCGTAAATTACATCCTGCCCGACGCAGTGGTGGAAAACGACGGCGGGGAGCTGAGCGTATCCGTCCGGGGGAGGGCCGAGTCTATCGTCCGTTTTGACGGAGAGTATATGAGCGGCACCGACGACGAGGAGGCGAGGGCGTTCCTCGACGAGCGGCGCACCGAGGCCGTGAGGCTCATCGACAGCATAGAGCTGAGATACTGCGCGCTCGAAAGGCTCGTCGGCTACATCGCCGAGAAGCAGGCGCCGTTTTTTACCGGCAGACACAAGTTCCCCCGGCCGCTGACCCAGCGCGAGGCCGCGGCGGACCTCGGCATAAGCCCGTCGACAGTGTCGCGCTGCGTAAAGGACAAATATATAAGCTCGCCGTGCGGCACCTTCCCGCTGGGCTTTTTCTTCTCCGGCAACAGCACCACGGGGGGCTATTCAAAAAAGCTGCTCAGAGAGCTTATCGAGAGCGAGCCGCCGCGCGCGCCCTACAGCGACGCGAGACTTTGCGAGCTGCTGGCGGAGCAGGGGATAGAGCTTTCGCGGCGCTGCGTCGCGAAATACCGCGCGGAGATGGGCATAGGCACGCAGAACCAGCGCATGAGATTTGACTGAACCATGGGGGATCAGAGATGGAACAGGAACAGGCGATCCTTGAATATATATCCAGCCGGTGTGCGGAGACGGCCGAAAGCGGCGAAAGGCGCGGCGTGAGCGCGGCGGAGGTCGCATCGCAGTTCGGAATGTGGCAGGACGAGGCGTCGCGGCTGCTCTCCGGCATGACAAAGGCCGGGACGCTGGAGGCCGCGGGACGCAGACCCATACTCTATGCCCTGGCCGTCCGTCAGGAGGAGACCGGGCCGGAGCCGGAGAAAGAGGCAGCTGCCGCCCCGTTTTCGAGCATGATCGGCTACAACGGCAGCCTTGAGTACCAGATACAGGTCGCGAGCGCGGCCGTGTCCTATCCGCCGAACGGGATACACACCCTCATAATCGGCAAGACCGGCGTCGGCAAATCCATGCTCGCCGCGGAAATGGCGCGCTATCTCGAACAGGAGCGAGGCTGCCCCCAGCCGTTCGTCACCTTCAACTGCGCGGAGTACGCGGATAACCCGCAGCTGCTGCTCGCACAGCTTTTCGGCTATGTGCGCGGCGCGTTCACCGGCGCGGAGAAAAACAAGCGCGGTCTTGTGGAGGAGGCGGACGGAGGGATACTCTTCCTCGACGAGATACACCGTCTGCCGCCGACCGGGCAGGAAATGCTCTTCACGCTCATAGATAACGGCAGCTACCGCCGTCTCGGCGACAGCGAGACGCGCAGCGCGAGCCTCATGATAATCGGCGCGACGACCGAGGACCCCTCGGCCTTTCTGCTGAGTACCTTCAAGCGCCGTATACCCGTTGTCATACAGATACCGGAGCTGAGGGAGCGGCCCATACACGAGCGTCTCGACCTGATATCCCGCTTTTTCTACGAGGAGTCCTGCAAGCTCGGCATGCCGGTGTTCATAGCGCCCGGAGCGCTCAAGCTGCTCGTCTCCTTTCAGGGCAGGAACAACATCGGCGACCTACGCAACGAGGTGCGAGTGGCCTGCGCGCAGAGCCGCTGGGCGCTCGGACAGCAGGGAACGCCGGACGCGCGGCTCGTCATAAACGACTACCACCTCTCGCGAAACCTCAGCATACACTACAGCAACACCCCGCATATCGACGCGTTCTTCACCGCGGCGGGACTTGACAAGGGCCTTACCATCACGCCGGGAGTCCCGGTGACCTTCTCCCCGGAGCCTGCGGGCGCACAGACGGAGGCCGACGGCGAATACGAGGACGCGCCGAACGACCTTCTGAGCCGCTACCTGAAAAACGCCCCGACGCTCATGGGCGCGCCCCGGCGCCCCGGCGCGATAGCCTACGGCGCGATCTCGCCGGTCGTGCTGCAGGGAACGCATGAAATGCTCGAATACGCCTCCAAGCAGTTCAGAAAGACCTACAATCAGGACAGCGTCTACTCCATCGCCTATTACCTGCAGCAGCTGATGTCCTACGCAAACGCCGAGAGGGTCGTGTTCACGCCGGGCAGCTTCGACACCGCGGCGCAGTTCAGCGAGGAAAAGGCTTTCGTCAAAAAAATGCTCCCGCTTTTGAAAAGCTACATCGGCATAGAGCTTACCGAGGGAGAGATATATCTGCTCGCGCTGCTTTTATCGCGCACGGAGCAGAACAGCGTCAAGGCCGAGATGAACCTCATTGTCTGCGGCTACGGCGGCAGCGCCTCGGCCATGGCGTCGTTCGCCAATCAAATGCTCAATACGGGCTTTATAAAGGCCGTGGACATCTATGGCAGCCTCGACCAGTCGGCGCTGCAGAAGCGTCTGCTCAAGGCCGTCAGCGCGGAGCGGGAGCGCAGCATAGTCATGTGCGGTATCGGCCTCTCCGGCGCGCTGAGACGTATCCTTGAGAAAAACAGCCGTCAGCAGACGGTCATCCTGCCGGTGCTCGACCCCATGCTCGTGCTTGAGTGCGCGCGTATGATACTCATGGCCAACGCCGGCCCCGAGGAGATAGTCGGCGAGCTTGTCCGCGAGTACACGAGCGTCCTTTCCTCCGAGCTTGACGCGAAGAACACGCTGACGGCGGAGGCGGACGAGGAGGACCCCTCCGGCGAAATGCGCGACGTGGTGATAACCTACTGCATAACCGGCGTCGGCAGCGCGCGAATGGTGCGCGAGATACTTCTTCAGGACATTTCGGTCTCAACGTCCATCGACATCCTGCCGCTCGGAATAAAGGACGACCTTGCATCTCTCGCCCACCGGCTGGGCAAGCGGCTGAAGCTGGTCATCGGTATAATCAACCCGGAGATACCGGGCGTGCCGTTCATAAGCCTCGAACAGTTCTGCTGCGCGGCAAACCCCATGGATCTGCTCAGAAGCACCGGGATAAGTCTGCCGGGGAGCGAAAACGCCTCCGCCGACGAGCTGGCGGACATGCCGATCGAGAGGCAGCTGCAGCTCATACGGCAGAACCTCCACTACTTCGCCCCGTCGCTCGACCACGACCTTGTGGAGAAGGGCGCAAAGTATATTATCGACCGCATAGCCTCGATGTATGTCTTTCGCCTGCCGGACAGCCTCGTGGTGCGCATTTACATCCACTGCGCCACCATGTTTGAGCGCATAAAGAGCGAGGAGCCGATCAGCATGCCGCTCGACGGCTACGACGCGCTCGAAAAGCAGAGGGAGCTGTTCGAGAAAATGCGAAACATCCTCAATACCGGCGGATCGTACCTCGGCCTGACCGTCACGGACGCGGAGGTATATTACCTGCTCCTCACGCTTCCGGATATGGAGTGAAAAAAGAATACGTGAAATACGGCAGCCCGCCGGCGTTGTTCTGAACGGTCAGCGTGGACTGATCGGAGACGGTGAGGACGGAGTTGAGCGCAATGCGCCGCTCGCCGGCGGCTGCGGTGGTCACGTTCGACTCGGTATAGGTCACGGGCGTGCCGTTGAGCGCGAGAGCCGCGCCGACGGGTCCCTCCGCGGTCGTGGTCGCGTCGGTGACGAAGGTGACGAGATATTGGCCGGGGGCGAGCGTGACGCCCGTGGTGCCGGAGGCGGCGATGCTGCCGTCGGTCGAGTTGATGACATTCGTGCCGAGGGCGAGAGTGGCGCCGTTTGCCACGGTCTGGGAGGCCTCGGCATAGAGGAGCGCGTTGTCGTTCGTGGCCGTAGCCCCGGTGGCACCCGTGGGTCCCGTTGCGCCGGTAGCCCCGGTGGGTCCGGCAGGCCCGGCAGGGCCGGTAGCTCCCGTGGCGCCGGTGGCTCCGGTAGCGCCAGCGGGTCCCGCAGGTCCGGTGGCCCCGGTAGCGCCCGTGGGGCCGGCAGGTCCGACAGGTCCGGCGGGGCCGGCAGGCCCAGCAGGTCCCATAGGCCCGGCGGGGCCTACGTTGCTGCCGCAGTCACAGCCGCACCCGCAGCTCTTGCCGCAGCCGCAGCTGCCCGCGCCGTAGTTGGGGTATACCTTTGTGCAAAGTTCATCGTTTTCTGCCATACGATCCCTCCTTGGAGGCATAATGCCTCGCGACATTATATGAGCCGTCGCCGCCGCTGTTTACAGATCGGGCGAAAAGAAGGGAAAAACAGCGGGAGCCATATGACGGAGGACGCGCCCTAACGCCTTCCCCTTGAGGGGAAGGTGGCACGACGAAGTCGTGACGGATGAGGTGTCAAAGCGCGGAAACAACAAGTTTACCCCTCATCAGTCGGCCTTACGGCCGCCAGCTTCCCCCAAGGGGGAAGCCT
>ERZ1026856.899-NODE-899-length-16391-cov-4.452375_pt1 | contig 16391 bp, 16 predicted proteins | sample MGYA00380158_ERZ1026856 | MGnify/ENA primary metagenome ERZ1026856 (study PRJEB33269, sample SAMEA4719794) | human gut metagenome | biome: human-associated habitat; feature: organic feature; material: feces | place: Cameroon | collected 2013-10 ...
AGTCATAAGCGCACCAGCATAAGCAGGAAGGAAGGCGGCAACGCCAGCCGTTGATGCGTGAGCACGGTGGGCAGCGCCAAACGCATCATTTACATAGATATCACCCAGGCTTGCAAGCTCTTTCGCAAACTCGGGATCGTTCTTCTTTTCACGCTTATCAAAGCGGAGGTTCTCGAGCAAGCAAACATCACCATTACCCAGGGAAGCAACAGTGGCCTTGGCGGATTCGCCAATGGTATCCTCGGCAAAAGCAACGGGCTTGCCAAGAACCTTAGAAAGGTACTCAGCAACGGGCTTTAGGGAAAATTCGGCTTGGTAGCCGGTTCCCTCAGGGCGGCCCAGGTGGCTGCACAAAACCACTTTGGCGCCGCGATCGATCAAGGATTCAATGGTGGGAAGTGCAGCCCTGATGCGCGTATCGTCGGTTACGGTAGCTCCATCCAGCGGGACGTTGAAATCCACGCGGCACAAAACGCGCTTTCCCGTAACGTCAGCATCAGTAAACGTTTTTACATTGCTCATAGTTAGCCTTTCTTTTCACATTAAAAAGAGAGCCTCCCTTTCAGAAAGCTCTCTTAGCAGTTCGCATCCAGTGCGTTGACCTATGCCTGCATCATGATCTTTGCAAGATCCTTTACGCGGTTGGAATAACCCCATTCGTTGTCATACCAAGAAACGCATTTTACGAGATTGCCCTTACCGCCGAGAACCATGGTGAGCTTGCTGTCGAACAGCGAAGAATGGTCGTCGCCCACGATATCGGAGGAAACAATGGGGTCCTCAACATACTCAAGAATACCCTTCAGAGGGCCTTCAGCAGCAGCCTTCATAGCAGCATTGACCTCTTCAATGGTAACTTCCTTCTCGAGCTCTACCGTGAGGTCAACCATGGATCCATCGGGAGTAGGAACGCGCGTTGCAAAACCATCGAGCTTGCCCTTGAGCTCAGGAAGAACCAGGGAAACCGCACGAGCAGCACCAGTGGTAGTAGGGATCATGGACAGGTTTGCAGCACGAGCGCGACGAAGGTCCTTGTGAGCCTGGTCGAGGATCTTCTGGTCATTCGTGTAAGAATGAATGGTGTTCATAAAACCGCGCTTGATGCCGAAGGTATCCATGAGAACCTTTGCAAAAGGAGCAAGGCAATTCGTGGTGCAAGACGCGTTAGAGACGATATTGTGCTTCTCGTAGTCGTACTTATCGTCGTTTACGCCAACAACGATGGTGATATCTTCGTTCTTGGCAGGTGCCGTAATAAGAACCTTCTTGGCGCCAGCCTCAATGTGCTTCTTGGCCAAGTTAGCATCGGTAAAGAAACCAGTAGATTCGATAACAAGCTCTACGCCCATTTCACCCCAAGGAATGTTGAGCGGTTCGCGGTCGCCAAAAACGCGTACCTTATGACCGTCAACGATGATGTTGTCTCCCTCGACTTTAACCTCATCGTAAACACGCCCATGGATAGAATCGTACTTAAGCAAATGAGCATTTGCCTCGGTGCTGCCGGGATCGTTGATAGCAACGATATCGAAGGCAGGATCCTTCTCCATCGCGCGGAAAACAAGTCGGCCGATACGACCGAAGCCGTTGATACCAACCTTGGTTGCCATGAGGCTCCCCTTTCATGCCTGATTTAAAACAATGCAACGTATATGAACACGTGCTGTTTTATTGTACCTGAAAAAGAAACCGCCGAAATAGAGCAAGGCGCACGAGAAGCAAGCGATCGAATAGCGGCCGCAAGCGGCATTCAGCAAGCGGTGGTCGGTCTATGATTTGCCAATATCGTTAGCCATTTGCTCGATACGGCGAACCCGATGATAAATCGCCGATTTGGAGAGAGGCGGATTAGCCTTTTCTCCAAGCTCTTTTAGCGTTGCATCGGGATACGTCACACGCAAGCGAATGTAATCTTGCAAAGCATGGGGCAGCGACTTGATATCCTGATGCTCAAGAACTGTACGAATCGCCTGGATTTGATCAACGGAAGCCTCTGCGGTTTTAGCCTGATTTGCAATTTCGGCGTTTACCCGACGATTAACATCATTACGCACACTTTTCAGTACACGTTCATTTTCCATCTTCAACGCACTTTGATGAGCACCGACATAGGCAAGAAAAGCCGATATCGAAGCACCGCTTTTAAGGTAAACCGTATGCGAGTTACGACGCTCAACAACCTTCGCATGAATTCCTTTTGCCTCCATCAGCTCGACAATGTCGCTAGCCATAGTCTGCGACTCAACGGTAAGCTCGAAATGAAAATCCCCACGCGGATTGGAGATAAAGCCGCTCCCTAAAAACACCCCCCGCAGATACGCCGAAGCACAGCATTCCTTCTTGACGAGGTCATGATCGATGCCGCGCTGCAAGCCGTTCTCGCCGACAATGCCCAATTCGGAAAGGGCCTCGTTCAAGCCAGGTTGGGCAGGCACGTCAATAAGCCAGTTGGGTGTCTTGTGTAAAACGCTACGGCGCATAGTAAGATCGGTTTTCAGCGAATACATGCTATGAAGCGCACTGATGATAAAACGGGCAACCTGCGGAACATCTGTCGAAATCTCTAGGCGAAAATGACCAGGGCCGTTAAGAAAGATCGTTCCTTCGATGCGAATTAGCGCAGCAAGCGTTGCAGCATCACAATGCGAGCACGTTGGCTCCACATGAGAAAGCTCCTCTTTTACTTCCGTGGTGAACGACATAGCTTAAACACCCCCATAAATGCATCAGCAAGCGCCTGCGGATCATGCCATGTAGGACGTTGAGGATCAGCCATGTTTCGCAAAAGAACAACCGGGCCACGAGCCTGGATGGCATCAATGTCGCACTTCGACACCCTGACTGGTCGAACGCGAGATTCAAGCGAAGTGCCATCGCGGCTCTCCGCCATTGCGCTTTTGTGTGATCCGAGCCCAGCCAAAGCATGAAAAGCACCCGTTGCGTGACGTGGGGTCTCGAGCGGCTGAGCAGAATGAATCAAAACGTAATCGAGGCACCCTTCCATGCCATGACGCAACAAAGCCTCTACATGCTCGCGAGCAGAAAGGCCCCAGGTTTCACCTTGCTGATCTGCTAGGCTGCAGACAAACACCGTACGAGCATTTGATTGGCGTATGGCATCAACAATGCCAGGAACAAGAAGGTTCGGAATGATAGAGGTGAAGAGGGAGCCAGGACCTAATACGACAACATCGGCTCGGCGAATGGCGCGCAACGCCTCCATATAGGGAAGACAAAGCTCAGGAGATTCAAGCCACACACGCTCAAGCGCAGTGGACGACTTCCCTGCCACCGATTGCCCGCGGAGAATGCGACCGTCGCGAGTTTCCGCGCAAAGCGTTACGTTGTTCAAAGTCGATGGGTAGACATGCCCGCGAGCTCCAAGAAGTTGACCGCATATTTTTATAGCCTCAGGGAAAGAACCTGTAGCGTTTTCAAGGGCCGAAAGCATAAGGTTTCCAAGCGTATGGTTTCGAGCAAAATCGAAACGATACTTGAAAGCCTTGGTGAGAGGATCTTCCGGATTCGCCGCGAATGCAGCTAAACACTTACGAACGTCACCAGGAGGAGTTACATGAGCCTCTTCACGCAAAATGCCGGTTGAACCGCCGTCATCGGCCATGGCGACAACAGCAGATGTGTTAACTCCTAAGGCCAACAAAGTGCGGATTGACATAGGGGCACCAGTGCCCCCGCCAATAACAACCGCGCGCAGCTCTGTTGGATCTACATTACCTTTAAGGGGATTAGGTAGATGAAGTGAACCTATTGCCTTAAACGCCTGAGTGGATGACGCATCGAGGCGAAAACCATGCCCCGCCAAACGAGGTTCGCCCTGACTCATTTTTCCACCTCTTTGTTAGTATCCGCCAAAGCGATATCGCGATGATACACATTAACGTTGTAGCCTTGCGCCGCTAATAGCTCTGCTGTTTTATTGGCAAGCACAACGCTACGATGCTGACCGCCCGTGCATCCTACGCCAATGGCGAGCTGCTGTTTGCCCTCGGCGACATAGCCGGGCATAACGCAGTTCAACAGGTTTTCCCAAGCATCAAGGAATTTATGGGTTTCTTCATTGCCCAGGACATAGTCTGAAACCTTGCTATCAAGGCCAGTTAAATTACGCAGATCGGGTATATAGAACGGATTCGGGAGAAAGCGCACGTCAATAACGATATCGGCATCTGTGGGAGCACCGTGCTTAAAGCCGAAAGAATATACCGTTACGTTCATTCCTTCTTTTGCTGTTTGTTTAGAGTACAAACGGCGAAGCTCTTCGCGCAGTTTACGAGGGCTCATATTGGAGGTGTCGATATAAGAATCGGCCAGCGATCGCAACTCTTGGGTAAGATTGCGCTCATACGAAATCGCCTGCCCAATAGAACGCTTGTTGTTAATGCATAAAGGATGGCGTCTACGCGAAGCCTTGTAACGCGCGATAAGAATACTGTCGGCGGCGTCAAGGAAGATCACCCTAAACGTCACCCCTGCAGCTTCCATGTTTGCAAGCTCGCCTACCAACTGTTTGAAATATTCTCTATTGCGCGCATCGCATACGATGGCAAGTTTTCTGCCAATCTCGTTTTGCCCTGGAAGACTTGCGAGACTGATCATGTTCATAATCAGCGAAGGCGGAAGATTGTCGATGCAGAAATAGCCCAAGTCCTCAAACGTATGCATGGCCTCAGTTCTGCCAGCACCGCTCATGCCCGTAATGATAACCACATCAGGCGCGGTGCTCGAAGTCTCCGATTGATCTTGCGGCGTGCCCCCATTAGAAAATGTTTGGGTCATCGAAACCTCTCCCCTGTATTGCTTCGCAGGGTCTACTTATGTTGCTCCTGCGGATGTGTTTCTGATTTTGAGTTATATTGCACAAGAACAGCATACACGTCCTCGGCGACCTGTTCAGGTACGGCATGCGTTTGCTTTATCTCTTCAAGGCTCGCATTGCGTAATGCAGCAAACGAGCCAAACGCCTTCAAAAGCGCTTTTTTACGCTTCGGGCCCATACCAATCACATCGTCAAGGATGCTCGTAGTCATGCCTTTTCCGCGAAGTTCACGATGGAAGGTAATAGCAAAGCGATGGGCCTCGTCGCGAACCTGCTTAACCAAATAAAGGCTGGGGCTCCCTCCCGGCAAAACAACAGGACCACTTTCCTGCCAAGGTACAAAGAGCTCTTCGTCTCGCTTCGCAAGACCGCATACGGGAATATCGCCCGCCCCAAGCTCATTGAGCTGCTTGATAGCAGCTGAAAGCTGAGGCTTGCCGCCGTCGAGGATAATCAGATCGGGGCGTTTCCCGAAGCGCTCATCCTTTAGGCGTTCTTTACAATAACGACGCGCAATAACCTCACTCATCATTGCGAAGTCATTGGCTTCGTCCGATTCCATTCGTATCTTAAAACGACGATATTGTCCCTTATCAGGTCGCCCATTCGTAAACACCACCATAGAAGCAACCGAGTAGCGACCATGAATAGTGGAAATATCGAAGCATTCAATACGCATGGGAGGCGCATCGAGGGCAAGAGCGCTCTCCAATTGCAGCAATGCGTCGTTGATACGGTCATCGTCATAACTACTACGGGCTTTATAGCGCATAAGAACATGACGAGCGTTCTTCGAAGCCATTTCCATAAGTGCGGCTTTTTCGCCTCTTTGAGGTACGGTAAAAAACACCTTGGCGCCATGAACGCTTGCGAGTTTTTCGGTGAGCCATTCGCAAATAACGTCATTGTCTTCTGGGGCCTCTTCGACTATCAGCTCATGAGGAATCGATTCGGTGGAGCCATAATAACGCAGCACAAACATGCGAAGCAGTTCGGAAGCAGGGATGTCCTTGCCTTTATTGAAAATGAATTCATTGGTGTTCATGATGCGCCCTTCGCGCAACATAAGCACCGTTATACCGGCAATGGTCTCCTCGCGAAAAATACCTATCACATCGGCGTTAAGCCTATGAGATGACACAGCGTGCTGGGTTTGAGCAAGAGATTCAATTGTGTCGATACGCGCTTTAATACGTCCCGCACGCTCAAAGTCGAGATTCTGAGCAGCAATGCCCATTTCAGATTTGAGCTCTTCAATGAATTCCTTATGGGAGCCGGAAAGGAATCGTTCAACCTTACGAACTTGCTCTTGATACGCTTCAGGAGAAATATAGCCACAGCATGCGCCAGGCCCAAGCCCAACATGGCAGTCAAAGCACGGACGCTCATCCAGCTCGATCTCGTCATAAGAAAACTGATCAAGCTTACGATTGAGACGTCGCCACTCAGAACATGACGATGAGCAGATGGGAACGATCCTTCGAACAATATCAACCAAATTACGCGCAGCGCGGCTATCGGTGTAGGGGCCAAAATAGCGGGTTGTAGCCTTATGGGATTCACGCGTGTACTTGATTGCCGGAAATACATCACCTTTAGTGAGGGCGATAAACGGATAGCTTTTATCGTCTTTGAAATCTGCGTTGAAATATGGCGAGTATTGTTCGATGAGGTTGCGCTCAAGAACCAAACTCTCGTGCTCATTGGCAGTTACAACATATTCAAAAGAATCGATCTGCGATACCAAAAGCGGAATTTTCGCACGATCGTCTTGGAAATTTACGTACTGACGCATACGAGCACGGAGCTGCTTTGCCTTACCAACATAAATTACCGTGCCCGACTTATCTTTCCAAAGATAGACACCTGGCTCGACAGGAACACTGTTGAGCTGTTCCTTGATCTGTTGGAGCTTATCCTGATCCACCGAAAATCCCTTAAAGCGATTCTTCTAAATCGAGGAGCATCAACGACACGTTATCACGCATATCTTTCGCCTGCTCACGCGTTAGACTACCCGACGCATAAAAGTCCTGAATCACCTCGAGTTCGAGATGGAGACCACGACGCTGGATCTCATCAATGCTCACCGTTGCATCCTGAACAGCTTCAGAAGTCATAGTGGCGTCTGACTTGTCGAACACCGAAAGCGCACGTTCGTGATTGATCATGAGCTTCGCAACTACTTCACTGGGATAATCCGGGTTGTTGACGAGCCTCTGCAGGTATTCGATAGCAAAACGCTCAGCAAACTCACGGACCTTGTCCATAGCCTCGTGGTCTTCATCGTTTCCGGAGGCGAAGATGCTCTTGATATTGCGGATCAGCATTGAAGTCATAATGCGAAGACGTCCCACACGCAAGCTCGTTGCATAAGAGGTTTTCTCGTTGGAGTGAGCAATCAGATTCTTCTGCCTAGACAAACGATGCAAAAATTCAAAGGTCTCGAAAGCCTCAACCTCACGACGCTCAACAGCGCGGATCAACTGTTCGATCTGATAATCGATCACCTCAATGCGCAGTTTGGCAACCGCAGGTTCTTCGATATCGGCAATAGAGCGAATACCGCGAATACGATTGTTGTAAGAAGAAACAACGATTTTCGTCTCGCGGTCGTTTGCCTCAGTCGAATCAGCCATAAGACGCTCAATGACGGTGCGCATGATCTCGATTTTCGTGCGCATCAGTTCTTCCGTTTCCTCCTCGTCGTCTTCAGCTTCTTCCTTTGGAGCAAGAACAGGAAGAAGGAAATTTGCGAGAAGCAACGTACATACGATTACGCCCGATGCCAAGAAAATAATGAGGGATCGTTGTGGGAAGGTCGATCCATCGGCCAAAAGGAATGGAATGGTAAAAGCAATAGAAAGCGTGATGGCACCCTTAGGACCGCCAACCGTAGTGACAAGCGAATCCTTAACCATGCTCAAGCTAAACCTATCGCGCTTTCCCGTATCGGGATTTTTGATAAGGCGTGTCATGATGAGCGCCCAAACAAAACGCAACACAACAATCAGGACAGTCAACAGAAGAACGTACCCGATTAAAACGAAATTATCGATATACAGATTATCCCAGGTGCTTTGCATGGCATTGGGAAGCTGAATACCCAAAAGAACAAACACGACACCGTTGAGGACGAAGCCGATTACCTTCCAGACACTTGTAAGGGCAATGTTTAAGCGAGACTGGTAGGGAGAGATTTTGCGATCGCGGTACATCGACCACATAATGCCGCAGGCAACAACAGCCAAAATGCCCGAAACACCAACGAGCTCGGAGAACAGGAATACAACAAGGGGCATCGAGACCTCGAAGAGCACATGGAATGTGACGTTATCCAGGCCCATTTCGCGAATACGTTTGTTGATGTAGAGAAACGCGACAGCAAGCAGAATGCCAAGCGCAATGCCCCCAATAAATCCAACAGCAAATGAAGTTGCTGCATTGGCAAGGGAAAATGCACCGGTAACCGCTGCAGCTACCGCAAACTGAAACGAAACAACGCCCGATGCGTCATTAATAAGGGCCTCACCCTGGAGAATCGCTCCTTCACGCTTGCCCAACTTGGCTTCCTTCTTCAAAGCCTGAACCGCAACAGCGTCGGTGGGGCCAAGTGCCGCTCCTAGCGCAAATGCGGCTGCAAGGGGAATGGAAGGAACAAGCCAATGAAGGACGAATCCAACACACAAAGTGATAACAATAACCAGACCGATAGCGAATGAAACGATAGTGGTCTTGTTTTCCCATAGGTTGCGCTTATCCGCTTCTAGCGCATCACTGAAAAGCAAAGGAGCAATGAATAGAACCAAGAACAGCTCAGGGTCGATATTCACCTCAATCGGAGAAATGGCAAGCATAGCAATGCCAATACCCAGAGCAATCTGAATAAGCGGTGACGAAATGCGAGGGACTACCTGATCGAGAATGGAAGAGAGCAGCACAGCCAGTAACAGCATCAAAATCAGCTCAAATACTTCCACAGGCATCCCCTAACTGTCACAAAAAAGATACCTATTAAAAGTAACGTACGGCTATAGCGTCAAAAACGCGAGTGGGCAATCGACAGAAAAACCCAACATGACATATCCCAAACTATTTCTTTGACAGCGCAGGAGGCAAACGTCATCTCATCGCAGAGAAGCGACCAAGGAAACGAAGAAAAATATAACCAATTAATCACCTATGCAAAGGTGAAATGAGTGCAACGAATTTGCGCATAAGAAAAGCCCCTTCAGGGGCTTAATTAATTAAATGGTGGAGCTACGTACACTTAATCAGAACAACGTTATTTGCATCAATTCAACGAGGGTGGAAATCTCAAAACATTGGTTTGCGGTGATAACGCTATTGGACGATAGGTTCGAAGATGGGCGAAAGACACCCAAGAAAAGCAAGAGCGATTAAGCAAGAAAGCCAGCGGCTAATGATTCGCTGGCTTTCTATTTTCGCGTAAGCCCAGCAGCGGGTACCATGCTGGGCTTCGCGGCTTCTGCGACACCACTCCATCAGTGCATCCGACTGGTTACGTCACACCTCGGCGAATAATGAAGCTTCATCGCCACCATGGCCGCCTTGGCCTGCCGATGCAAATTAACATGCGCGGTTTTCTGCAAGGCGGTTCCCACGGGTTGATTATAGGCAAATTACATTAGTTGCAGCTTGCTTTAGATTAGTTCGACGGCGATCACATTAGGACATGTCTTAACCCACTTAGGACGAGTCCTGATGCTGTCCTAAATATGTTCTATGTATGTCCGTTTGAGCAGAAAACGCCATAAAACACGAAAAGAGGGGCACCGAGCCTAAGCCCGGTGCCCCCTGCTCCGTTCTGGTACGTTCTATTCGACTCTGCTCCGTTTATCGAACCTTTGTCGAACCTAAGCCGCTTACAATCCAAGCAGCTTGCGCCATGTGTTTCGCCCAACTATGCCGTCATCGTCAAGTCCGTTGTCAACCTGAAACGCCTTTACCGCTCGCTGCGTATCGCCGCCGTTGATGCCGTCAGCGCCGCTTGATCCGCAGTTGTAGCCGAGGAAGATAAGGCGCTCCTGCATCAATTGGGTGATGTTGCCGCGCGATTTGCGCCCAAGCTGAGGGCAACCGTTCAGCGTGTTGATGCCAGGAATGCCGTCAACGGTCTGATGTGAGTAGCCTTGAGCGTTGCACTCGCGCTGTAAACGGCGCACCCAATCAGTGAACGACCAACCGCTGTTATCGGTCGATCCCTGCGTTGGCTTGGAAGTGGGAACGTTCGCGCTCTGCCCGTCCCATGCAGGACGGAAGAATCCCATGATGAACCACTTTGAGCCTTTAACGCCATAGGATCGCGTTCTGCGCATTACCGCGCCGCCGTTGTCGTTGCTGCTTACCGAGGTGTTGCCCTCGATGGTGGTCACGCTTGCGGAGCCGTTTCGCGATTCCACGATTCCCACGTGGCAGGCACGGGAGCCGTTCGAGAAGAACACAATATCGCCCTTCTGCGGCTTCTCCTCGCGGTCGAGCCAGCGGCCCAGCTTCTTTGCGTAGTTCACGTGGCTAGGGCAGTAGGCGAACTTGCCCACGATTCCCAAAGCGCCGACCTGATCAGCGCACCAGGAAACGAACATGTCGCACCATGGGTTGCCGTCCAGCCCGTACCACTTGCCGTACTTGGTCAGGTTGCTGTTCGCTGGCTGCTCCTTGGTGCCGATCTGGCTTGCAGCCACCTTGACGAAATCGCTAGCGGTCGCCATCTTTGCCCTCCAGTACTTCCGAAGTCTGCTCTGGGATTTCGGCATCCGTTGCCTCTTCGCTGGGCATGGCCACAAGCTCTTCCACCGTTGCGGTGTCTACCTCGTAATCGCCCATCACTGCTCCTTCTTCTCGAAATACTGGGAAAGCTTCGAATCGTTAAGGTCTGGGTTTATCTCCTTCGCGTTCTCGTAGATGCTCATAACCTCGCTGCCGATGATGTACAGGCACGCTGGAATGATGAGTGGCATCTCGAAGCCGATGTCCACATGCTGGCTGCCAACCTCGATAAGGATGGCAAGGCACACTATCAGCACGTAGCCCGACTTGTGCCACAGCCCTTCGCGCATCTTCGAGCTGGACAGCTCGCCCATCTTCGCGGCCTTCATGACGCCGCTCAGAACGTCGAGCACCACGAACGCTGCGGTGATCCACACCGCCCACTGCTGCTCTTCCGTGAATAGGTAGTCCATGTTTTTCCTCTCTCTGGTTCCAAAGCAAAAGAAAAGCCGCCGAACCCGGGCGGCTCCTAACCTTCGTCCTCTTCAATCATCTTCCGTACACATTCGCGCCAGCGCTTCGGCACCTCTTCCAAGGTTCGCTTGCCCGCCTTCACGGCAAGAAAGTAGAACTTCGCCACTATTCACCACCCCCTACGATGTCCCCAAGCTCCATGAGCGCGGAAACGGTGTCGTCTAATGCCGCGATCACGGTGCCCAGCTGCCTCATGAGCGCATCAATGCGCTCGATATCGGTCAACTCATCCGACTCGTGGGCTTCCCACAAATCATCGAAGGCAGCCTGCAGCTCTTCCTCTGCAGGCGTGCCAGCTTGCACGAAGTGGATTTCCTCCGCCCTGTAGAACTCGGTTGCATCCTCGGCATCATGCCCGTTGCCGCAAACGTCCTTCTCGATGTTGCGGCGAAGCCAAACGTCCGATGCCGCGCCGCCAGGGCGCAGCTCAACCTGGACCGCCTCAAGCGGCGTTGCAGAGCATGTTTCGTAGCTCATATCTCTTCCTTTCCGCGGCCGATACGTGCCACCTTGCCTTCCTGAAAACCTCGTTGAACCCGTTGCCGGCGGTCATGGCCATGGAATCGGAGTTCGCGAACCAGCCCCAATAGCTTCACACGCGCCTGGCACGCTGCAGCGTGGGCCTTCGCAGGTACTTGCCTCTTTTCCTTTCTCATTGGACTTGCACGGGCGATCCGCCCGAATCGTATACGTACACGGCAGGCGTTGAAACCTTGCCGTCAGCGCCGTAGGCGTGAATCTTCGACAGCAGACCAGCGCCGTCAGAGCCGTAGGCGGTGACGCTGCTTCCGTTGCCGCTGATGTCAACATACAGCGTTTCAGACGGGCAATCGAAGGTGTTCCCATACCATTCCTGATACTGCACGACACGCAGGCAAAGATATTTGAAGCCTTCGAACTCGCCAGGAACCGAGAGCGTGAACGTCATCGTCTCATCGTTCGCGCTTACAGCTCGCGAGCTTCCAGGCTCAGCGGTTCCCCAATCGAAGGTGACCCAGTCGGCTACGGGCTGCTTGTCATCCTCCGCTGCGTTCATCACGGGAACCAGGTTCCACAGCCAAGCGTTGCTCTCTCCCGTGGTGTTGCCCGTAGCGGTTACGGTCACGTTGTCACCGATCTTCGCCTTTTCCTTGTCAACCGATACGGTTGCAGGCGTAAGAAGCGGGATCGTGTACGAGCAGGACGCTTCCGAGGTGTACGTTCTTCCGCTGCCGCCAGTGTAGTAGCATTTGCATCTAGCATTGATGGTTTGACCGCGCTTGAAAGTGCCAAGGTAAGACCAGCTCGCTCCGTACCAGCTGCCCGTATAGCCGATCGATGCCGCTCCCGATCCATGATGCTCAGTCTCGTAGCTCACCCGCGCCCATGCGCTCTCATCGCCATCGGTTACGTAGATGTTCTCAACCGTGTAAATCTCAACTTCGTCAGCGGACGGGAAATCGCCGTATGCGATCTCTACCCACGCTTGAAAGTTAGAGCCTGACGGCTTGCCGAGGTTGCCCTTTGCGCTCGCTACGGTTTCTCTTCGAGCCATGCCTTACCTCCCCGCATAGATGATGTGGTTAACCGTCAGATAAGGCTGCAAGACGTTAAAAGCCTTGCCATCGCCCGAGAATGTGATCACGTCAATGTCGGCTCCTGCGTTTCCACTCAATGAAAGTGGCGTGTAGTCGCTCGATTCCGTCTTGTGCGTTGCACCGCTTCGCGGATACACGTTAGGCACCTTTGAAGAGTTAAGACGGGCGAAGATCGAAGCGTAATCCTTCGGAAGCTCGGAAGCCGTCAGCGCATGGGCTTCCTCGCCGCCTGTGGCTCCTAGGGCATGTGAAGCAGACGATCCGATTGCTGTTTTCCCCGACATGTCGGGAAGGTTGAAGGTCGTGCTTCCGTCCCCATCGCCGTATATCGTCCCAATCACATCGAAGAGAAGGCTGTATTTCTCCCTGCTAACCGCCGCGCCGTTGCACATAAGCCAACCGCTAGGGGCGGTCGATCCTCCGTATGCGGTGATCGTGCCGATTGGCGTTGAGCTGCCGCTAATCATTGCCCCCCCCCGAGCTTGATGTAGATAGAGCCAGGCGTTCCCGTTGCAGGCGGCTCGCCAGTGCCTACCGTGATCCCAAGGCTCTCCAACGCTTCGGGAGCCGTTGCAGCGCCAGTTCCGCCGCGTGTGATCGGGAGGATTCCCGCCGTAACGTCCGCTGCGCTGTGAGTGTGCGCAGAAGGCGTGAAAGCCGTTGGCTTGCCGCTGATCTCGCTGTACGCGTATGATGGCTTGCTGTCAGCCTTTGCCCAGTCCGCAAGGTCGGTGATGTCGGCTTTGCCGTGCTTATGCCCGAGCCTTGAGAAGATGCCGCTCAGCTTGGTGAAGAAGTAGCTCAAGCCTGTGGTGTTAACCACCTCATCGCCCGTTTTTGTTGCGCCGCCTGCGATAGCGTCTATCGTGTCCGTTGCGATCGGGTCGAACGAGGAACCGGTAACGCCCATCTTCTCCCATTTGTCGTTCACGTACAGCCACTCTGCGTAGCGGTCGTTCTCGCCCTGCTTGCCGAAAGGCACAAGGTAGATGATCCCAGGCGAGCCATCGAGCGTGGGAACGCCGTTTGTTCCGAACTCGCCGTCTGCGCAGATATGCAGCTTCGTCCCCTGCGCCGCGCTGATCATGTCAGCGAACTCAGCCTTGCGCTTCGCTTCCGCTTCAACTCGCGCCGTCTCCGCTGTGCTTCTGGTTCCTTCTGCCGAGAAACGGTTTGATTCGGCTTGAACCCTGCCAGATTCAGCCGTTGCCCTATTCTGCTCCTCGCTTGCTCGCTTCGATTCAGCCGCACTGCGATTCGATTCCGCTGCTTCACGTGCGCTCTCTGCCGAAGAACGCGCTTCCTCAGCTTGCGCTCTTGCCGTTTCCGCTTCGGTTCGCGCGGTTTCGGCATCCGCCCTTCCCTGCTCAGCGGATGCGCGGTCTGCTTCCGCTTGCTCTATAGCCTTGAAGGTTTCGGCGTACTGCGCCACGTAGTCATCGAGCTCGCCCTTCAGGCGCTCGAACTCGGGGATGTACACCTCGCGTGCGGAATCCATATCAACCGCGTCCAGAACCTTGAACCAAACGCATTGCGTTGTGGCCACCGCGCCCGCGCTTTCGATGCGCAGGTACGCGAGCTTCACCATGCCCGCGCTCGCGCCGATGGCGGCGGGAAGCGTGTAGGATGCGCTGCCGTCTTCGGCAACAGACACATCGTCGATCACGACACCGTTCCCGGTTCGCGCGCAGAAGCGCACCGTGTAGGCGCTTCCGCCCTCGGAATCCTTCGCGGCAAGGTCTATGCGCTTGCCCTCTTCGGAAACCTCGAACACGAGGGTCATGGAGCCGAACTCGCCCTTGCGGACGGTCAAGGTCCGGATATCCTCGGGCTTCGCGGTGTCCAGCTTCAGCGCGTACCTCATGGCTGCACCCCTTCCAGCACTTCCAACTCGAACGTCTGCGTGGTTATCACATCGGTCTGCACAGTATCGGCATCGTCGGCGGTGCCGTCCGAAACCTGGGAAAGGCGCACGTACGCCCGCCCCTTGCCCGCCTTCGCGGTAAGCCCTTTCGGAACCGTCAGGAAAACCACGCCGTCAGCAATATTGCAGGGAACTTCCACGCAAAGCCCTGCAACGCACAGGGCGGCATCGTATAGCGATACGTCCTTTGCCATACCGCCCTCGCAAACAACAAGCCTCAGCCTCATGTTGCCGAACTCGCCCTGCCGCAGCACCACGCGGCGCGACTCGGCGGGCTTGTCCAGTCCCAGGCGCAGGGCAACCTCTATCATTGGCGCACCCCCACCACATAGCGGCTGCCGCCTTGGGAAAGCACCAGAACCAGCTTCCCAGCGCTCACACCCGAGCAGAAGCGCGTTGCGGTTCCGCCGCCTTCCAGCGAGACTTCCGTTCCGCTCACCGCCACCGCTTTCTGGACTGAAAGCCGTGCGAAGCGCTTCCGGAAGAAGGGCAGGCAGCCCTCGCACAGCGCCTTCATCAGCTGGTCAGGATTTCGATACGTTGCCATAGAGCCTTACCGTCCTTCGCATGGTCGTCTCCGATTCGATGTCCGGCGTTGCCTTGATGCTGCGCTTGTAGGCGCTGAACTTCCCGTCAAGGCCGCTGCGCCGGTAGTCCATTGCCACGGTGTCCCCCGCCTCGAAGCGCTTGCCAGCGTGCCTCACGGTAAGGCGCTCGATGGCCTGCATGCCCTCGATCAGCAGCGCCTCGGCCTTCGCCTGGCACTCCTCGGCGGTGGCAAGCCCCTCCACATCCTCGACGCGCGTTATCTCGCGCTTGCGGGAAACGGTAGAGTAGGCGTTGTGCGCATCGTCGTTGCGCGCGGTGCCCGAAACCGTGGTATCGTCCTGTTTCCTACAGCGCACCACCACGACGTTCGGCGTATCGTGAACGTCCCACTCGCGCTCCACTTCCTCGTTGCACACATCGTCCTCGGTATCGCTGAAGGTGTCCGCGGGCTCCTTGGAATCGGGGTCTTGGTAAGGGGCGGCAACGACGTTGCCGTAAACGTCCACGTCCAGCGAGCCGTAGCCCAGCGCATCGCACACATCGTTCATCACGTCCAAGGTCGAGGTGCCCGCATCCCACGAGCACGAAACGCTCAACGTCTTTGCAGTGGGCGTGAGGATGAACGGCAGCCGCGCCGCGTCCCACATGAACTCCTCTATGACGCTGCCATCGATGGCCGTCAGCGTCACATCCGATTCGAGCAGCATCTTGTCCAACACTGTTAGCGTGCTGTACAAATCGGCGGTACCCGCATGGACGCCGTTCGCTATGGATTCCTTCGACGAGTAGCAGAAGAAGGTGCCGTAGCACTTGCTCTCCCGCTGCCCGTCAAGCTCCATATCGGCGTACACGCGCAGAAGGTCGTCCCCTAGATCCAGGTTCCCCACGTAGACCACGCTGCCCGATACCTTCAGGCTGGTTAGCTTCGCCTCGTCTATAGAGCACGATTCGATTCCGCCCACCTCGCCCAATTCCTCGAAGCGCGCCGGGGTGTTTGTGGTGGAGTCGGAGGGCACCCACCGCACGCGCACGAAGCGCCAGGAGGGGGTGCGCCCCGACTTGCGCAGGTCTATCAATGCGAAACCTCCTGCCAATCGATTGAGACCTTCGCCCAATTGGCATTGGAAAGGTCTTGGGTATGGGAAACGTCGACGGTGGCGTAAAGCGCCATGCCGCGCGGGAACCTCAGGTAAACGTCCCCGTTGTTTGATTCCAAGTCGAAGAACGCGGAAAGCCCGGC
>ERZ1026856.901-NODE-901-length-16358-cov-16.569650_pt1 | contig 16358 bp, 16 predicted proteins | sample MGYA00380158_ERZ1026856 | MGnify/ENA primary metagenome ERZ1026856 (study PRJEB33269, sample SAMEA4719794) | human gut metagenome | biome: human-associated habitat; feature: organic feature; material: feces | place: Cameroon | collected 2013-10 ...
GCGCTCCCTTCGTACCTTTCTGCAAGCAGATTTTCATGCGAGCATGAAATCTGCTCCCAGAAAGGTACGAGTGAACTGGGAGGGACAACTAAAAAAGCCCCCCGATCTCTCGGAGAGCTTTCTGATCCGTTTTGGATTAGATCATGTAGGGCTTAAGAACTTCCAGTACAGCATCAACATTGGTGTCTTCTGCATGGATATTTAAGTCGATCGGCTTGGAAAGATCCAGGCTGAAGATACCCATGATAGACTTAGCATCGATAACGTATCTGCCGGATACCAAGTCGAAATCGTAATCGAATTTGGTAATGTCGTTTACAAAAGATTTTACCTTATCGATAGAGTTTAAGGAAATCTGAACTGTTTTCATGATAACTACCTCCTTTGGGTTCATACCTTCTGATCCTATATTAACAAACTATCGTCACAAAAGTCAATTATCAAACGTAACAAAAATGGTGGAGAATAATATGAAAAGTGTTGCATTACATAATTTGGGTTGCAAAGTGAATGCGTATGAGCTGGAGGTTATGCAACAAAAGTTACAAGATCGGGGATATAAAATTGTGCCTTTTGATTCCGATGCGGATATTTATATTGTAAATACCTGTACCGTAACCAACATTGCAGACCGGAAGAGTCGTCAGATGCTGCACCGGGCAAAGCACAGAAATCCGGACGCAGTTGTTGTTGCGGTCGGGTGCTTTGTGCAGGCAGGCGAGGAAAACAGAATGGACGCCTGCATTGATCTGGCAGTGGGAAACCAGCATAAAAAGGATATCGTGGAGATTCTGGAGGCGTATCTGGAGGAGCATACCGCAGACGCCAGCGCCGTGACAGACATCGGCGCCGTGCGGGAGTATGAGGAAATGCGCATGGAGCAGAGCACGGAGCACACACGCGCGTATATCAAGATTCAGGATGGCTGCAACCAGTTCTGCTCGTATTGTATCATTCCGTTTGTGCGCGGACGCGTCCGGAGCAGAAAGCAGGAGGATGTGTTGGCTGAGGTAAGAGGACTGGCGGAAAAAGGTTTTCAGGAGGTCGTCATTACCGGCATTCATTTGAGCTCCTACGGCATGGATTTTATCGGGGAGACGGACGGAGATTACCTGAAAAACGGGAAAGATCTGCGCGGCACGGCGTTTGAACGCGCTTATCTGGTTTCTTTGCTGGAGGAAATCGCAAAGGTGGACGGCATCCGCAGAATCCGCCTGGGTTCGCTGGAACCCCGTATCATCACAGAAGAGTTTGCCGGACGGCTGGCGGCGATTCCGCAGCTTTGTCCGCATTTTCACCTGTCCCTGCAGAGTGGCTGCAATGAAACGCTCAAGCGGATGAATAGACACTATACGGCGGAGGAATACTATGAAAAAGTGCAGATTCTCCGCAACTATTTTGAACATCCTGCGATTACGACAGATGTAATCGTCGGTTTTCCTGGAGAAACTGCGGAAGAATTTGCGGTGACGAAGACATTTCTGGAAAAGGTTCATTTCTTTGAAATGCATATTTTCAAATATTCCCGCAGAAAAGGTACGGTTGCAGACAAACTGCCCGGACAGCTGACGGACGCGCAGAAGACGGAGCGCAGCGGACAGCTGCTGGCGCTGGAAAAGGAACAGTCCAGAGAATTCCGTGCGCATTATCTGGGACAGGAAGTGGAAGTCCTGATCGAAGAGCAGAAGGAGATCGGCGGAAAAGTATACTGGCTCGGTCATACGGATACCTATGTAAAGGCTGCGTTTGCGGCGGACAGTGCAGAATGCATGGACTATTCGAACCGGCTGGTGCACGGACGAGCGGTTTCTTTCCTGTCGGACGAGGTTTTGGAAATTTCATTGAATTTTTAAGAGAAGTAGGGTAAGATAGGATATAGAGCTTTGAACAAAGGACGTGACAATATGCAGGATTTGGAAAATACACAGTATTTTAAAGTAGAAGTAGAGCCGGAAAATGGCGTAAAAATGATCCTTTCCGAAGTGTATGAAGCACTTTCTGAAAAAGGCTATGATCCAGTGAGTCAGATTGTCGGCTATATTATGTCCGGAGATCCGACCTACATTACCAGCTATCGCAACGCACGCGGTCTGATCGGACGGGTGGAGCGCGACGAGCTGGTAGAGGAAATGCTCAAGGAGTACATCGAGAAGAATCACTGGAAGCGCTGAGCGACCAGAGGAACAACAAGGAGAAGCGGGATGCGAGTGATGGGGCTTGATTTCGGTTCCAAGACAGTGGGAGTTGCCATCAGCGACCCGCTTTTTGTGACTGCCCAGGGAATCGAAATCATCAGAAGAAAAGAAGAGAATAAGCTGCGCCATACGCTGCAGCGAATTGAAGAACTGATCGGAGAATACGAGGTCGGGCAGATTGTGCTCGGTCTTCCGAAAAATATGAACGCCACAGAGGGAGAGCGCGTGGAGAAGACGAAGGAATTTGCGGATAAGCTGGCGCGCAGAACCGGACTTCCGGTGGCATTTATGGATGAGAGACTGACGACGGTTGCAGCGGACCGCACGATGATGGAAGTCGGCGTGCGCCGGGAAAACCGGAAGGAATATGTGGATATGATTGCGGCTGTGCTGATTTTACAGGAATATCTGGACAGACAGCGGATGCAGGCAGAGAACGGACAGGAGAATTAAACTTTGGAAAAGATTACATTTTGCCCGGAGGACGGGGAAGCCGTTGAATTTTTTGTGCTGGAACAGACCAGACTCGGCGGAGTTGATTATATTCTGGTAACAGACAGTGAAGATGACGATGCGGAAGCGCTGATTTTAAAGGACGTTTCTGCGCCGGAGGACGAAGAAGCCATTTACAGCATCGTAGACGACGATAAAGAGATGGATGCAGTGGCTGCAATTTTTACAGATATGCTCGAGGATATTGAGCTTGAAAAGGAATAAATGCGAGCACCTTTTTCGTGCAGCATAACGTGATTTATCCCTGCTATAAAAATAAAAATGGAGGTAATTTTGCTTGAAAAGAACAAAAAAAGTGAATATTGACGGCCCCAGCCTGAAGATCATACCGTTGGGCGGACTGGAGCAGATCGGAATGAACATTACTGCCTTTGAATACGAAGACAGTATTGTTGTAGTTGACTGCGGCCTTTCTTTCCCTGATGACGATATGCTGGGAATCGATCTGGTGATTCCGGACGTGACTTATTTAAAGGAAAATGCGGATCGGGTAAAGGGCTTTGTGATTACGCACGGTCATGAGGATCATATCGGAGCGCTTCCGTATGTGCTGCGGGAGTTGAATATTCCGATCTATGCGACCAGACTGACGATGGGACTGATTGAGAACAAGCTGCGTGAGCACAATCTGCTGGGTCACACGAAGCGTAAGGTGATCAAATTCGGACAGTCCGTAAATCTGGGACAGTTTAGGATCGAATTTATCAAGACGAACCATAGCATCGTAGACGCGGCTGCGCTGGCAATCCATTCTCCTGCAGGAACGGTTGTCCATACCGGTGACTTTAAGGTGGACTACACTCCGGTATTCGGCGAAGCAATCGATTTGCAGCGGTTCGCGGAGCTTGGCAAAAAAGGCGTGCTGGCGCTGATGTGCGATTCCACCAACGCGGAACGGAAAGGCTTTACACAGTCTGAGCGGACGGTAGGACATACCTTTGATACGATTTTCCATGAGCATCAGGGCTCCCGGCTGATCATTGCGACCTTTGCATCCAATGTGGACCGGGTACAGCAGATTATCAATACGGCGCATAAATATGGACGAAAAGTTGTGGTTGAAGGCCGCAGCATGGTAAATATCATTGATACAGCCATGAACCTTGGCTGCATCAACATTCCGGAGAATACGCTGGTGGATATTGACCGCCTGAAGGATTATCCGGACGACAGAACCGTTATTATTACAACAGGAAGCCAGGGCGAGAACATGGCGGCGTTGAGCCGGATGGCATCGAGCGTCCACAGAAAGGTTTCCATCGGACCCAATGATACGATTATTTTCTCCTCGAACCCGATTCCCGGTAATGAGAAAGCCGTAACGAGAGTTATTAACGAGCTGGAGATGAAGGGTGCAGAGGTTATTTTCCAGGATGTTCATGTTTCCGGACATGCGTGTCAGGAAGAGATCAAGCTGATTTATACGCTGGTTCATCCCAAATACGCGATTCCGGTGCACGGCGAGTACAAGCACCTGAAGGCGCAGGCGGGCATCGCGCAGGAGCTGGGAATCTCGAAGGAAAATATTTTCATCCTGCGTTCCGGCAATGTTCTGGAATTAAATGAGGAAAAGGCTGGCGTGACCGGACAGGTTGCGGCTGGCGCAATTCTGGTAGACGGTCTTGGAATCGGTGACGTCGGAAACGTTGTGCTGCGCGACAGACAGCATCTGGCAGAGGACGGCATCATGATCGTTGTCGTTGCGTTGGACAGCATCAGCGGACAGATCGCAAGCGGTCCGGATCTCGTATCCAGAGGCTTCGTTTATGTCAAAGAATCGGATGCACTGATGGACGAGGCACGCGACCTGATGGAAAACGTTATGGAAGGCTGCGTGAGCAGAGGCTGCACCGACTGGGGCAGAATCAAGACTGCGATCAAGGACAATTTAGGCGACTTTATCTGGAAAAAGACGAAGAGACGCCCGATGATTTTGCCGATTATTATGGAAGTGTAAAGTAAGGGGAAACATGAGCAGAGTTGAGACAGCTTTGGAGGAACTGATTGCCGCGGTAATCGCTTCTGAAGAATACAGGGAATATGACAGACAGAAACAGATCATGAAGGAGCAACCGGAATTAAAAGCCCAGATCGACCGGTTCCGGCAGGAAAATTTTGAGCTGCAGAATTCGGTTCAGTCGGATGAGCTTTTTGACAGGACGGATGAATTTTCGAGGCGTCTGGAGGAGTTCCGCAAAAACCCGCTGGTGGACGCATTCTTGAACGCAGAGCTGGATTTTTGCAGGATGATTCAGGAGATCAACGGAAAAATCGTGGAGGCAGTGAACTTTGAGTAACAAGAAAAAAGCAAAGCATCAGTCGAAAAAAAACTCTGTGGCAAAAAATATTGCAGGCGGCGCGGTCGGAACGGTTTTTAATGCGGTTCTGATCATTGTCGCTGTGATGCTGATTTACCATTTCGCAGTTTCCGCGTATCAGTACGGCGTGCGGATTTACGGGGAACCGGCAATTTCGGAGGAACCCGGAACCGAAGTGAACGTAACAATCACGGACGGAATGGATTTTAAGGGGATTGCGAAGCAGCTCTACGAAAAGGGACTGGTTCGGGAAGAGAGACTGTTTTATATTCAGGAGCGCTTATCCAACTATTCAGAGGACGGCTTCGTGGCGGGCGATTATGTGCTTTCCACTGCGATGACGCCGGATGAAATGATGGATGTGATGGGCGCAGGCGGAGACGATAAATGATTGTAGAAGAGAGAATGCGAACGTTTATCAATTCTCTGGACCCCGGAGAGCCTGCTTGGCTGGACGAGATCCGCAGCAGCGCGCTGCAGGATAACGTGCCGATTATCCGGATGGAGATGGGAAGTCTGCTGCGTTTTCTATTGACTCTCAGACGGCCGTCTTCTATCCTTGAGGTAGGGACGGCCGTTGGTTATTCCGCTCTTTTTATGAGCGAATACATGCCGGAGAATTGCCATATTACAACGATTGAAAAATATGAAAAACGGATTCCGATCGCAAAGCAGAACTTCAAAACAGCCGGTCGGGAGGACAGGATCACGCTGCTGGAGGGCGATGCGGCAGAAATTCTGTCAGAGCTGTCGCAGCCGTTTGATTTTATTTTCATGGATGCGGCGAAAGGACAGTATATGCACTTTTTGCCGGACGTCCTGCGCTTGCTTGCGCCGGGCGGTCTGCTGGTTTCGGATAACGTGCTGCAGGAAGGCGATATCATCGAATCCCGCTATGCGGTGTGCAGACGAGATCGGACGATTCATGCGAGGATGCGGGAATATTTATATACCCTGACCCATCATGACGAGCTGGAAACGGTCGTGCTTCCGGTGGGAGACGGAGCGACGCTGAGCGTGAAGCTGCCTGAAAAAGAGCAGAGCGCGCAGCCGTGAAATGGAGAATGAGGAGAGCAAATCAGATGAAAAAACCGGAATTGCTGATTCCGGCCGGCAGTCTTGAGGTGTTAAAGACTGCGGTCAATTTTGGAGCGGATGCAGTTTATATCGGCGGAGAGGCGTTTGGACTGCGGGCAAAGGCGAAGAATTTTTCCCCGGAGGATATGGCGGAGGGCATCGCCTATGCACATGATCGGGGCGTTAAGGTCTATGTGACAGCGAATATTTTAGCGCATAACGGAGATCTGGAAGCGGCTTCGGATTATTTTATGGAGCTGAAGCACTTAAAGACAAAAGACGGCAGACCGGTTCCGCCGGATGCGCTGATTATTTCCGATCCCGGACTGTTCATGATCGCAAAGCGGGTGTGCCCGGATATCGAGCTGCACATTTCCACCCAGGCAAACAGCACGAACTACGAGACGTGGCTGTTCTGGTGGAATCTGGGCGCAAAGCGTGTGGTTTCCGCACGGGAGCTTTCCCTGGCAGAGCTGAAAAAAATCCGTTGCCATATTCCGTCTGATATGGAAATCGAGAGCTTTGTACACGGTGCGATGTGTATTTCCTATTCCGGCCGCTGCCTTCTGAGCAATTATTTCACCGGACGGGACGCCAACCGCGGTGCATGTACCCATCCGTGCCGCTGGAAATATGCGGTGATGGAGGAATCCAGACCAGGCGAATATCTGCCGGTTTATGAAAACGAAAGAGGAACGTTTATTTTCAATTCCAAGGATCTGTGTATGCTCGAGCATATTCCGGATCTGCTGGATGCGGGAATCGACAGCTTTAAAATAGAAGGACGGATGAAGACAGCGCTGTATGTGGCGACGGTGGCGCGGACATATCGGAAAGCGATTGACGACTGTCTGGAATCCGAAGAAAAATACCGCGCCAATATGGACTGGTACCACCGCGAAATTTCACGCTGTACCTATCGACAGTTTACGACGGGCTTTTATTACGGAAAGCCGAATGAAGAATCTCAGATTTATGATTCTAATACCTATCAAAGCGATGCGGTTTATCTGGGCACTGTTTACGAGACGGATCATAAGGGCCGTGCAAGAATCGAACAGCGCAATAAATTCTGCGTGGGCGATGTGATCGAGATCATGAAACCGGACGGTAGAAATGTGGCATGTCAGGTGCTGCAGATCCAGGACGATCAGGGGGAAAAAATGGAGAGCGCGCCCCATCCGAAGCAGGAGCTGTGGCTGACGCTTTCTGAGACCGCAGAAACGGGAGATTTACTTCGTACAATTGTCGAAAAGGAGACGGACGAATGAGTGAAGTGCTGAATGTGGAAAAGCTGTTTGGAGAAAATGTATTCACCCTTGGAAAGATGCAGGAGCGTCTTCCCAAAAAAGCATTTGCGGAAGTCAAACGCGTCATAGAACATGGCGGTGAGTTAGACAATGCGACAGCGGACGTTGTGGCAAAGACGATGAAGGACTGGGCAGTGGAGCATGGCGCGACCCATTACACGCACTGGTTCCAGCCGCTGACCGGCATCACGGCGGAGAAGCATGATTCCTTCGTGACACATCCGGATGAGAACGGAAAGATGCTGATGGAGTTTTCCGGCAAGGAGCTGATTAAGGGCGAGGCGGACGCTTCGTCATTTCCCTCCGGCGGTCTGCGTTCCACATTTGAGGCGAGAGGCTATACGGTGTGGGATATCACTTCCCCTGCATTTTTAAAAGAAGATGCGACTGGTGTGATTCTGTGTATCCCGACGGCGTTCTGCTCCTTTACAGGGGAGGCACTGGATAAAAAGACTCCGCTGCTTCGTTCGATGGAAGCAATTTCCGAGCAGGCGATGCGGATCGTTCGTCTGTTCAACAAAAACACGACGGCAACAAGAGTTATCCCGTCTGTCGGCGCGGAGCAGGAGTATTTCCTGATCGACCGGACAAAATATTTACAGAGAAAAGACCTGATTTTTTCCGGCAGAACGCTGTTCGGCGCGCCCGCACCGAAAGGACAGGAGCTGGAGGATCATTATTTCGGTGTGATCCGCGAGCGGGTCGGCGCGTTTATGAAAGATTTAAACGTGGAGCTGTGGAAGCTCGGCGTGACAGCAAAGACGCAGCACAACGAGGTTGCGCCCGCGCAGCACGAGCTTGCCCCGGTCTATGAAACTGCGAACATTGCAATGGATCACAACCAGCTTGTCATGGAGACGATGAAAAAGGTGGCAGAGCGCCATAACCTGCGCTGTCTGCTGCATGAAAAGCCGTTTGCAGGCGTCAACGGCTCCGGCAAGCACGACAACTGGTCGATCACGACGGATACCGGCATGAATCTGCTGGATCCTGGTGAGACGCCCAACGAAAATATCCAGTTTTTATTGGTGCTTGCCTGCATTATCAAGGCTGTGGATACACACGCTGATCTGCTGCGCAGAAGCGCCTCCAATGTCGGCAACGATCTTCGTCTCGGTGCGAGCGAAGCGCCTCCGGCAATTGTTTCCATATTTCTCGGCACACAGCTTGAGGATGTGGTGAGACAGCTTGTGGAAACCGGCGAAGCGCGTTCCTGCCTGGAGGGTTCTACATTACATACCGGCGTTTCCACCGTGCCTGATCTGCCGATGGATGCGACGGACAGAAACCGTACTTCTCCGTTTGCCTTTACCGGAAACAAATTCGAGTTCCGTATGGTCGGCTCTTCGGATTCGATCGGAAGTCCGACGACAGCGATCAACGCAATTGTCGCAGAGGCGTTCTGCGAAGCTGCGGACCGTCTGGAAGCTGCCGGGGAAGAAAATTTCGACATGGCGGTGCATGATCTGATTAAGGAATATATGACGGCGCATCAGCGTATTCTTTTCAATGGAGACGGTTATTCGAAGGAGTGGGAGAAAGAAGCGCAGCGCCGCGGACTTCCGGTATTCCCGGGTATGATCGATTCCGTGGAGGCGCTGACGACCGATAAGGCGATCCGGTTGTATGAGCGTTTCGGCATCTATAATCGTGCAGAGCTGGAATCCAGAAAAGAGATTGTTTACGAAACCTATGTCAAGACGATTCATATTGAGGCAAAGACGATGATCGATATGGCGTCGAAGGATATTCTTCCTGCTGTTATGCGGTACACAAAGACGTTGGCGGATACCATCGCTTCCCTGGAATCGGTCGGCGCAGACAGCAGCGTTTCGAAAACGCTGCTGAAAGATACCTCTGCTCTGCTGTCTCAGGCTTCCGCCGCGCTGGAAGACCTGAAACAAAAGGAAGCAGACGGAAACGTGCTGAAGAAAGATGCGAGAAAGCAGGCATTTTTTTATCGGGACGAGATCGTTCCTGCAATGGAAGCCCTGCGCGCACCGGTAGATGCGCTCGAGATGAAGGTGGACCGTTCGTTCTGGCCGATGCCCGGATATGCGGATCTGCTGTTTGAAGTGTAAAAACGCGTCAGCGGATTCGGCGCAGGAAGTCCTCGTGAATCCGCTGACGAAGCGGCAGGTGGATCTGGAAAAAAATAAAAAATAAAAAATTTAAAAAAAGGCTTGCATTTTCTGTGAATGTGTTGTATATTAAATAAGCGCTGTGAGACAGGGAAACAAAATCACAGAGAACAAGACTTAGGGCTATCGCCAAACGGTAAGGCAACGGACTCTGACTCCGTCATTTTCCAGGTTCGAATCCTGGTAGCCCTGCTACAAACCCCGAAGGAAAATTCCTCCGGGGTTTTTGTTATAACGGCATCAAATGATGTCGGGTTGCCGAACCGTGTGATTCCTGCTATAATAATCGCAAAAGAGAGCACAGCCAATACCGGAGGAAAGACGGATATGTATACATTTGACAGCAGAGTGCGCTACAGTGAAACCGGGGAAAACGGATTGCTGAGCCTGCCGGCGATCGTGGATTATTTTCAGGATGTTTCGACGTTTCAGTCGGAGGATCTCGGAATTGGCATTGATTTTTTGAAAGAAAAGGATCTGCTCTGGGTGATGAGCGCGTGGCAGGTGGTTGTACACCGCTATCCGGCGCTCGGAGAAAAAATCAGGATCGGGACGATTCCATACGAGCTGCGCGGCTTTATGGGACTGCGTAATTTTTTTATGGATACGGAAGACGGAGAGCGGCTGGCGGAAGCAAATTCAGTCTGGTCTCTGATCAATCACAAAAAGGGCGTTCCGGTGCGGGTGCTGCCGGAGATGGTCGAAAAATACGACGTGGGAGAACGTTTGCAGATGGACTATGCGCCGCGTAAAATTGCAGTGCCCCGGGGCGGCATCAGACAGGAGCCTTTCCGGGTAGAAAGACAGCACTTAGACGGCAACCATCACGTCAATAACGGACAGTACATTTCGATGGCGATGGCGTATTTGCCGGAAAATTTTGCAATCAGACAGATGCGGGCGGAGTATAAAAAATCCGCACTGCTTCACGATATAGTGGTTCCGATCACTGTGGCGGAGGCAGACCGCGTAACCGTTTCCCTGTGCAGCGAGGACGAAGCCCCGTTTGTGGTCGTCGAGCTGACAGGAAGATAAAGGAAAATGATATGCTGGAAATTGGAACAATTCAGAATTTGACTGTAGTAAAAAAAGTGGATTTCGGCGTTTATCTGGCAGAGCCCGGAGAAGAGGACAAAAGAGTGCTTCTTCCGGCAAGACAGGTTCCGCCGCAGACTTCGGTCGGGGATCAGATTGAAGTTTTCTTATATAAAGACTCGAGCGACCGGCTGATTTCGACAACGGCGCGCCCGAAGCTTTTGCTGGGTGAGGTTGCAGAGCTTACGGTTGCGCAGACTGCGAAAATGGGAGCATTTCTGGAATGGGGACTGGAAAAAGACCTCTTCCTTCCATTCAAGGAGCAGACCAGAAAGGTAAAAGAGGGCGACCGTTTCCCGGTTGCTTTGTATGTGGACAAGAGCGGGCGGCTCTGCGCGACGATGAAGGTGTATCATTATCTGCGCACCGACAGCCCTTATCATAAGGATGACAGAGTGAGCGGCTGTCTGTATGAAATCAGCCGCCAGTTCGGCGCGTTCGTGGCAGTGGACAATCAATATTCCGCGCTGATTCCTCCGAAGGAAATGTACGGGGAATTAAAGGTAGGCGACCATGTGGAAGCCAGGGTTGTCCGGGTACATGAGGACGGCAAGCTGGATTTGAGCGTGCGGGAAAAGGCGTACCTGCAGATCGAGACGGATGCGGAGAAGGTCATGAAGCTGATCGACAGCTTCGACGGCGTGCTTCCGTTTACCGATAAGGCTTCCCCGGAGGTCATTCGCAGGGAGCTTGCGATGAGCAAAAACGAGTTCAAGCGTGCAGTCGGCAACCTGCTGAAAAACGGCAGGATTGAGATCACAGAAAAAGCGATCCGCAGGATATAAGGCGGCAGGTGCGCTCCGTGGGGGCGGAGAGTGACGAAGCTGATACAACGGGGATGGGTTCCAAAGGCGTTTCGTTGTGAGAAATGAAGTGAGCAGAGGGTTATGAGAAGGTATTCAGTTCTGGGAATTTCCTTAGTGGATGTTTCCGCAAGAGAGGGTCTGCGCAGGGCGGAGCGCTTTTTGCAGACCGGGGCACTCAATACAACAAGCTATATTAATGCGCAGTCTCTGTCGATAGCGTCCAGGGACGAACAGGTCAAGGAATATCTGGAGGAAACGGATCTGATGTTCTGTCTGGAGCCGGATATTTTGGAGGCGGCGGGAATCGCGTCTCCCGGCAGGATTCGGGAAATCGAGGATCGGATGTTTTTGCGGGAGTTTTTGAAAAGACTAGCGAGACAGCACGACAAGGTTTATCTGCTGGGCGACACGGATAAACAGGCGCAGGAGCTGCAGGAGATGCTTTTAAACGCACAGGAAAATTTAAATATCGTGGATGTGCGCGGCTACGAGGAATTCGAGTACCAGCCTCAGCGGCTGATGAACGCGATGAACGAAACTGCGCCGAAGGTGATTTTTTCCCGGATGACGTATCCGCTGGATCTGGAGCTGATGCACAGCGGCCGCAAATTTTTAAACGCGGAGCTTTGGGTGGCGTTGCCGGAGACAAAATTAAAAGAAAAGGCGAAGACGACGTTCTGGAGAAAGGTGCGGAAAAAGATTTTTCAGAAAAAAGTCAATGTATATAATCAGGAAAAGGCGGAGCAATAAGCACTTCGCCTTTTATAGTTCCTGACAAAAGAACGTCTGGAATTCTGCTGTTATAGGTTTTGCATAAATTTTTTGCGATTTCCTATAGCTTTTTTTGTGGTTTTCTTTTAGAATATAGTTTGGGTATAGTAAAAATCGCAGGAGGCAGACCAGTTTTTTGTCGAAGAATGCGCGAAGTGAAGGAGACGGGGTTTATGATATCGAATCAGATTTTACAGAGTACACTGGATGGTTTGAAGGCGATTGCCAGAGTCGAATTATGTGTGATTGATGTGGATGGAAAGACCGCTGCGACGACAGCAGACGGACTGGAAGAATATCTGCCGCAGGCGAGAGCCTTTGTGGATTCCCCTGCAGACAGCCAGGAAGTTCAGGGAAATCAGTTTTTTAAGATCTATGACGAGCAGCAGCTGGAATATATTCTGATTGTAGGCGGCGCCGGTGAAAATATTTATATGATTGGCAAGATGGCTGCATTCCAGATTCAGAACCTGCTTGTGGCGTATAAAGAGCGCTTTGATAAGGATAACTTTATCAAAAACCTGTTGCTGGATAACCTGCTTTTGGTGGACATTTACAGCAGGGCGAAGAAACTCTATATTCCGGTGGATGCGCAGCGGGTTGTCCTGATTATCGAATGCAGCGCGGGACGGGAGGATAACGTCCTGGAGCAGATGCGCCCGGTATTTGGCAATAATAACCGGGATTTCATCACAGCAGTGGATGAGAATAACGTGATCATCGTGAAAGCGCTGACCGAAAACGATGAAATGAAGGAGATCGAGCATTACACTGCAAACCTGACAGAGTGGCTGGAAACAGAGGGCTATTCCGAAAGCCGCATTTCCTATGGCACAATCGTACAGGAAATCAAAGAAGTGAGCCGTTCCTACAAAGAAGCCAAGATGGCGATGGACGTCGGCAAGATTTTCTTTGACGAGAGAAGAGTAATTGCATACAGCGAGCTGGGCATCGGCCGTCTGATCTATCAGCTTCCGATTCCGCTTTGTAAGATGTTTATCCGGGAGATTTTCGGTGGAAAGAGTCCGGACGATTTTGATGAGGAGACGCTGACGACCATCAGCAAATTCTTCGAGAACAGCTTAAACGTATCGGAAACGAGCCGTCAGCTGTTTATCCACAGAAATACGCTGGTATACCGCCTGGATAAGCTTCAGAAGTCTACCGGGCTGGATCTGCGCGTATTTGAGGATGCGATTACGTTCAAGATCGCACTCATGGTTGTAAAGTATATGAAGTACATGGAATTTTTTGAATACTAGGATGGTGACAAGGTTTGGTACAAAACGATAAGAGAAAAAAGAAGAAGCGGGAAGGCTCGGATGCGGTTATCACGCTGGATCGCGTGAGCAAATCGTATTCGAGCGGCTCTCCGGCTTTAGATAATGTGAGCCTGACGATCAAAAAGGGGGAATTTGTTTTTATCGTAGGCGACAGTGGCTCAGGAAAATCGACCCTGATCAAGCTGCTTTTGCGGGAGCTGACGCCCACGAGCGGCCGTGTTATCGTAAATGGTGCCGATGTGGCGCGTTTAAAGCGCAGACAGGTGCCGAAATTCCGCAGAAATCTTGGAATCGTGTTCCAGGATTTCCGTCTGTTGAATGACAGAAATGTTTATGAAAACGTTGCGTTTGCACAGCGTGTTATCCAGATGCCGACGAAGCTGATGCGCAAAAATGTTCCGAATGCGCTGGCAGAGGTAGGTCTGGCAGGCAAATACAAAGCAAAGACCAAACAGCTCTCCGGTGGCGAACAGCAGAGAGTTGCGCTGGCGAGGGCGCTGGTAAACGAACCGCCGATTCTTCTGGCAGATGAACCGACAGGAAATCTCGATCCGAAGAATTCCTGGGAAATCATGAAGCTGCTGGAACGCATCAACGAAGAAAGAGGCACGACGATTCTGGTCGTTACGCACAACCGTGAAATTGTAAATGAAATGAAGAAACGCGTAATTACGATGAAGAAGGGTGTCGTTATCAGCGACGAAGAAAAAGGCGGTTATATCGATGAGGATTAGTACATTTTTTTATACGTTGAAACAGGGCGTAATCAACATTTTCCGGAACAAGCTGTTTTCCCTTGCTTCCATTGCGACGATTTCCGCCTGTCTGTTTTTGTTCGGACTTTTTTATGCGGTCATTTTGAACTTCCAGAATGTCGTGCACACGGCAGAAGAGGGCGTTTCTGTTACCGTATTTTTTAAGGACGGGACGACCCAGGAAGAAATGGAACAGATCGGCGTGCAGATCCGGGCGCGCGACGAGGTATCCGAGGCGAAGTTTATTTCTGCAGATGAAGCGTGGGCAGAGTGGGCGCCCGAAAATATCGGAGAAGATTACAACGAGATCTATACTGAAAATCCGCTGGAGGGCATGGATAACTACGAAATTTATATGAACGATGTTTCGAAGCAGGAAAGTCTGGTAACCTGGCTGGAATCCATCCCGCAGGTGGATAGAGTACAGCATTCCGAGGTAGCGGCGACGACGCTGACCGGCGTGAATGCGCTCGTGGCCTACACTTCAGTCGGCATTATTGCAATTTTGCTGGCGGTTTCCGTATTCCTGATCAACAACACGGTTATGATCGGCATTTCTGTTCGCAAGTCAGAGATTGAAATTATGAAATACATCGGTGCGACGGACTTTTTTGTACGTTCCCCGTTTGTAATAGAAGGTATTCTGATCGGATTGATCGGTTCGTTGCTCCCGCTTGGTCTGATCTATGTCCTTTATAAAAAGGTCATTGATTATGTCATGACAGAGTTCCCGTCGCTTTCCGGGCTGATGCAGTTTTTGCCGGTTTCGGAGATTTATCGGACGCTTCTTCCGGTTTGTCTGGGACTTGGCGCAGGAATCGGTTTCCTGGGAAGCTTTATAACAGTGCGCAAGCATCTTCGCGTATGATGAGGAAGACAGCATGAGAATTGGGAAAAAAAGAATCACAGCCTGTCTTTTATCGGCAGCGCTGCTTCTTTTTACATCGATGATTCCGGTTCAGGCATCCACTGCGCTTGAGGAGAGCATCAAGCAGAAGCAGCAGGCGATCAGCGACGCGCAGGCGGAGAAAAAGAAGATCCAGTCCAACATTTCCGATATTAAGTCGATGGTAAGCCAGCTGCAGAAGTCGAAGAAGGATCTGGAAACATATGTAACGCAGCTGGACGGTCAGCTGGATGATCTGGAAAACAAGATCGAAGATCTGAAAGAGGAGATCACAGCCAAAAAAACGGAAATTGAAGAAACGAAAGCGGATATTGAACAGGCGCAGGCGGTTGCAGATCAGCAGTATGAGGATATGAAAACCCGGCTGCGCTATCTGTATCGAAACGGCAAGGGCAACGGATACCTTGAGCTTTTGGTGAATGCAGGATCCTTTGCGGATATGTTAAACCAGGCGGGTTATGTGGAACAGCTAAGCAGCTACGACAGCCGCAAGCTGGAAGAGTACCGTCAGAGCGTGGAATATCTGGAACTATGTAAACAGACACTGGAAGAGGAAGAGGACGTTTTAAACACCGCGCAGGCGAGCCTGGAAAAGGAGCAGCAGGCGGTCAATACGCTGATTTCCGAGAAAGAGCAGCAGATTGTAGCATATCAGGGCGATATCAGCAATAAAGAGGCTGCGATCAAGGAATACGAGGCGGATATTTCGACACAGAATGCGACGATTGCTGCGCTGGAAAAGGCAGTTGCGGCGGATAAGGCGAAGCTCGAAGAGGAAAACCGCTTAAAATATGACGGCGGTATGTTCCAGATGCCGTGTCCGGGCTATACCAGGATTTCGGATGATTACGGCAACCGGATGCACCCGACGTTGAAGGTCCAGAAATTCCATAACGGCGTGGATTTTGCGGCACCGAGCGGAACGGCGATTCTGGCGGCATACAGTGGAAATGTGGTAGCGGCGTCTTACAACAGTTCGATGGGCAATTATGTCATGATCGACCACGGGGACGGATTGTATACAATCTATATGCACGCATCGAAGCTATATGTTTCAACGGGACAGTCTGTGAGCAAGGGCGCGACAATCGCGGCGGTCGGCTCGACCGGACGCTCGACGGGCCCGCATCTGCACTTTTCTGTGAGAAGCAACGGCAGCTACGTCAGCCCGTGGAACTATTTGAAAT
>ERZ1026856.902-NODE-902-length-16354-cov-11.583226_pt1 | contig 16354 bp, 13 predicted proteins | sample MGYA00380158_ERZ1026856 | MGnify/ENA primary metagenome ERZ1026856 (study PRJEB33269, sample SAMEA4719794) | human gut metagenome | biome: human-associated habitat; feature: organic feature; material: feces | place: Cameroon | collected 2013-10 ...
ACAATAATTTCAAAGTTTTATTGTGTATTTACTATAAAGATAATTTTCCGGAAAATTTTATAAAAAATATCTTGACAAAAAAGTGTTTATAAACTATTATGTAACTGTACTAATTGTAATAGCACAGTTAATACAGTGATAACGGAGGTGATGATTTGCGTGTTTTCATTGATTACCGTTCACGAACTCCGATTTATGAACAGATAAAGGAACAGATAATAAAGCTTATAAATTGCGGCGAGCTCAAAAGCGGTGATCAGCTTCAATCGTTGCGGCAGCTGTCGTCAGAGCTGTCAATCAACATCAATACGGTTAAGAGAGCGTTGTCCGAGCTTGAAGATCAAGGAATTGTATATTCTGTTGCCGGAAAAGGAGTTTTCATAGCGGACACCCCGAATTCAGACGCATTTCTTACTTCTTCGCTTGAGACGGTTGAAACGGCAATAACAAATGCCAAGGTTTTAGGCGTTCAAAAATCCGATATTCTAAAATTGATAGAAAATATTTATACAGGAGATGATTAAACAATGATAGAAATCAAAAATGTTACTAAAAAATTTGACAATTTTGTTGCTATCGAGGACATTAGCTTTAATGTTGAGCCGACCTCTATTTACGGTCTTATAGGCTACAACGGCGCAGGTAAAACGACCTTGCTCAAAACCGTTGCAGGCATATACAGAGCCGACGGAGGCGAGGTTTTGCTTGACGGTCAGCGTTCTTTCGATAATGACGACAACAGGAAGGATCTTTTCTATATCCCCGATGACCTCTACTTCCCGCTTAATTCAACTCCGCTTTCAATGGCTAAGTTCTATGCGGACTATTACCCGAATTTTCATATGAAAACATTTGAAAATCTTATCGAGGTTTTCGGTCTTGATAAGAAAAAGAGAATCAGAGGCTTTTCAAAGGGTATGCAAAGACAGACGGAAATTATTTTAGGTCTTGCGTCAAATCCGAAATATCTTTTGCTTGACGAAACCTTTGACGGACTTGACCCGCAGAAAAAAGAGATTTCCAAAAAGCTCTTCCTTGAATATATCGCACAGAGCGAGGCTTCGATTATCATTTCCTCGCACAACCTTACAGAGCTTTCAAACCTTTGCGACCATGTCGGTCTTATCAACGGTAAAAAGCTTACTATGGACTGCTGTGTTGACGATATTTCACAGAACTACTGCAAGTTCAGACTTATCTTTGACAGAGATATTAAAGAATCAGATTTTGCAGGCTTCAAGTATAAGTCGCTTGACATTGATTCAAAGATAGCAACAATTATTTTCGAGGGCAACGCAAAAGAGCAGGCAGAAAAGCTCAAGGCGCTCAATCCGATTGCCATCGACGAATATAAGCTCACCATGGAAGAAGTATTCTTAAATGAAATGGAGGACAAGAAATATGATATCACCAAGATATTCGAATGACAGAGTTGACGCAAACGATTTGAAAAGAAGCTTTTTAAGTATTCTCCCCTATTCGGCGGTTGCGTTTTTAGCTCTTATAATGTTCCATGTTCAGCCCGTACTTTCTTATGTATTTTCAGAGTCGTTCAAGACTGAAAAAATGCAAAAAAATGTACTCTTCTATTTTCTTAACTCAAATAATACATTTTCGTCCTTCATACAAATCGGAATGGTTCTTTGCGGAATGCTTATGGCGTTTACAATGTACCAATTCCTGCTTAAAAAGAAGTCGGTAAACGTATATTTGAGCTTCGGTATGACACGCTCAAAGCTTTATATCAACAGACTTTTTGCGGCGGTTCTTTCGCTCTTTGTCGCAACATTCATTCCCACGTTTTTAACCTTTATCATTAACCTTGTAAGCTTCGGTGCAAGCTCTGCTCTTACAAGCCTGTTCTGTTATATGTTCTTAATGGAATTTGTCAGCGGTCTTGCAGGCTTTGCTCTTGCTTCGGCAGTAATGACATTTTCAGGCTGCACAGTTGAAGCGGTTATTACAACAATCGGTTTGTCTGTACTTCCGACTTTCATTTCGGGAACGATTGACAATTTGTCAACTATCGTAAGAGGCTACGTCTACAATGCAGGTGCCGATATAGCAAGACGCACCGGCGGAAATCTTTTCAACATTTGGACTTTTGCGCTCGATACCGAAAACCTTAACGGTAAATCAACCGAGTTCACTCCTGAAAAGACATTCGTCCTCTTAGGTCAGCTTACTAAAAAATCCACCTTCAAAGCTCTTCAATGTGTTGATATGGAAGTGCTTGCCCCGATTCTTATGTGGCTTGCAATAAGCATTCTCCTTATCGCTGTCGGAACAGTCTTTATGAACAAGAGAAAGAGCGAAAACTCCAACTCCTTCGGCAAGTTTTATTTAGCAAGCGCATCAAACGGACTTTTAGTATATACAATTGTTCTCGATCTTCTTGTATCGTTATTAAAGCGTGCGTATGCTGATAATTACAGATCTCCTCTTCATCAAAATCTTACTTTAATCTTGCTTATATTATTCGGTGCTACCATTCTTGCGTTCTTCCTTGCAGAGCTGATACTCAGAAGAAACTTCAAGGCAACATTAAAGACGCTTCCCGTTTACGCACTCGCCTTTGCGGTAACGATTTTTGCATTCGTTTACTACGGAACAAGCTATTTCGGCGCTTACAATAAACTCCCCGATATTTCACAGATTAAATCCGTTTCAATGGATATTAACGACAGCAGAGGCACGAAACTCCAAAATACCGCTATCAGTTCAAAATTCCTTTCTGAAAATGCAGAGGATATAAAAACCGCTTATGCAATGTTTGATAAGGTTAAGGCCGACAAGCACTACAAGGGCGCTGAGCTTGAGGGAAAAATCGGATTTAAGTTTGTTCTCAAAGACGGTACGGAAATCAACAGATTATATGCAGTATATACCTCTGATGTTTATAATAAATACAGAAGAACGGTATACGACACACAGTTCTTTAAGGATTTCTTAAAGCAGGTTCTTATCGAAGGCAAAGTAACCTCAGAGGACAATTCCCACACCGACGAACACGGTAATCCATCGTTAACTTATTCTTCTGCTGATAATGCCTATACCGGTGGTGGAGAATGGTATTATGTAGGTCCGTCATATCTCGTTGACAATTACTATACAAACAGCACAACAGCAAACCTTGATACAATAGAAGATATTGACGGCTTAAAGGAAGCTATATATAAGGATTATATTGCAATGTCCTATGAGGACGCATATACCAACACCCGCATTCCTGTCGGTGCGATTGCAACAGCAATTGAAGTAGCTAAAAATACAAATACAAAGCTCAACGGCAAATACGGATACTATTATTCGGAGGACGAATATAATTTTTATGGTTATGAAGGCCCCGAAGCAACACAGCAAAAAGAGGATAAATGCGTTAAGGGCAGTGCGTTTTCTTCATTCTATATCTATCCCAATATGACAAATACGATTAAATTCCTCAACGATAACGGCTTAATGCCTCTTGCTTACACGGGTAAGGTTAAGGAAGTTTATTATGCAGACACAAGCTATTCCGCAAATAAAATAATCAGCCACTACGCTGACGGTTCCAAGCTCGAAAACAAATATGAAGCATTTGATTTCTCGCAGGCTTTGAGTGTTGATAATTACGGTGCTGTTGAAGAAGGTAAGCCTGAAACAATAAGCTATATGGACTTTATTAAGAACGCATATACAAAGGCGGGGCTTACACTTAATACAGTATCGGGCGACAAGGCTAATGAAATCGCTTCAAAGGCTATCCCCTATTATGCTCCCGACCACGGCGTTGAAATAAAGGGACGACACATTTTGATTGTTTACGACGACAACACAATTACTTCTCTTTATGTTCCCGAGGGCAATATGGCAGTATTCGGATAAAGCTTAATAAACGGCAAAAGGCACTCTTTCAAAAACGAAAGAGTGCCTTATCTTTTGCACTTGTAAAAAAGGACAAAAAAATAGCCCCCCTATTGGAGAACTACTTTTGTTGATGTCGGCGCCGACCTATTTTCCCGGGCCGCTTCCAGCCAAGTATCTTCGGCACGAATGAGCTTAACTACCGTGTTCGGGATGGGAACGGGTGGACCCTCATCGTAATAAACACCGACTTGTGAGAAACTCTGTTTTGTGACTCATCTCTCAAGTGCAAGACAGAGTATACCACAAGCGTTTTCAAAAATCAAGTGTTTTTTTAATATTTTTTTATTTTTTTATGAATTATTCTTTAATGTACACTTTTTCGACTTTTCCGATGTAAATTTTGTGGAAATCGCCATTAGCGTAATTATCCATAATGCTTTCGTCAATAAAGCTGTCGGGAGTCATATCGCAAGCGGCAATTTTCTTGAGAACCATAATAACATTCGCCTGTTCAAACGAAACTGCATTGTCAACATCAATCGGTACAAAGCCCGTTTCCTTTGCCTTATCAACATCCCTGCCCGACTTTGAGCCGCAGATGCCCAATTCCTTTTTATATTCGCCGTCAAAGAATGAGAGCGTAAATGTATCATTCTTCTCCATATAGCCGAAGGTGTGCCTCTGAGGGCGTACAAAGCACGCTACAACGTCTTTTCCCCAAAGCTCGCCTACAAGCCCCCAACTGACCGTCATAGTGTTCCAGTCGCTTATATCGCCTGCTGTGAGCAATGCCCAATCGTCAGCTATCATTTCAACGGGGGATTTTTTCAAATCTCTGATATTTATTTCTTTAAGCATAAAAAAGCCTCCTTATATGTTTACTTAATTATTATATACTATTTTATGTTTTATGACAACAAAAAGCGGAGAAATCCGAAAACTCAAATCTCTCCGCTTAATTTATTTACAGCTTATCAATACTGTTCGCTCTGACCCTGATTATAGAAGTATCCGAACGGGTTGTAGGACTGTGTTGTGGATTCCTCTGCAACGGTTGCGTTGTTGCCCTTATCCTCAACAAGTGCAACGGTAACCTCAAACTCCGTAATCTGATAATTGTTATCAACGTGGCAAATCGTAAGTGTGAGCTTATCGCCTACCTTTGAATTTTCAATCAAATCAGGCAGCTTATCCGTTGTGTCAAGGTCTTCGCCGTTTACCTTTGTAATAAGGTCGCCGGGTGCAACCTGAGTATTTACAAGCGGACTGTCCGTTGTAATGCTCTTAATAACGAGTGTGCCTGCGGGAAGTCCCTTAACACCGACAAGCATACTGTATGTCTGACTTGCCTGTGCAGGTGTATAGGTTATACCGAGCTTTGCTCTGTCCGTAACATATCCGTGTTCGATAATATCGTTGTAAACGGCAACAAAGGTTGAACTCGGTACAGAGAAGCCCATACCCTCATAATCGGTGCTTGAAATCTTTGAAGAGTTAATGCCTACAAGCTGACCCTTTGAGTTTACAAGCGCACCGCCTGAGTTACCGGGGTTAATTGCCGCCGTGTGCTGTATGCACTCCATTTCATAGCCTATGCTGCTGTTTATAGGTCTTGCAATAGCGGAAATCATACCGTTTGTAAACGAGCCTGCGAAATCTACACCGCCGGGGTTACCGATAGCATAAACCGTTTCGCCTACGCTCAAAGCATCGGAGTCGCCTATTTCAATAGCTTTAAGACCCGTCTTTGCAATTCTCATAACTGCAATATCTGTCTTTGCATCATAGCCGATAAGCGTTGCGTCATACTGCGAATCATCATAAAGCTGTACTTTAATTGTTCCGCCATCCGAAACTACGTGAGCACAGGTAATAATGTAGGTATATTTGCCGTCCTTATCCTCGCCGACAATAACGCCCGAGCCTTCGCCGCTTTTCATATTCGCACCGCTGTTTGAATAAACAAGCACGCCTACCGAGGACTCTTTAACCTTATTGTAAACGCCTACCGCCGTAAGCTCTCCCGAGCTGTCAGTTTCAGAAGCAGAGTCGGAAGCAGCTGTCGAAAGCGTAGGACCGTCAACCTTAACCTTTGAGCTGTCCTTTTTATTGACGATTGAGAACACGGTAAGGAATACCGAGAGTGCCGCTATTACCGCAACGACGATAATAAATATCTTTAAGCCGTTCTTTTTGCCTTTTTCGTTATGTGCGGGTACATAGCTGTCATTTGCTGCATAGCCGCCGTTTTGAGTGTTATACGGGCTTCCTGCGTGGAACGTATGGTTTTGTTGTGAATTCTGTCCGTAATAGACGTAATTCGGAGTTCTGCCGTAGCCGCCGTAGCTCTGGTTATTAGGGTTGCTTTGTCCGTAATATCCGCCGTTATTTTGAGGGTTATTGTAGCCGTTATTATACGGAGAATATCCGTTAGCTCTGCCCTGATTGCTTGAGCCTTGTCCCTGCGGTTGACTGTTCGTGCTGTCGGAGCTTACATTTTGATTAAACTCCTCTTTCTTTTCGGTGTTTTCCGAAGGTTCATTGTTCGGTGTCTTGTTTTCATCAAATTCGCTCATAGATATAAGCCTCCTGTTATGCCTTATTCCGATAATCGTTCGGAATAGTAAATTCAAATTGAGTATATTCATCCTCGACGCTTTCAGCGCTGACCGTACCGCCGTGAAGCTCTACAACGGTCTTAACAATGTAAAGACCGAGTCCTGCGCTTTTAGTGTCGTAGCTTCTTGATTTATCTACCTTATAAAACCTCTCAAACACCTTAGAAAGCTCTTCGTTTGAAATACCTGTACCGGTGTTCCTTATCTTTACGCTTACGGTGTTGTCGTCATTGTTCTCTACAAAGACAAAAATCTTACCGTTTTCCGTAAATTTAACCGCATTGTCAACAAGGTTGTATATAACCTGATGGATAAGGTCCTCATCGGCGCAAACAGTTGTCGGAGCAAGTGCGTCAAGTCCGCAAATTTCAATATTTTTCTGCTCAATCTGTTGCTCGAACGAGACAAGGACATTGAAAATATCATTACAGATATTGAAATTAACGGGGTTTAGGTTCAGCTCCCCTGCCTCGATTTTGGAAATGTTAAGCATTGCAACAACAAGCCTTGAAAGCCGCTTCGTCTCATTGGAAACTATTTCAAGATAATGCTTTTCCTTTTCGGGAGGGATTGTTCCGTCAAGTATTCCGTCGATAAATCCGCTGATTGTCGTCATAGGCGTTTTAAGCTCGTGCGAAACATTTGCAACAAAGCTTCGCCGTGAGCTTTCATATAGCGCCAAGCTCGACGCCATTGAGTTAAATGCCCTTAACAGATGTGCTAATTCGGTATCGTCATTTTTCCTAACCTTAACACGATAGCTGAAATCGCCCTTTGCGTAGCATTTTGTAGCTCTCGACATATCCTTCAAGGGGCTTAAAAGGTCATTTGTAAAGAAATAGGTTGCAATAGCACCGATTACAAGAGCAAATAACGAGCCTACCAAAAATATCTTCATTGAATTTGAAAGATAATTAAGCGCACCTAAGGAAGCAGGCTTTACCGCAAAAACTATTGCCACGGTTTTTCCGTCCACGATAACGGGGCTTGCCGAATACATCTGCGACTTGGTATATACACCGTCAAGAGTTGAAGCAGGACTCGATGAGCCGTTTTCGTCAATAGAATTTATTATTGATTGCGGAATGGTATAAAAGCTGTGTACTATGCATTCTCCGTTACTGCTGATTTCAAAATTATCGGAAACCAAATCTTTGCAAAGTATAACCCTGCCGTCCATATTGCAAACATAAACGTCTGCATCAATAGCCTCCGAAATCATTGAAATATTGTTACAAAGTATAAACGTTGCGTTTTGCATATCCGGCTGCATTCGGTTTGTAAGAATTTCCTCTGTTAAATCGGCAACCTGCTTTGTGTTTTCGGAGAGCATTTTCATTGTTTCTTTTGTCCAATTATTTGTTCCGAAGAAGCTTACCGCAACGGCAAGTATTACAAAGCAAAGAATTTCCAAAACAAAGAATGCGAAAAAATATTTAATGAATATGGAACGCCTTTTGAAAGCGTATTTTAACCTTTTGGGCAAAGAGCCTCTTCTTGTGTTCGGCATACCTCTTAATCCTTCGTCTCGAATTTATAGCCGACGCCCCAAACGGTTTTAAGCTCCCATTTATCGGAAACGCCCTCTAATTTTTCACGAAGTCTTTTAACGTGAACATCAACTGTTCTTGAGTCGCCGTAATAATCAAAGCCCCAAACCTCATCAAGAAGCTGATCTCTTGAGAAAACCCTGTTTGGATTGGAGGCAAGGTGGAAAATAAGCTCCAACTCTTTAGGCGGAGTATCGACCTGAACGCCGTTGACCTTCATCTCGTAATTTTCAAGGTTTATTGAAAGCTTATCAAAATTAACTTCCTTTGTGTTTGCAGGACCTGCCGAGCCGACACTTCTTCTCAAAACAGCCTTAATTCTTGCAACAATCTCTTTTGTGTCAAAAGGCTTTGTAACATAGTCGTCTGCACCGAGCTCAAGTCCAAGCACCTTGTCAAAGGTTTCGCCCTTAGCCGTGAGCATTATTATCGGCTTATCGGAAAATTTGCGTATCTCTCTGCATACCTGCCAGCCGTCAAGACCGGGAAGCATAATATCAAGCAAAACCAAATCGGGCATTTCCGCCTTAAATGTGTCAACGGCACTCATACCGTCGTTAACTATCTTTGTAGCGTAACCCTCTTTTTCAAGATAAAGTCTTAAAAGCTCGCAAATATTGACATCATCGTCAACAATCATAATTTTTTCGTTAGCCATTTTCGTTTCCTCCTGCCCTGTGTTTTCTAAATAATACTGTAAAAATAATAATTAAATATGAACAAACATCAAACAATTGTTTAATTGTGAACGGAGACGTTATTTTGAAAACTTGAATATTGTCCTCGACACAAACGGTTTTTCGGGTGAAAAGATATTGCTTATGAATTCCTCGTGGTTTGCGGCGTCGGGGAAATACTGTGTTTCAAGGCAAAAGCCTGTTCTGTATTCAAGAGGCTTTCCTGCCTTGCCGATCTGTGTACCGTTCATATAGTTGCCGATATAGAACTGTGAGCCCGGCAAATCCGTATACGCTTCAAGAACAATTCCACTTTTATCAGATTTAACAACCGCAAATTTTTTAAGCGTTCCGTCATATCCCGAAATTGCAAAGTTATGGTCATAGCCTCTGCCGATTATCAGCTGCTCATCCTTTTCGTCAACGTCTCTTTCTATTGTCTTAGGAGTTCTGAAATCAAAAGCCGTGCCTGTAACGTCTCTTATCTCGCCTGTCGGGATAGCGTCATTGTCGGTAGGCGTATAAGCATCGCAGAAAAATTGCACCTCATGGTCAACTATCTGACCGCCGTCAAAGCCCTTGAGGTTAAAATAAGCGTGGTTTGTGATATTAAGCGGACATTTTTCGGTCGGTACGCAATTATAATCGATTATAACCTCGTTATCGTTAGTGAATGTGAACTTAACCTCATTGTCAACCTCTCCGGGGAAGCCCTCTGCTCCGTTCGGGCTGTGATAGGTAAATTTGACGCTGCTATCCCCTACAATTTCACTGTTCCAAACAACTGTTTCGTACTCGTGATTGCTGTGAAGCGTAAACTTGCCGTCAACATTCTTGGTTATCTGATAATTTTTGCCGTCAATGGTAATTCCCTTGCCTGCAATTCTGTTTGCAACTCTGCCGACTGTTCTGCCCTGAGAGTCCGTGCAAAGCTCCTGTCCATCGACCGTATCAAAGCCGACAAGGACATCAAGCATATTGCCGTTTTTATCGGGAACAACGATTTTGTTAAGAGTTGCACCGTAATCAACAAGCTCTATATAAGCTCCGTTATCGTTTGTAATAGTAAAAGAATGGACATCTCTGCCGTCCTTAAGCTTTCCGTAAAAGTTCTTTTCAATTTTCATAGTTTGTCCCTCCGTACAAAAATATATAATAAGTATATAATTATTGATAATTTGTGTCAAGAATTAGGGTGTTGTTTTATTGACTTTTAGCTCATTTAATTGTATTCTTATACTATATTTGATAAGGAGAAATGGCATGGAAGTTTTTCTTGAACAATTTGACTATTTTGTACGCTATATTTTCGCCGCAATTGCTGTCGTGATACTTCTCAGATGCGTATTTTCGCTTTTCCGTTCAAGACCGAGACGGGAATCAATGGCAACGCTTGTAAATCTTGCCGACGATACGGAAATCGACATTGAAAATTGGGAAACATCAATCGGCAGGAGCCGCTCGTGCGATATTTCATTGAAAAAGTACGGCACGGTTTCGAGATTTCATGCTGTGCTTGCGCTTCGTAAGGACGGCTGGTTTATATTTGACACTGACTCTAAAACAGGCGTCTATGTAAACGGCAAGCAAATTCGACACGCCGCTAAAATATCCGACGGAGATACAGTTTCATTCGGTAACGCCGTTATGAAATTCGCCTCCCACGGCTACGGTGTTGAATCAGAGGGCGAGGAAGCACAGGCTGTTGACTTTACAAATGCAACAAGGCTTGTAAACCTTGCCGATAAGAGTGCATATTACCTCAACGGCAGCTGTCTTTTCGGCAGAGGCAGAAATTGTAACATTTGCCTGCCTATGAGCGATATTTCAAAGGAACACGCAGAGGTTTATCTTACAAAGGACGGCTGGATGATTGCCGACCTCAATTCGGAAAACGGAACTTACTTAAACGGAGAGCTTGTGTTTGACGCATATCCCCTTTACGACGGCGACGTTATAACAATCGGCTCTTACAGCTTTATGTTCAGAGAATAAGGGGGTGCTACTGTGTCGGAAAAAATTAAAAAAGATAAAAAGAAAACACATAAAAGGAAAATGAGATACAGACGCCCTGTGAATTGGCTCTTTCTCCTGCTTTTAATGACCGCATTTCAGATTTTCTGCGCTATTCAGATTTTGACAAACGGCGGAGAGGATATTGTAAAGGGAACTATAATAGCCGTATTTGCTCTTTATATTACGGTTGAATGGACGTATTTTATTGTATTTGCAGGCTTTTTGAGAAGAAAAAGCTTTGAGGTTGAACTGATAGCGTTCTTCCTGTCGGGAATCGGTCTTGCATTGACAACAAGCGTTTATCCGAACAAGGCATATACACAGCTTATCGCAATTCTCCTCGGTATCGGCGTATTTATTGTCCTGCTTTGGATTTTAAGCGATATTGACAGAGTTGTTAAGCTTCGTATGCCCGTTGCAATTCTTTCTATCGCCGCTTTGGTGTTCACGCTTATATTTGCAAAGAACATCAACGGTGCAAGGAACTGGATTATTATCGGCGACGGTCTTTTGTCTATTCAGACCTCGGAGATTGTAAAGGTTGCATTTATCTTTGTCGGTGCGGCAACGCTTGAAACCTTGCAGTCAACCAAGCTTTTGACAAAATATATTATCTTTGCGGTAACCTGCGTAGGCTTGTTATTTATAATGAAGGATTTCGGTACTGCACTTATTTTCTTCTTCACATTCGTTATAATCGCATTTTTGCGTTCGGGCGATATTAAAACAATTTTCCTTATCTGTGCAGGTGCACTCATCGGCGGCGTCGGTGTTTTGACCTTTAAGCCGTATGTTGCAAACCGATTTAATTCGTACCGTCATATTTGGGAAGTTGCCGACACAAAGGGCTATCAGCAGGTTAGACTTTTGATTTACTCCGTCAGCGGCGGACTGTTCGGACTCGGACTCGGCAACGGAAAATTGAGAGGCATATATGCTTCGACCGAGGACCTTGCTTTCGGTATGGTGTGCGAGGAATTCGGAATTATAATTGCCTTTACGGTGCTGCTTACCTTCGTGGCGTTGGTTGTTTACAGTATCAGATATTCCGTAGCCGCACGCTCGTCCTTCTATTCGATTGCAGCCTGCGCCGCTTCCGCACTTTTGCTTTTCCAAACGGCACTTCACGTTTTCGGTGCAACGGACCTTCTTCCGTGGACGGGCGTTACACTTCCGTTTATCAGCCGAGGCGGATCGAGTATGATGTGCTGTTGGGGACTTGTGGCGTTGATTAAGGCGATAGACGTCAAAACCTATAAGCGTTACGATAAAGTTGTAAAGGGGTGATAAGGAATGAAAACACTTTCAAGAAGAGCTTGGGTTCTTTATTTATTGGCAATAGCTTTTATCTCGGGTGCGTGCATTCTTTTCTACACCTTTTACACAAACGCAGACGCTTGGGCAATGAAAAAAGCTAACAGGCATATTTATTCTTCGGGTACTCTTACCACGGCAGGTGCGGTTTATGACTCAACGGGAGCTGTTTTGGCTCAAACCGTTGACGGAAAAAGAGTGTACAATAAAGATAAAGATATAAGAGTATCGACCCTGCATATACTCGGCGACTCACAGGGCTACATTTCCACGGGCGTTCAGACCTCTTATAAAGATATTTTAACGGGCTACGATTTTGTAAACGGAATATACGACCTTAAAAAATACGGAAAGGGCTCTGATATTACGCTTACCGTAAACGCCGAGCTTAACAAGGCAGCTTACGAAGCGCTTGGCACTAACAAGGGTACTGTCGGTGTTTATAACTATAAGACGGGCGAGCTGCTCTGCGTTGTTTCAAAGCCGTCTTACGACATTATGAACAAGCCGACCGAGAGCATTAACAATGACAAAAAGGGAGAATATGACGGCGTATATCTCAACAGGTTTTTCTCCGGCGTCTATACCCCCGGCTCAACCTTTAAGGTTATTACCGCAGCAAGTGCTATTGACAATATCTCTGACATTGACTCTCAGACATTCAAATGTACGGGCGAGTATAAGGTTGACGGCAGTTCGGTTAAATGCCTGTCAACTCACGGAACGGTAAACTTTGAAAAAGCGCTTAACCAATCGTGTAACAGCGCATTTGCTCAAATTGCAATAGAGCTCGGTGCGGAAAACTTGACAAACACAGTAACCGCACTCGGCTTCGGTCAAGCATATAAGATAGGAAATGTTCGTCTTGCAAAAAGCTCGTTTGACCTTACAAACGCCTCTGACCTTGATATTGGTTGGGCAGGCATCGGTCAGTACACGACAAGAGTCAATCCCTGTCATATGCTTATGATTGTCGGTGCTATCGCTAACGGCGGCACTTCCCCCACCCCCTATTTTGTAAAGGCAATAACCTCTCCGACAGGCTCAGTAAAAGCAACGCAAACCACTTATCTTCAGCCTTATTTTTCAGAAAGCACGGCAGGAAAGCTTAATGATATGCTTCGTTCCGACGTTGTAAACTATTACGGCGACGGAAAATTCAGCGGACTTAAAATGTGCGGTAAAACAGGTACGGCGGAAGTCAGTACAGGCGATAACGGTCTTGCTCCACACGCTTGGTTTGTCGGATATTCACAAAGAGAAGATTTACCGCTTGCCATTGTCGTTGTCGTTGAAAACGGCGGCGGAGGAGGCTCGGTAGCTATCCCCGTAGCAAGCAAAACCATGAAAAAAGCAGCTTCAATTTATGCAGGAAAATAATGGAGATTTTATGAAATACTATTCAGTTGAAAATTACGGTGCGCTCGCAGACGGCGTAACAAATGACGCAAAAGCAATTCAGTCTGCAATTGACGACGCTGAAAAAAACGGCGGCGGAACGGTTGTTCTCGAAAGCGGAAAGACATATTATTCAAGCTCAATCGTGATGAAAAAGAATGTTGAACTTCATCTTCAAAAGGGCTCTCGTCTTAAAGCGACAAGCAATATAGACGAATATTTCCGTCCGTGCAATTTTATAAATGACAAAACAAATACGCTTATCGGAAATCCCGTTACGGGTAAACCGTCATTTTGCTTTATTTACGGCTTTGAGGCTGACGGATGCTCTATCACGGGCGAAGGCACAATCGACGCAAACGGACACGCTTTTGTTGAGCGCAAGGACAAATATTATGTAACGGGTAATTTCTATCCCCGTCCGACTGTAATTTACATTGAAAAAAGTAATCACATTTCATTTGAAAAAATCACGATTGTTGATGCTCCGTTTTGGACTCTTCATCCGGCAGGCTGTAATGATGTTCTCATTTCACAAATCAGAATTCTCAACGACCTTGATGTTGCAAATTCAGACGGTATTGACCCCGACCACAGCAGTAACGTGCGAATTCTCGGCTGTCATATCGAATGTGCGGATGATTGCATATGCCTTAAAACCTCAAAGGGCAACAGCGAATACGGTGCGTGCGAGAATATAATTATTTCCGACTGTACGCTTATTTCGACCTCTGCCGCCATAAAAATCGGTACAGAGGGCGTCGGAGATTTCAGAAACGTGCTTGTTCAAAATTGTATAATTTCAAAAAGCAACCGAGGACTTTCAATTCAAATCAGAGACGGCGGAAACGTTGAAAACGTTAGCTATTCTAATATAATTATCGAAACAAGACGTTTTTGTCCCGATTGGTGGGGCACTGCCGAACCGATTGTCATTACAACCTTTGACAGAGACGAAAATACCAAATCGGGTCATATCAAAAACATCAGATTTTCAAATATTACCTGCAAGGGCGAAAACGGCGTGCTGATTCACGGCACAAAGGAAAATGTTATAGAGAATATCACATTTGAGAACGTCGGTGTTGAGCTTTCCAAGACTTCAAAATGGGAAACGGGTCTTTACGATATGCGCCCCGGTCTTAATAAGGAAATCGAAAAGCATAAAAACTCGGGCTTCTTTATCAGAAACGCTAAAAACGTAACAATTTCAAAATCAAGCGTTAATTGGGGAAATATCTGCGACGATTATGCGTATGCAATCGACAGTAAAAACTGCGAAAACCTTGTTATTGACAGATTTTCAGGCACTTCCGCCGACGAGAAATGTGAAAGTGTGGTTATAAATTGAGAACACTGTACATAACAGACCTTGACGGCACATTTCTCAACGACAATGCAGAGGTTTCACAGGAAAGCCGAGATATTATAAACGCTCTTTCAAAGGACAGCTTGCTTTTCTCTGTCGCTACGGCAAGAAGCCTCTTATCCGCAAGGGAATTGTTGGACGGAATCGATTTCAATGCTCCGATTGTTCTTTCAAGCGGTGTTTTTGTGTATGATATGAAAGAGAAAAAGACGGTAAACTGCTTTTATCTTTCGGAAGGTAATTTCGTAAAAATAATAAGCATATTTGAAGGTGCAGATAAATCGCCGTTCGTTTTCTTTTTCAATAAAGACACGGAAGAATATGACTTGCAGTTTACAAGCCTTAAATTGCCCATACACAGGGAATATTATGAAACTCGCCGCAAAAGTATGGGAAATATAATTCATCAGGCGGATAAAATTTGTGCAAAAGAGGGCTTTGCTCCTGTTTTTGTATCGCTTTGCGACAAGTATGAGGATTTGTTGCCGATAACCAAGCAGTTAGACCTTTTAGACGGCGTAGGCTATTCATTTTACGGCGATACATACACGCAATATTGGTTTTTAGAAGTTTTCAATAAAAAGGCAACTAAGCTCAAGGGGCTTGAAATTGTCAAGGATTATGTCAAAGCCGATAAGGTAACAGCCTTCGGCGACAACAGAAACGACCTTCCCCTGTTCTCGGGCGCAGACGAAAAATATGCCGTAGACAATGCCGTCGATGAATTAAAGGCGGTTGCAACGAAAATTATAGGCTCTAACAACAAAAACAGCGTCGCAAGGTTTATAAAAGAAGATTTCAAAAATTGTTTTGTTGACAATAACTCGTAAAAATGATATTATATTCGGGCGTCAAAAGACGCTTTGAATATATTTGCAGAAGTGGCGGAATAGGCAGACGCTCAGGTCTCAGAAGCCTGTGAATGTGAGTTCGTGTGGGTTCAAGTCCCATCTTCTGCACCAAAAAGAGCAAGCAATTTCTATTGCTTGCTCTTTTTTATTTGTTTGTAAAAAGAAAATGATGGGACTTGAACCCCCTCGCCGAAAGGCGAACATAAATCGTTGCCGTTGACGGCAAAGCGTAGCGACGCCGTCAGGTCCCATCTTCTGCACCACGTCGTCACGGACTTTGTATCGTTCGTGACGGCTTTTTATTGAAAAAGCCAACCCTCACTCACGCCGTCGTTCCTCCTTTCCAAAACAGGTCACGCTCAAGTCGCCTGTTCGGTTGTAAACGCCCTCACGACGGTTTTGTTTCGCTACCACCCTGTTTCGGTCGAGGTGGTATAAGTAAATTTGCTTTATGTTGTTTATTTGACGATTACGTTAGTAATCATCTTTTTAGTTATATTCGACTTACGAACAATACGGTGCAAACGACGACGTAGTAGGGCGGTGGCTTGCCACCGCCGTTTGATTGTTGTTGAAATATGATAATTATCGGCTGAAAATGATATTGAAATATCCGCACAACCCGTAGGGGCGACCTGCGGTCGCCCGCTAATTCACAGCAAACAAAAAACGGGCGAACACAGTTCGCCCCTACGATATAATATAAAAATAT
>ERZ1026856.905-NODE-905-length-16325-cov-9.978365_pt1 | contig 16325 bp, 17 predicted proteins | sample MGYA00380158_ERZ1026856 | MGnify/ENA primary metagenome ERZ1026856 (study PRJEB33269, sample SAMEA4719794) | human gut metagenome | biome: human-associated habitat; feature: organic feature; material: feces | place: Cameroon | collected 2013-10 ...
AAATAAAATAATATGAATAAAAAAGAATTGATAACTGTAACCTCGCCACTTCTTCCAAATCTTGACGATTTTACTGCAGAGTTGAAGAAGATTTGGGATAGTAAGTGGATTACCAATAATGGAAGCTTCCACAAGGAGTTGGAGAAGGCATTGGCAGAATATCTCAAAGTGCCATACGTGAGCCTGTTCACCAATGGCACCCTGCCACTGATGACGGCATTGCAAGCTCTTCGCATTACAGGCGAAGTCATCACAACTCCTTATAGCTTCGTGGCAACAACCCATAGTATCTGGTGGAACGGATGCAAGCCGGTCTTTGTAGATATAGACCCTGCAACAGGTGATATGGATCCTAACAAGATTGAGGCGGCCATCACACCACGTACTACCGCCATTATGCCAGTTCATGTTTATGGCAAACCATGCGATACCAAGGCAATCCAGGACATCGCAGACAAGTATGGTCTGAAAGTTATTTACGATGCAGCTCATGCCTTTGGAGTAGAAGTGAATGACGAAGGACTTTTGAACGCAGGTGATATGAGTACGCTCAGCTTCCATGCCACAAAGGTATATAACACCATTGAGGGCGGAGCACTTGTGATGCACGATGAGAAGACCAAGAAGCGTATCGACTATCTGAAGAATTTCGGTATCGCTGATGAGGTAACAGTGGTAGGTCCAGGTATCAACAGTAAGATGGATGAAATCAGAAGCGCATACGGCTTGCTCAATTTGAAGCAGGTAGATGCCGCTATTGAGGCTCGCCATCAAGTAGCCATCAAGTATCGTGAGGCATTGCGTCCAGTAGAGGGCATCAGCTTCTTCGATGATATGCCAGCCGTGAAGCACAACTACAGCTATTTCCCAATCTTCATTGATGCAGAGAAGTACGGCATGACCCGTGACGACCTTTATTTCAAGATGAAGGCTGCCAATGTCCTTGGTCGTCGCTATTTCTATCCATTGATTAGCGAGTTCTCAACCTATCGTGGATTGGAAAGTGCAGCACCAGAAAACCTTCCAAATGCGCATAAAATGGCTGATAGCGTAATCTGCTTGCCTATGCACCATGCATTGAGCGATGAGGATATTCAGAGAGTTTTGGAGTGTATAATGAAGTAATATTTAAATAGTTACTATAAACATTTTTGTAAGTTGTAAAAAAATGAATAAAGAAATCTATGTACTTGGTATTGGAGGATCTACCTTTAAAATGATAGATTTAGCAAATACTTGTGGGTATATAATAAAAGGTTTGTATCATTATAATGATGAACGGACGGGACAAATAGATCATCATTTTTCTATCTTAGGAAGTTTTGATATGTTGCTATCTAGTGATATCAAAGGAATGAATTTCCTGTTAACTATGGGCGATATGAAAATTCGCAAAGTTTTATCAGAAAAAATCATAGCGAAAGGAGGAATTATTCCCACATTAATACATCCTTTAGCTGAAATATCTCAGTTTGCTTCGATTTCGTCTATTGGAGTAATTATTGATAGTTTTACTGTGATTCAGGCTGATTGCGAAATAAATGAGGGCGTTTATATATGCTCTCATTCTATGGTATGCCATCAAACAAATATAGAACCATATGTATTTGTGGCTCCACATGCCTTAATTGGGGCAAGATTGAAAATCCACGAACTTGCATTTATAGGACAAAACGCCACCTTAATCTCTACAAAGGTAAAAGAAATTGGTTGCAATAGTGTTGTCGGAGCTGGGGCAGTAGTAACCAAACCTGTGTCCAATAATGTTACAGTAGTAGGTAATCCTGCGAAAGTTTTGAAAAGAAACTAAATATTTGATGAATTATGACAAACTCTTTCTACACTCCAGAAGAAATAAAAATGCTGGGTTTTAAATCTATAGGGAATAATTGTACAATTAGTCGGAAGGCGAGTTTTTATGGATGTGAAAATATGATTATAGGAAATAATGTGCGAATTGATGACTTTTGCATATTGTCTGGTCATATAACTTTGAAAAATAACATTCATATATCTGCTTATGTAGCTCTTTATGGTGCAAAAGGCATCGTTTTTGAAGATTATACAGGAATATCCTCTCGAAGTACAATATATTCAGCTATGGATGATTTTAGCGGAGATTATCTTGTTGGCCCAATTCATTCTGAGGAAAGTACTCATGTAACAGGAGGAATGGTTACCGTGGAAAAATATGCTCAAATAGGGGCAAATGTTTTAGTTTTTCCTAAACTTACGATTGGAGAAGGGTGTGTTGTTGGTGCATGTTCTATGGTTCGTAAGAATCTAGCACCATGGGGATTGTACTATGGAATGCCTGTAAAACGTGTAAAAGAACGCAACAAAGGAATGCTTAGATTTGTTTAACAAATATGTATCAACCACAACGTTTTTCTAATTTAGAGTTGTATCGTTGTATAGCGATGTTTCTAATTGTCTGCTGTCATTGGGGAGTACAGACAAACTTATTGCAAATAACTCATGCGCATCAATTGACGGCTGCATCCAACTTTTACTACATTATCAATATGTGGGGGAAGATGGGAATAAATTGTTTCTTGATGATAACTGGTTATTTTATGTGTTTGTCACATATTACCATAAGAAAATTTGCGAAACTGTATCTGCAAGTTGTTTTTTATTCCTTATTGGTACATATGTTATTTAGCATAATGGGGGGATATAAATTTCCCATTCAAGAATGGCTATTATTACTGTTGCCTTGTAGGGATATAGAGAGTGATAATTTTGTTCATGCCTTTATGGTATGGTGGTTATTTATCCCTTTTTTGAACATACTAATTAAATCTTTAAATAGTAGTTGTCACATAAAGTTAATATGTTTGTCTGTCATTATATTTTCTTTCCTTACAATATTACCCGATTCAATCTATCAAATTACTATTAATCCTATTAGTTGGTATAGCATTATATATTTGATAGCATCATATATACGCAAATATCCCAACAAAGTCATTTTGAACACTTCGACTAAGTTTTGGGGATGGCTAACTCTTATATGTATAACTGTAGACATTTTAAGTGTTTTTGGGCTTATAATTTTAAGTCATCATTTGGGTAAGTTTATATCTCCGTATAGATTGTTGGTAGATTCTAATGCTCCTTTAGCATTGCTGACCGCTGTTACTTCATTCATGTTCTTCAAAAACTTGAATATTAAATATAATAAATGGATAAATATTATAGGCTCAACAACATTTGGCATATTACTTATTCATTCTAATTGTAAAGAAATGCGCCATTGGTTATGGCGAGATGTCTTTGATTGCGTGGGACACTATGATGCACCCTATTTCTGGGCTTATACTTTAGGTGGAATTTGTGCGGTCTATTGCTTATGTAGTATGATAGACTATTTTCGAATATGCACTATAGAGAAATGGATTTTCTCTTGGTTAGATAGAAAATATTTTAAGATATGAAAAACGGAATATTAGTCAGTATATGTACGCTGACTTACAATCATGCCCCATATCTAAAAGCATATTTTGAGGGAATTTTATCTCAACGATGTAACTTCAAATATGAGGTTATCATCAATGATGATTGTTCAACGGATGGGACACAAGAGATTCTTTTGGATTATGCAAAAAAATATCCAGATGTGATTAAGGTTGTAATTCAAAAAGAAAACCAATTCTCAAAGGGGGATAGAGGATTTTTTATAAAATATTGTTTTCCTAGATGTTCTGGAAAATATATTGCTTTTTGTGAAGGAGATGATTGTTGGATAGACCCTTTAAAATTGCAGAAGCAAGTCGATTATTTGGAAAATCATTCTGATTGTGTGTTGGTTCATACTGATATGGATGTTGAAAATTTAGAAACAGGGCATGTTTTTCATGGCAAATGGAAACAACAAAAAAACTTTAATTTAATTGACAGAGATTTCGGATCCAGGTTAATTCCATTAATTCTACAAGGTAAATATTCTGTCACAACCTTAACAGCATGCGTTCGTCATTCAATTCTAAAAGAATGTGTAACTGAAGGGCTGTTAGCTGAGGATGTTAATCTTTTGATGGGTGACACAATTATATGGATGGCATTAGCAACAAAAGGTTCGTTTCACTTGATACCTGATTGTTGTGCTTGTTATCATATCATTTCGGAGTCTGCCACGCATTCTAAAAACTATAGTAACATTATCAAATTTTATGCCTCTTGTCTTTATATGATAGACTTTTTTTCTCAAAAGTTACATATCTCAGACAAGGACAAGGATATTGCGATTCAAAAGTATATAAACTTTCTGCTACGTGATGTATATACTGACAAAAGAGAATATTTCCAAGAACTCAATTACAAAATATTGATGGGACGTAAATTAAATATATCCAACACCTTGCTTCTGAGGACAATGAATAGTGGTCGATTTGCTAAAAAGTTGATTTTTGATGTCGTTAGGATTCAACAATATTTAGCGCATTTTATGGAGTTTTATCTAGTTAAGTATTTCGGTATAGGATGAAAAGGTTGTTTATCGTTTTGACCAGTTTTAGGTTCGCACTACATTGGTTTTATTATAAAAAGGCTTCCAATAGATTAATAATGGAAGAAGACTTGATGCGTAATATCCATCAGTTTTTGCATAAAGATCAATTGAATTTTTTGATATTTTGCGAACTGCTAACTTTCTATGTAATGGTGCGTAATATATTTTATGCTCGTGTTGCTCATCACCATCATGGTTACGCTAAGTTTCTTGCGATGTTTGCTCGCCCATTGCCTTTGTTGGATATATCATCAACAGCAGAAATAGGTGGTGGCTTGTTAGTACAGCATGGATATGGGACTATTATAGCTCCGAGAAAAATTGGTAAGAATTGTTGGGTTAACCAAGGAGTGACCATCGGGTATACCAACGATGATGACTGTCCAACGCTTGGTGACGATGTTACGGTATATGCGGGGGCTAAGATTTTAGGTGATGTTCATATAGGCAATCATGTTATTGTGGCAGCCAATGCTGTTGTCGTGAAGGATGTGGAAGATAATTGTGTTGTGGGTGGCGTTCCTGCAAGAATATTAAAACGAAGAGTATGATTATGTCATTGATATATATATTGAGGCTAATATTTGAGTCGCTAAAGTTTGTATTGCATACTAAGTACAAATGGATGTTGATATTTTTCATAGTATGGTTGTTCCGTGTGGATTTTATTGCTGATACTGGAGGGGGTGGAGGAAAGGCTCTGCAAATCGTTTGTTTGTTTTGTATGTTCCTCCTTTTGCTAAAGTACAACAAATTGGGAATTTGGCTAAAAATGAATGTACCAATTAAAAGTTGTGTCTTGTTGTATTCTTTTGGTACATTAAGTGCATTGTGGGCCTTTTTGCCTTCTTATGCGGCATTTATGGCTATCCAAAATATTGTACTTCTCTTGGTTCTAATATGGCTATTCTCAAATTTCCATAGTTTCTATTCTACGGAAAGAGCCTTTGTCATATTGATGGTAGGTTGTGCTTTGTTTGAGACCATAGGACTACGCTTAACATGGTGGCATTCATTAATCGTGCATCATTTGGCCTCAGGGTCAATGTCGGCGATTTGTATTAGTTATTGTGTAGGGGAACTGCTAAGAGCCAGAAAAAGCGAAAAGGAAAGAAAGCTGATGCTGAAAGGTGCCATTTTAATCGCTGCTTTTATTTTAATTACTTCAACAAGTAGCGGTGCAAATGCTTCTACAGTATTTGGAATAGCTGTTGCATTGGTTATTTCGGGAAACATAGCATGGGCTAGTCTTCTTTTTGTTGCTTTTATAATATTATATTTTAATCAAGACTTGATACAACAAATCATATTCTTTATTATGCCAGGAAAAGATTTGAACACCATAGAAACTGCTACGGGAAGACAAGAAATGTGGAACGCAATCTGGGTGCTGGCTGCTTTAAAACCAATGCTTGGATATGGGTATGGTTGTATTGAACGTGTTATCTCCGACTATCTAGATTGGCAAATTAACGATGCCCACAATATGTACATGGGCATTTATGGCAGTTTGGGCATAATTGGCTGTGTTATATTTTATATCATGTTAGGTAGCTCTCTCATTACATCTTTAGTCAAAAGGGCCGAAAAAGGTTTTTGTGGCGTTGTTGCAGCATTTTCGTGTGCAATGCTAAATGGTTATAGCTTTGGCTATTTGAGTGGTAAGGCATGTTCGATAACTATAGCTTTTTTTGCTTTGGTTTGTTTAACTTATTATTATCCAATTGCTCATAGAAATGATAAACGAAAATTTAAGCTACAGAATTAGGTGGGGAACATTTATTTGTACTGTATTGGTCGTTCTTCGACATTCTTTAAATAATTATGCATTCTATGGTACAAGGGATTTTCCTTCTTGGATGGTTTCATTTATAGAAAATGGTTTTATAAGAATTACCGATATTGCGGTTCCCTTTTTCTTCTTGGTATCAGGCTATTTTTTCTTTGGAAAAAAATATTTATTGAATGATGGTACTTATTGTGCTATGTTGAAAAAAAAGGTTAGGACATTATTGATACCATTTGTAATTTGGAATGTTGTTGGAGGGATTGTCTTATTTATTTTTAAGAAAGAATTATTAGGAATAAATATATGGTCGTTATTAGAGAATTTCTTAAAGAGCCAATGGTATGGTCCCCTTTGGTATGTTCGAGATATAATGCTAATGATGCTTTTGTATCCTGTTTATTCTTGGATTTTAAGGAAAAAATTTAGATTGTTGTTTTTGCTAATATTATGTGCCTTGTCTTATTTTTGGGAACCAGGCAATAGCTCTGTTCTGTCCTTTGAGGGAATGTTTTTCTTTCTTTTAGGTGGTTTGCTTACCCCAATAAATATAGACAAGTCTTATAGAAAGACAATTGCTTGTTTTCTTGTATTGCTTTGGATGATTGTATCATTTTGTCAAATTTATTTCTTCAGAATGCTAATCTTGAAGATTAACATATTGTTTGGATTGATTAGTTTTTGGGGCATTTGCCAGCAGTTGACGAGGTTTGATAAATCTAAATATAAGGAGTTATTTTCTTTTTCATTTTTAATATATGTGCTTCATTTTTATATTGAAAAAATAATGAAAGTAACTATTGGGCATTATTTCTACCAGAATGATGCAGTGGCAATTGTGGCTTTCTTTTTAATTCCTATTCTAACAATTTTGATTATTCTTGGATTGGGAAAAGTGCTTAGAAAAGTATTTGGTAAAATCTATTATATTTCAACAGGTTTAAGATAATTATGAAAATTGCTTATATAATAACAGCATACATAGACCCGCGGCAGTTGAGAAGATTGATAAGCCGTTTAACCATTTCTGACAAGACGAAAGGCGAGGCTCACTTTTATGTTCATGTTGATAAAAAATTCTCTCAGCAGCCTTTTGAGTCATTGTTAAATGAAAAAGAAAAGGTGTGGTTTGCTCCTAACAGATATAGAATAAACTGGGGTGGTTTTAACCAAGTAAGGTCACAGTTGGAATTACTTCGCATGGTTTACGAATCACATATATCCTATGATCGTGTTGTATGTTTGAGTGCTACAGACTATCCTTTAGTTTCCAACAATGATTTGATTAAGGTGTTTGAAGCGAATGCAGACACAGAATATATTGGGGGATATAACTTGACCAAAAGCAAAGATAAGGCTCAGTTGAAAAAAGTATGTCAATACCATTTCTTCAGAGATGCCCCTTTACCATTGAAGTTAAAGCGTTTGGTATGTTATGCCTCAAGGCAGTTATTTACTGTATTGCCAATTCGAAAACATCCTTGGGTCATTGGTCGAAATGGGAAAAGATATGATGTCTATACAGGAAGTGATTATTGGGCATTAAGTGGAAAATGTGCCAAAATGGTGTATGAGACGATGATTGTTGACGACAAATTAATGAAATACTTTGAATATAGCTTTATCCCAAGTGAAGGCGTTATTAATACTATTGTTTTTAATTCCAGATACAAAGATAAATGCCTAATTTATAATGAAGACGAAATGATACCAAAGTTAGAGGATTTAACTCCTTTGCAGCATCTTCAATATGGTAAGGCTATAAAAGTTTATACTTTAGATGATTGGGGGGAGTTAAAGAATTGTGGTAAGATGTTCTTTAGAAAAGCTCGTACAGGAATATCAGATAGTTTGCTGGATAAATTGGATAAATACGCAGATGAAGAATAGAGATTTAGTTTGGGATGCCTTAAAAGGTGTCGCTATAATCTTAATGGTTATTGGTCATAGCGGTTGTCCTGCTTATCTACGGCGTTTCATTTATTTATTTCATATGGGAGTATTCTTTTATGTTTCTGGGAGATATTTGAATATAAAAGGTATAGATGTTGTACATTTCCTAAAGAAAAAAGGATATGGTTTGTATGTCCCTTTTGTGAAATGGGGGGGCATATTCGTACTCCTTCATAATGTATTTTACCTTTTAGGATGGTATGAATTATCATATTCGCAGACTGAAACCATCAAACATTTATTAGGAACTTTGATGTTTAAGGATACTGAAGGACTCTTAGGCGCTTCATGGTTTCTGCAAAGTTTGTTTAAAGCCCTATTATTGACTTATATAATTTGTTTAATTCCAATAAAGAAAATCCAGCCTATTGTTGTTTTATGTATTTATACAATTGGTTGGTTGCTTTGTGCCAAGCATATACATTTATTCTATTCGCTCAACAGAGAAATGGTTGTAACTGCTTGCGTATGGTTAGGTTACATGACAAAGAAGGTAAAAAATATTGAATCTTGGAGATATTACGCCTTGTCTATTGTTATTCTACTTGGAGGCATTTGGAGCTATCCGATAGACTTAGTAGGTGATGAAGTCGGCTTTTATGGCGCATTACCTTTGTTTACAATCGCTGGTGTTGTTCTTTTATTAGGAATAGTCAGATTGTTAAAAAAATATGCTAATCGCTTGTTTGTATATCTGGCTCTAATAGGGCAAAATACGATTCCCGTTTTTATGTTGCATTTTGTTGGATTTCACATTTTGAGCACTTTCCTGGTTAAGTTAGGAATTGGGCATGCTCAATCTTTGAGTTCTCCAACAGTACTGGAAGGATTAAATCATAACTTATGGTTTGTCCTTTATACATTGGTTGGTATATTAATACCTTTGGCTTATGTCAAAGTAAAAGCTATAGTTTTATCTCGTAAAAAATGAAAATACTTTATTGTAATCCCTCTTTTTGGGAATATCGTTTGCCATTTTATGTGGAGTTGAATCTTTTGTTTAAAGGCACTTTCCATGTTCTATATTCAACGAAGCGTTATGTACATGGACATCAGAAACTGCTTGACAGAATAAAAGAAGAACTTGGAGAGAATGCTCATCCATACGACAATGAACTGATGTTTGATGTCAAGACTCGTTCTTTTCATATATTTTCAGAGGGTGGCAAGCAGATTCCTTTGCCATTCGGATTATGGAAAAGAATATCCAGGGTGAAACCTGATGTCCTTATCACGGAAGGTTTTTTCCAATGGACACCTTTAGTACAACTCTATGGTTGGATACATCATATTCCTGTATTTATGGGATACGAGAGGACAATGTACACAGAAAGAAACAACTCTAAATTAAAGACTTTGATAAGAAAAATTCAAGATAAGTTTATAAAAGGATATCTTGTGAATGGATCTGAGACTAAAAAGTATTTAGAGAGTATTGGTGTGGCTTCAGAAAAGATTCATATTGGCGGTATGTCGGCTGATAGTGAAGGACTCCGAAAAGCTATTGCAGCTTTTCCTGAAGAAGATAAGAAAGCATTTAGGGCGCGTTTTGTAAAAACTAATGAGGGCTTAGTATTTCTTTTTAGTGGTCGCGTAGAATCTTTGAAAGGTGCTCCTCATCTGTTGGAAGCATGGAAAGAACATATTAGGAAATATCCCAATGATTCTATCATCCTCATAGGTATGGGTGATGCTTATAACGATTTGAAGCAAAAGTTCGGGGATTACAATAGTGTTTTCCTGGAGGGACGGATAGAATATGACCAAGTTTACAAGTATTATTCTATAGCGGATGTCTTTATATTACCTACTCTTCAGGACAATTGGAGTTTGGTTATTCCTGAGGCAATGAGCTGTGGGCTGCCTGTTGCGACCAGCATCTATAATGGTTGCTATTCAGAGTTGATAAAGGAAGGTGAGAATGGTTGTGTATTTGACCCTTTGAAAAAGGACTCCCTGTTAAAGGCCTTGGACTATTTCCATCATGTGAATATCAAGAATCATGGCAAATGTTCTGTTGAGATTGAGAAAATGTTTAATACTGAGAATTGCGCAATGCGTGAATTTGAAGGGATTAAGCAAGTTTTAACTCATTCGGGGGGGTAAATACTGTAGGGTTACTTTACCTTTTTACAGGAAAACTTATTGAAAGAAAAGGTATATTGCCGTTGTTGACAGCATGGATGAAGCATAAAGACGTATATCCCAATGATCATTTTGTGGTGGTTGGTGATGGTAATCAATATGATGAATGTAAGCGTAAATTCGGAAATGTTCCTTCCATCCATTTGGAAGGTGGGGTGCCTTACGATGAAATCTACAAGTATTATGCCATAGCAGATGTTTATATATTGCCAACAATAGAGGACAATTGGAGTTTGGTGATACCCGAGGCGATGTCTTGTGGTTTGCCTGTGGCAACCAGTGTCTATAATGGTTGTCATGTGGAGCTAATTCATGAGGGAGAGAATGGAACTACCTTTGATACCTATAAACAAGAAAGTTTAATTAATGCACTTTCATATTTTCATCATCATAATTTGAAGGCAATGGGGTTGAAATCTATAGAAATAGAGAAAAATTTTAATACAGAGAATTGTGCTAAAAGGGAGTATGAAGGAATTTTAAGATCTTTAAAGTAAAAACAAATGGAATATCATTATCAAGAAAAAATAATTCATAAATCTAAAATAGCAACAATTTTTTTTATTGTTAAATTTTTGATTAATTGCTTAAGATTATGGGCTCCTCTGCTTTTGTATGTTTTGAGTTCTAAGAAAAAGTTAATATTATCTGATGTTGATACTTTTGGCAATCTTTGCCTTTCTTTAGTGTATTCAAAGCATTATCGGAATTTATTTTATTATAGGATAGGGAGACATTCCCTATTGCTAAGTTGGATAATGCCTGGAGATCAAAGTATCATTATTCATAATAGTATGAAGATGGGGGAACATGCCCATTTTGTCCATAATACAGAGACAAACATAAATGGGGAAGAAATTGGCAGAAATTTTATTTGTTATCAACATGTTACCATAGGTACAAAAAATCTTTTCTCAGATGGAAAACCTACGATTGGCGATGATGTTACTTTGTATACAGGTGCTGTTGTAGTAGGTAAAATTCATGTTGGTAATAATGTGAATGTTGGAGCTAACACTTTGGTTTGTAAGGATGTTCCTGATAATTGTACAATATGTGGAAATCCAGCAATAATAGTAAAAAGAAATGGAAAAATTGTAAATGAAAAGTTGTAGATATATGAATATAGTTAATTTATCAATTATTGTTCCTGTTTATAATGCCATGCCTTTTTTGAAAAGGACATTGGATTCTATTTTCAGCCAAACAACCAAATATAAATATGAGGTTATTCTTGTTGATGATGGTAGTACTGATGATAGCGTTGATTATATTACGTCAAGAACAGAAGAAAATTTAGTTTTTATCCAACAAAAAAATGCAGGACCTTCGAAAGCTAGAAACGTGGGGGTGCAGTATGCTCATGGGGAATATGTAGCTTTTCTTGATGCTGATGATTACTGGTTGGATGGATTTATTCAGAAAACATTAGATTTCTTGACAAATAATGAAGAGTGTGTTGCTGTAAGTGTTGGCCAAAAACATTTGGCAATACAAGGTGAAATTATTAAGCCTGCATGCATTAACGAAATGCCCAAACCAATAGTTCTTGAAGATTTTTGGAACTTTTGGATATTGCACAGCCATATATGTACTGGAAGTGCGACCATTAGAACCAATGTTTTAAAAGAAATAGGAGGACAACGTGAAGATTTGCGTGTTACGGAAGACTTGGAACTTTGGGCCTTATTGGCTACTTATGGCAAATGGGGATTTATACCTAAAATCCTATTTATTGCTAATGGCGCTGATACAATAATTAGTCAATCGGATTGGTTAGAAAGAATGCAAATCCGTTGGAATAATGCTCCTTCTATCGAAGATTGGGAAAAACGTATTATAAAGCGTGTCAATCAGACTGAGGCTTATAAGAAAGCTCGAGGACGTATCGCTCGTAATCTCGTTTATTGCCAGTTGTTGTCAGGTAGAGAAAGCCTTGCTCGTAGTGAGGCTAAGATATATGGTCAATACTTTACGAATGATGCTATCGGTAAGTTGATGAACTTTACAAAATGGTCTCCGTTGACATGGTGGGGATTGTGCAAGTTTTTGAAATACCGTGAATGGCATAGAAAATAAATTGAAAAATGGATAATAAAATAGTAAAGAGTTTAACCACAAAGAAACGTCAGGTTAATATTGAATTGCTTCGTATTATAGCGATGATTCTTGTCTTGCTAAGTCATTCTACATGGAACGCTAAATATTTCAATATAGACATGGTGCATACGGACTTGTTAACGTCTGTTGGTGTGTTGGAGGTGTACGGATGGATTTTCGTTTGTGTTCCTTGTTTTGTTGTCATTTCTGGATATTTTGGCATTCATTGGAAATGGAAAGGACTTTTTAATTATCTGTTTCAAATAGGATTCTGGGGGGGCATGATATATCTTATCACTTGGTGCTTAGGGCTGCATGATTTTCATCCATTGGTCTTTATTAAGAATATGACTTGTTTCCTTTCTGGCGTTAACTGGTTCTTTTATGCTTATTTTGGGCTTTATATGTTTGCACCTGTCCTCAACGGTTTTATAGAAAAGGTGAATGAGAAGCAGATGATGTGGATGATTTTGGCTTTCTTTGCTTTCCAAACCGTGTTCGGATGGATGTTGAAGCAGGGTGAGTTTTATTATGGGCTTACTTTCACAAGTCTTATCGGATGGTATCTGTTAGGGGCTTGGTTAAAGAAATCTTCTTGGAAGAGCTTTCATTTGAAACCTTGGCAAAATATGGCTGTATTTCTTGGCGTTGGTCAGTTGTGTGTTTTAATTGCACTTGCTGCAGCTTTCATGGGTATAGATAAGGGTACATTTAGTTACATATCTCCATTACAAGTGATTCAGACTACATACCTTTTTCTTTTCTGTCGCTCATTAACAGTCACAAGAGGTGAAAAGATTATCACTTTCTTTGCATCTTCTGCTTTTTCCGGTCTGTTGGCTCATTCTTGGGAAGGATCAGAATTGTATGGTATGGGTATGTCTTGGGTATCTACTAACTTGCCTGTTCCTTTTGTTTTTGCAATGATTTATATTTGCTTCTTCTTTGCAGCTGCTTGCTGTTTGGATAAGGTAAGGTTGTGGTGTTGGAAGAGAATCTCCAAGATTTGTTTTAAATAATCTTTCATTAGCTACCGATTAAATTAGGTAATGATAATTTAATAAATTTGAATATGGCAACACATTATAGTCATTACTTTAAATTAAAGCATAGGGATTTTATTGATAAAGGTGTATATAATGGTTTCCTTGATAAGGATTCTTTGCTTCATATAGATCCTTTGCTTTTGAAAAACTGTTCTATACCAGAGTTTGAAAAATCGTATAACAACTTTTTGTTTTATTTTCAACAGCTTGTTCCTCTTGTGAATTATACAAAAGAAAATAATCTCGATGATCGTTTCTTTAGACAGATAGTTAAAAGGTTTACTATGAGTGAGATTCCCAATACTGGACTCGGATATTCTAAAGAAAGTTCGTATGGTAAAGGTATAAGTGGGGCTTTAGCAAATCAATTGGCATTAAGTGCATTTGAAATTATTAGCGCAGGCTTGATTGATCCGGAAATCTTTGGATTAATGCAACTTATTGAAGATAAAGTTGGTGCTGATAGAATAAGTGATATGACCTTGTATATATTGCGAAAAGATTTTCTTGCATATACGCAACGTATAGCTACTGAACTTTGCATTCCTACGAAAAAATATGTTTTTTCTTATGATGAAATTTTTTATGTCCCATTCTATAAGAATAAGCCAATTCATTTTATACCAATGCAGTTGCTTGCTGATTTACCTGTAGCGCATGATTATGACGATATAGACAAAGTATGCAATTACAATAATAAGCTTAAAAAGAAAATTGCAGATATTATTGGTGTGGCTTGGTCGCAATATAAAGATTATAAGAAAAAGGATTGGAAAAAACTAATTTTAGGAGACCAAAAATGCTATAATGCTGCAATTCAATTTTATAGGGGATTACAAGGAATACCATATAATTTCAATATTGATAAGAAGCATGAATATGTAGATTTGCTTTTACAGGACTTTCTAACAAATTATCCATTTGTGTTTCCTTCCTTTTCTGGTGAAAATCCTCAACAGGAAGTTTATGATTTAACAAAGGCTATGTGTATGCAATTCAAACATTTAGTAGAGGATAATAGATTGTCTGAATTGTTTTATAAAGACAAACGTCTTCCTGATGAGACTGATTGGCAAATGTTACTATATGCTGTTGCTGATACATATAAACAAGCGGCAAACTTAGATTTGGCAATAACAAGAGAGGATAATCCTGGTGTTGGTGAAATAGATTTTCATATAACAAGAGGCTCGAATGCAAATGTAGTTATTGAGATAAAACGCTCAGGTAACACAAACTTGATTCATGGATATCGAACTCAATTACCCGCATATATGAGGGCAGAAAGAGCTACTAATGGTATTTTTATGGTTATTATGGAAGATGATTCAATAGAAACAATTAAATCTAAAATAGAAAATGTGAGAATTGATATGAAAAATAATGGAGAATATATACCTGAAGTTATATACATAAATGGTCAAAGGCAGTATTCTGCAAGTAATCGAAAATATAATCTTTCTAATCTTTAATTTTATAAGACGTATGATAGATTTCATTGTTATAAAGGAGTTGATTGGAGCGGCAAAGACTATTTTCAACATAGCCAAGTGGGGACATAAAATTGGTTATGCTTGGAATTATTTGATTAGTGACCCTTATTGTGTGATAGTCTATGGTGCAAGTGGAGTCGGGAAAACAGAATTTTGCAGATCACTTTTAGGGAAATCAATTGAAAGTTCTAATGCACCACGAACAGTTATTCATCAAATAGAAAATTTGATTTTAGAAGATGGTCATAAAATTAGATTGTATGATTTGCCTGGACATGTAAGTTATAAGGCTAACCGAGATAAAGTTATGGAGGAAATAGCTAACCGAAAATCTTATGGAATTATAAATGTTGTAAGCTATGGATATCACGAAGTACCAGAAGCTCAAAATTTGAAGGTGTTTAAAGTTGGTAATGAAGGTGAAAAAACAAATGAAATTGATACTCAATTTTTGAAAGAGAATTTGAAAAGAGAATTCGGTCAAGCTAAAGAATGGCATACAGGAAATTCTCTTTCAAGAAATATTGGTTGGATTATAACAGTAGTGAATAAAGCTGATGTTTGGTATGCCAAACGTGACATTGTTTTAGATTATTATCAAAATGATGGTGAATACACAAAAAACTTGTTTGGTAATCAAGCTCATCTGGTAAAATATGTTTTCCCATATTGTTCTATAATCTCTCCTTACTGTCAAAAAACTATGCCGTTGGAGATTAGTGAAAGACAGAAAGTGGATATGCATAAACATTTGTTGGAACATCTTATTAGATTGGTGAAGGATGAAAGATGATAATTTTATAAATAGACAAATTAAACAGTTGTCTAATAAACTGAGAGATTGTAATTTAGCATCTTTAAAGTTTGTGGCACGTATGAGATTTTTTATGTGTTATAACTTGCTTGTAATTTTGGGTATGCTTGGTTTTTCTCTAATGCTTTGGATGAATGAAGAGTTGGCAAAGCGTGAGATGTTCATTTATGTATACAGTTTATTGCTGATATGTGAAATTATAGTTTCCTATGGAAGTGTAAAAATAAAGCAAAGAATATATAATTGTCATATTGAAAGTATAAATGCAGTTCGCCAGCTCGGGGATGTCATAGAATGGAATAGAGAACGAAGAAAATTAAGAACGAATCCTCCTTTAGAAGCATTGATTGAGATAAATAAATTCTATTCGATAATTCAAAATTATTCTTATCCTTTTAGAAAAGGATTTAATTATTATAATTGCTTATTATTGGTAAATATGTTTGCCTTATTATTTGTGCTTATAATATTCATA
>ERZ1026856.906-NODE-906-length-16305-cov-5.092185_pt1 | contig 16305 bp, 9 predicted proteins | sample MGYA00380158_ERZ1026856 | MGnify/ENA primary metagenome ERZ1026856 (study PRJEB33269, sample SAMEA4719794) | human gut metagenome | biome: human-associated habitat; feature: organic feature; material: feces | place: Cameroon | collected 2013-10 ...
TTAGCGCGGATAATTCAATAAAGAAAGTATAAAGAAACAGTAAAAAAACAGAGACCATATACATGATTGGTAATCTATGTATTGATCTCTGTTTTGATTTATTGCTAGTCGAGGTCTGCAAGACCTACCCTTTGAATATTAAAGGTCTTATATGCTGTAGATGTGGATTGTGGATTGTCATTTGCAGTGGTCTTTATTTCACTATGTCCGACAACATATATTGTCTGTGAATTTTTGCCTTGTGGCAGCAGATTTAAAGGAATCTGTGCTTTATACATAATACCGCTTTGAAGTGCTGTTGTCTTTGCACTGTTGAATGCACTATTGTCATCTGCGGCGGCTACATTTATATCCACCTTTTTTAAATAGATGCTGCCATTATTGCCATCATTAACTGTCAGATAGTCATTCTTAATAGCATTATTATTTTGCGCGGCATCATAATCACTCTTTTCAACCGGAACACAAAAGTCAACATATTCATTCGTATACTCATGCCCTCTGACCATATTGGTGTCCTTTATTGAAAAATAAACTGTTTCTGTCGGATTTGTCTCATTTGGATCATGTACAATAGCAGAATTGTTATCTGCATTATTAGCAATATTCTCCTGCTCAACTGCCTCATCAATTGTGACATAAATATTGTTCAAATCCCTTGCACCTTCATCAGGCGCCTCCTTTACAGAAACCGATGGTGCATGAGTGCCTGCACTGTATGCAGCAATAAGTGTATTGATATACAGCTTCATCTCATCCTCTGATGAACCTACAGTACTATGTCCCACACCAGAGTACGTAACATTCCCCATCGTATAAATATAGTAGTTATTTCTGACATCCTTTGGAGAGGCATTATATGGATGATATGTCCATGTATCATATTTTTTGTCATCACTCAATGTGTACCACACAACAATATCACTCTCACCATCATTATCTGAATCCTGATTCAGATCAAGCTGATAATACTGCCTATGTGTCTTTGCTACAGCCAGTGTCTCCGGAATCTTAAACGGATAACTTGTAATCTGACCCTGATTTACCTGAACAGCACGGGTTGTCTCATAACTATTTGACTTAAAGCCTTTATAGCAATAATAGTTATTATATTTAGTATCTGCAGACTGGTATTTTGACAGATTAAGATATGTAAACCCCTGATTCTGACGGACTATAACACTCTTATTGCTTTTTGGTTTATAAGCAATATCCGTATGATTTTTCTTTGCATAATCCTTTGCCTCTGTAAACAACGTACCTATCGTTTTATTGCTGCCATTCACGAGCACTGATGTGAAATCATTTTGGGTCAGTGTTGCACCTGATTGCAGTCCCTCATTTGACAGAATACCATAACGGTCCATTCCAACCACATCACGAATTATTATGTTGAAATCATATCCCCAGATATTTCTACCTACAGAAGCATTTGAAAATGACGTTGTATCATGGGTAAATAAAACCGGCTTACCTGACTTTATGTAATTTCTGATACCATCAACACATCCATTTGTATTGGTGATAGAATACATATCACCAAATCCCAGAACAAGCATATCATAATGATTTAAATATCCATCTACATAGCTTTTTGCATATTCATTTGCATAAACATGGTCTATGTTGACATCAAAATCATCAACCTTACTCAACAAATCTTTGAATATCTTATTATCAGCCATATTAAAGGTTGACGTCGATACAGTTTTATTATCAACCACCTTTGTTCTTTCTGTATCAATCTGAAGAATCTTAATCTTCTCTTTTTCCACAGTATTTTTACGATAAAAATATCCGCTCTTTGAATCATATCTGAATTCGTTTGTAGCCTGACTTGTCTTAAGCTTCCATGGTATGACTCCGACATATCCGTTTGGAAGCTCATATTCAAGCTTGTAATTCATAGTTCCTGCCTGTATATAATAATCATAGCTTTGATCATCAGCCCTAGTTGGTTCAACCAACTGTCCGTCTCTGTATAACTTCATATCATTCGCAGCTATTTTTTCCTGAGTTTCCGAAAACTTACCGTCTGAGTTGATATCAAGCAATAAAGACAGCTCAAACTGCGCATTCGGATCAACTCCACCATCATTATTTACTGTAAACTCGAATATAAGCTTATTATCCTTAACCTCGTCAAACTCTGTATCATTCTTTAATTTATCATCGAGCTTAACCTTATCCATTTGCTTTAATACAATTCTTGGCTTTTCAACCGCCAGTGAATTGACAAATCCAGCTGACACATTATTTTCAGAATTAACATTAAATACATTTTCTTTATTCATCACCTCATTAAAGAACTCATATATTACCGAACAGTTATCGATATACTCATCATTTACTTTTCTCTCATTAATAATTCCTTTACCAAGCACCAGCGGATAACCAGCTTTTACATAATTCTCCAGTTGTTCTTTCTTTTTCTCTGTCAAGTCATTTCCGGAATATCTATATGTATTTATTGCCTGAGCATGTTTTTCATCTGATAATGGTGTCAGTGTTTTGTCTAAAGCTGTTCTTTTAATACCATTATGAGTATAGTCATTTTCAAGAAGTCCCGCATGACCATTCAAATAAATTGATGGATCAACCACCGCAACATCTCCAACATTTGTATAAATTAATCCATTCATGTCAGAATCATTGTAAACAGTATTTCCGTTTTCGTCTTTATTGTTATTATCACAGACAAGCCCCATATAAATCATGTCATAATTATTGAGGTCCTCAATTCTTCCGATAAACTCTGAGCTTGTGACACGGGTAATTGTCACATTTTCCTTTGAAGGACAATTTCCGGCTCCAACCCATTTTTTTATCATATCATAGGTAATCGCGTTTGTGCTTTTATCTGAAACTGCTCCCGGTTCAATATCAAGTACATTCAGACTGGTCTTTTCTTGAACTTCCTGACGCTTGTCGGCATAGGAAACAATATAGCTGATAACTATTGCTTTGCTTATCTTTTTGTCAAACAGCTCATATTTATTCCCTGCCTTATTCTCTGTGTCTCTGATTTTATTCTCTGAATTAATATACTCTGCTATCTCTCCAAAGCCCAGATTCTTGGCCTGATTTACAAAGTCAGTCTCAGTCTTATCCTTACCTGTACAATCAAGAAATGACGTATTGAAATCCTGTAACAGAAATGCTGCTCCATGCCCTTTATCATCATTTGTTGGCTGTTTATATGTATTTCCCGGAATGACATAAATATTGCCGTTTACATAGCCATTTGGATGATTATCTACTCTGGTATCAAACTTGATCTTCACCCCATTATTATTACCATTCCAGCTAACACACCATGGATTTTCATACTGCTTTGGATCAATTTTATCAATAGCTAACTCATCATAATTAGAACAGCATAAAAGAGCTGCCAGACGCTGTATATTTGTACAACTACCAAAATTCCACGGCTGGTCAACGTTATCCTTTACCAGACTGTAATCAACAATAACAGGCATCATGAATCCACTCTCGTGCACTCTCTTAGCAACATCAAATATAGTCTTTCCCTTGATGTCATTGCCGTTACCATATGAAGCACTGCCGCTACCGTCTCCTCCACTGATATAGAGTAAATCCACATTAGACCAGTTTATATGGTCCATCTCTGCCGGAGTGACTGTCTGCACGTTAAAGGACATATTATCACTCTTACCTGATCCATCCTGATTAAATACACCGTTTCTGAAAAGCTCGTTGTTTGTGAAACCACCCTTTGTGTATATTCTTGTAACATTTACAGGATGATCCAAAACTCCGTTATCCTTTTTTTGAATTTCATACTCACCGTAGCCCTCACCGGCAAAATTATAAACCTGACTACCCTCTTTGATATTAAAATATCCCATCTCTCTGGTTTCAGACTGACTGTTATCCGGATTCAGATTAATGTAAGGCTCCTTCTCATCCAATACGGCGCCATATTCCCCAGACTGATCCTCAAAAAACAATGTTTTTTCATCGTCCACCTCATAGTACGTCACACCTTCATTTACCACCTCATCAGAAGGAACATATTCCATCTGCAATGTATAATAGGTATATGTATCATAATCCGCTGTATTTGAAGCTTCTGTATTATCAGCCTTGTCTGCCGCCTGAACTTCATCGCCTTCTGCCTTTTTATAGCTCTCCGCAAGACCTGCATATTCATATGGTAAACTGATATCACTGTTGTCAATACGGTAAATCGCTGCATGAGGATCACTTTCTGCGATGGAATTCATGGTATGCTGGTCTGCAATAGCATAGGCACTCTTAACCTTATAAGCCTTTTTGGTAACATCAAGATTTAATCCGTCTGTTGTTTTGGCATTAAAATAATCATAATTTGTGATATTTACATGCTCATCAGCTTCCTTAAACACCACACCATAATAGCCTCTTACCGGCTTCGTCTCCTGTCCGTCCTCAGACACCGATGTGGACGGCATATATACATAATGATCCACATTCTGATTATAATTACCACTTGGATTTCCATCTTTAACTGCCGGAACATACTCTGTATCCAGCTTATAAGAGCCTCCATCTTTTCTGACCATTTCATAGCCCTTTGTACCGTTTTCACCGGCCTCAAGGGTCTCCGTCCCTGCAAGGTCCAAAGGAGTATTACAATCATCAACTCCTTTTGTATAGCTTTCATTATACGGTGACCAAAATAGTGGCTTACTTTTATCATTTACATCATTAGTTACAAAGTCCTTATAATCCTCATAAAACAAACGATGCATATAGTATGAACGATTGCCACTTCCGCTGCCAGTTCCCTTGCCGGTATCCCCCCGCATGGTTGAAAGCTTTTGCCTTAAATTGACAGGCTCCTTTCCTCCAATAAGATAGCCTATGGAAGCCATATTGTTAGTTTCCTGCTTAGATGGAACAACCTCAACTATGTTGAAAGGGCTGTCCTTGCCGTGCGAGCTTACTATATTTGATATTCCATTGAAGGAAGCATTTGCCTCAACACTCGTTAAACTGTCATAAATCACAAGGGTACCCACAACGAGACATACTGCCAGTATGAGTGTTATTGGAACCACTATTTTTTTTCTGAATTTGCTCATTGTGTCTGCTCCTTTTAATATTTGTCATATTTAAATGTAACTACATTAGATGAAATACTTGGATCTGATTTCATAGTTACCCAAACATATATTCTGTAATGTTTGCTTGAAATGCTAACTTCTGATGTCATGCTTAGTTCCTTTGTGGCTTCCTTTTCTGGCCAATATACCATACTATCTTCTACATGATATGTAAATATTTTTCCACCCTTATAATCAGCCCGTTCACCTGCAAATTCCTCTATATCATTACTTGGACTTTCTATGCCATTTTCCAACAAATACGCTTCAATGTGCCACTCAAAATCATTCACATCATATGTGATACCACTTTTTCTGACCTCAGATGGATCTATATGTGTTTTTTCAGTATTTCCTCCATTAAGGCCATGTATTCCCTCTGTGGTCAGCCAATTGCGTGTATCAACCACATTTATTGTTACAGATGTATATATGGAAGTATTTTCTTTCGAAGTCACCTTAACTACAAACTTCTTTGATGTTTCAGCTTCTCCGATAGATAATTTTGCCGTATTCCCAGAAGAGTTAAACGTTGTTCCATTCCAATCAGCCGCACTGCCGGTGTATGACCATATAACCTCCTGGCTAGGATTATTTCCACCCAATATTTTAGACGTAAATTCAAGGACATTACTGTTATCCTTTCTGACATATGAAATGCTCTGACCTGAAACATCTCTGCCACCATAATATATTCTAACATTAATTGCATTCGGATCCTCCGGCACATAATCCACATCTTTTCCCACCGGAATTTTATTGCGCATAGTAAAATTCTGTGTAGCGGTATACTTCTTGTCACCGGATTTAAAATCTACAATCAGCCTGATTGAGTTTCTGTTTCCTGTGTCGCTCACTTCTGCGTCAAAGCCTGCCACATAATCTGCCATCAGGGATTCATCTCCCTTATTTGTCACATTGCCTGCTGAATCCACACTATCCTTGCGCAGATACAGCTTACCATCATCAGACTTAAAAATGACATTGTAGATGCAATCCTCATCCGTGATGACAAGTGTGCGGTCGTTACCTGTAGTCGATGCAACAGCTTCTTCCCCTGCGGATGCAACCTGTACTGCCGCCGGTGAAGAAGCTGATGAGTCAAACTTAACACTCTTTTGCGCATCTATGAGCAAATCTCCAATCTGGTTCATGGCCAGCTGTGCCTCATACTGAAGGTCAACCTCCTTTGAAGCATACTTGTACTGCTTTGTACCTGAGCCAATAAAGCCTGCCACAGCAAGTCCCAATATTCCCATTATAGCCATTACCACAACAAGCTCCACAAGCGTAAATCCACTGTTTGATTTTTTATTTCCATGATCGAAATATTTTTTCATCCTTAACATAATAAATCACCCTTATATTCACTAATTACACTCAATTTTACCGGTTTCTTTATAAATTGTTATTGTTTTCTCAGTACTACCATGCTTAACCCAGATTTTACCGATATCAGTTTTTTCCGCCCCTGAACTTCTGTCAAACTCAATCTTTATCGGGTTCGAAGCATCTAGCTTTGATGCTTCAACAAAGTTTTTTGAAGCATCCGCTGAATATCTGATTTCCAGATTACTTCTGCCTATTTTTTTGGTTTCCGCTGTTGTCTCACCCTTACCATTTGTAACAGTGACTTTATAGTAATATGCTCCATCTGAGCCATCCTTATAAAGCTCAATGGCTGCCGTATCCTTTCCCATTGTGGTAACCTTAGTTTTGTTAAGTATTGATTCAATATTTCTGGCACACTGCTTTGCCGCCGTACCTGATATGGAAGCGATTGAAAGAATCGATGCTCCAATAAGTATCGCACCTATTGCAACAACCACTATAAGCTCAACAAGGGAGAATCCCCTATTGTTATTTTTTTTATTAGATGACATATCGGTTTTCTCCCCTTTCAATATCATTTTTTCTTCCAGTTCTGGTAGGTTATAAGGCTAGAATAGTCAATATCCGCATCTCCACTGCCATTTTCAGTGGTCTTTGTAATGCCTCCCAGATAATCAGCTCCATCATCAAATACATCATACAGATGCATAGTCTGTGAGCCTGTCTTTATCTCTTTAAGAAGAAGCGCTTTAAAAATTTCCTGCGGACAGTTTAATACAGTACACTGTTTATTAACAAAAATCTTTTTACCTGCAATAATTGTTCCTGTAAAATCAGCATTGATTGTAACATTGCCGGTTGCAACTATAATTCTTACATTCTTATTTTCCTTGCTGTCACTCTGTGGATATGTATAGTCTCCATCTACAACCACCGCCTTGTAGGTTTCATCTTTGTTGTATTTATCAGTATAGTTTGTCGTAACCTCGAGTTTTTTCCCAGTTTCATGCTCTGTAAATTTCTTAAGATTGTCCTCATGTACAATATTCGTAAACAACGATGCAGTCTCTGCGGTCGGAGGAAGACTGTTGTAAGAGGTAATAAGTCTCTTCCTAAGCGCAGTATATGTATTGTTGAGCCCTATTGACTGTGCATCCATATCCACTCCGTCAACAATTCCTTTTAAAAGTGACAGATTTGAACCATCATACAGGCTGTAATCTCCGGATGTATATATGCTTGCCGCATCATTTACCTGTATTGACTTTGTGTAAAAGGCTGTATACTTCTGAAGCTTTGAATCTGCACTGCTGTGGTCTATATTATAATAATCCTCGTAGTATTGTGATGCCTGTTTTACCGGCATATTCAGATAATAGTATACAAGTCCGTCATTCTCACTGCCATTTGAAGTTGCATACACCTTTCGAATATAATTGTCCGTATTTTTCATCTCATCGGCTGACAGATACTGTGATAGATAATATGATAATGGCTTGCCTGTCTTTGAGCTTACCACATTTATATTTATCACCGTATATTGTTGATTATCACTACCTTTACTAGTGATTTCCGCATCCTCTGAATAGCTTAATGGATTCTTATAATAAACTGACTTTGCGGCTGCATCATCCCCATCTGTACCTATACACTCCGCCGGTATGAGATATGCAATCTGATTTCCTTTTACAGATATTGATTCACCCATGGCAACATCTTTATTTTCCTTATCACTTCCATTAACTTTGACCATAGATGACCTGTTGATATATGCATTTCCGGCAAGCATAAGCTCCTTAATACCGCTCATATCAAGTGTTGACTCTCTGCCGTTTATTATAATTGCACTGCTTTCGGCTGACGAGGTGTCAGAATTACCAAAACCAACATATTTTCCATCTGTCGATTTTCCGTTTTCATCCTTTCCGAGTGTAACCGTCGAGCCACTGCCCTTTAAGGTCATATCATCAGAAACATAGGTTGTTCCCTCAAGAGATACATTTGCTCCATTTACATTGATATTTTTTGTCCATAGCTGGCACTGTTTATCAATGCTAAGTGTGCTCTCATTGTGTGTACCTGCCCTATTTGAGTTAGGATTACCTACCTCTAAGTTTCCATCTGCTATCATATAGCTGGCATTGTCAACCCTTAGCTTTGTGTTGTTCGGAATCAAAACGCACATTCCTGTACTGTCACTTCCCGCATAAAGATTACCTCCAAGATTCACATTATGAGCGCCAGTTCCGATTTCCAGCCCTGTATTTCCCACAAGAGAATATGTGAACAGCTCTGGGACTCCACCTGATGCCGTAAAGCTCATAGTCGGAACAGCCAGCGAAATATCTGTCTGTATTACAGATTTGTAGCCCTTTTCATCAGTAAACTCTACCTTTATTCCCTCTAAAACTGTACGGTTTTGATAGGTTTTGAGCTGTGGTGTAGATACAGAAGTGACCTCTGCATGTGGATAAACAGGCTTACCAGATGAATCTGTCTTAGAAAGGCTGCTGTCAACATACCCTTTTATCTTGTCCATGCTATAAGTAAGGCCTTTGGCATCACCAGGATCCACAAGCCTTGACCTCAATGCAGCAACATATGTATTGACAAACGAAGCCTGCCTGTTTGCCTCATTATTCTCAGCGTTTCCTTTTGTCTTATATGACTGCATTACCTTTGAATATCCTTCGGTATACGCAGCCGACATATCGCCCTCAAGTCCTGTACATATCTGGTCCAGAACGCCCTCTGCCGAATAGAAATTGTCTGTGTTTTTTTCATCTGTTGTCTTCATCTGAAGGTTTGCAAGAGCTATCCAAAGTATGGTAACCGCAAGGATAGCAACAATTGCCATGGCTACAATAACCATAACAAAAGATGCGCCTCTGTTGTCTTTACGTCTCATATCAATACCTCATGCTTCCGGTCATTGTCGCTGCTTTTTTTGCCCCAGCAAGCTTATCCGGGGTACTGCATGTTTTGCTGTCATAAATATCAACCGTTACATTGTATAATCTTTCGACTGTCTTACTCTTTGTAAGATCATCAATCTTAATACTTTTCTTCACAGTAGACTGTGTATTATTTGAATTAAACATATATTTTGCCTGCTGTGGCTGTGTTTTACTTTTGCTGTCAGGATCTTTCATATTTGTATCCAGGTTTGTACAAATTGAAACATGCGCATTACCGGTATTATTGCCTTTTTCATTAACCCTGACATACATTCTGTACTTATCCTCATTGCTTTCAAGCTGGCTCTTATCAACATAATTCTGCTTTACTATATTCACTGTACAGTCAACCTTATCGTTGTTGTTAATGATTATAGTATCTTTACATGAATTCCAGTCACTATTGGCAGTAGATGTATACCATGGCTTATAAAACAGATAAATGTTTTTCAGGGTACGATTTGCCGTATTAGATGTATTATCAAAAATAACCGATGTGTACATCTGTTTCATCGCTGCATCCTCCGGAAATACATGCGTATGACCACCACTCATAAATTTATAGGAATACGAAACAGTAACCTTTGTACTGCTTCCACCTGTAATATCAAGCGTAATGGTCCTGGAAATGGAATCTTTATTTGATTCGATGTCACTGTAGCCTCTGTTTTTAAGTGTATCAACTAGCTCATCTATCGTGGCAACATCTGAGCTCATACAGTCATAATTTGAATCCATCGCAGACATATCAGCTACTTTATTTATAGTATTATATTGTTCCACTTTGGAATTTGCCTCTCCCTTACCATCTACGGTCACCATAGCATTGTATTTCCTAGTGCCCGACTTTACATCTGTCATCCAGAAATAATACTTGTGCTCCTTATTTTCCACAAACTTCCATGATGATGTATCACCTAAGAAAGCCGTATTATTTTTTTTGTGTATACTGCTTGTCATCCACTTATCAAGGTTTTCAGCCTCCGGATGCGCATTCATCACATCTTCAAGCCTGCTTACGTCAGTATATTTTCCATTTCTGTAATACAGTTCCTTTGCATTGCTGCCATCTGCCATATCAAAGCCGTCTGCCAAATCAAAACCTTCACTTGGATAATTGAACTGGTACGCCATTGTCTTCATGGAGTTATTCTCAATGCCCTCCATGATATTTGTGGCCAGATGTGTTGCATTCATCTTGTTTCTTGCCTTTACATTGGTTTTCGTGGCCGTGACAAAAGCATTCAAAAAAGGAAGCACGATTATTGCAAGAATAGCTATCGACACAATAAGCTCTACAAGTGTGATTCCTCGATTGTCGTCTTTAAACTTTCTCAAACCGGCTTCCTCCTTCCTTATTATATTTAGATTTAATAAATTCATTAATTCGTAGTTCCAAAAAGATTTGTGGTTCCGTGTGGAACACTTGGAATAACAGGTGGCTCATATGGCTTATCCAAACCATACAGGAAATATGAATCCATCTGCATCTCTCCTGACACCTTTCCGGTTGATTCGTCATAGCTTACGTTCAGCGTGCTGATTGTTTTTTTATTGGAAGATCCAATCACCTCACTAAGCATTGTCTTAAGACCATGATACTCTGTCGTAAATGACATTACAGAGTTTACATCATAAAGCTGATATCCTGTAACAGATGATTTTGATGAGGTATCACCTGTGTTCTGTGAAGCTGAGCCGTCATCAGTTGACTGTGTATCTGTGCTTCCTCTTTCTGTGGTCTCACTGTCCTGCGCCTCACTACTTTGTGTACTGTTTTGTGAAGCGTCTGCATTTTCCCCATCTCCTGACGGATTATTCACGTCTATCGCAATCGGTGAGCCAACGGTAAGCTCTGAAATGCTTGTATTGGTTGATTTTTCGATTGAAACAGCATCCATGATGCCGTTTTCTATCTGTAAATAAGATGGAAAGTTGTCATACACCGTCTGCATTTCATCAGACATCGTTTTTGTCTTTTCCGTGTATTCATCTGCCTTTGCGGCAAGTTTAGAAAGCTGATTATACTGGGATTTAAGCTGCATATTTTCTGACTGCAGTTTTTCTCTCTTATTTGCCTGCGGAGTGAAAACAAAAAAGTATGTAAGTGCTAAAACGGCAATTCCGGCTAAAATAATAAGTAATTTTTTATCTCTTGCTGACATTTTAACACCTCCTTATTGTGCTGCATTATCCGATGTATTCTGTGATGTATTATCCTGCGATGTATTATCCTGCGATGTATTATCCTGCGATGCATTATCCTGCGATGTATTGTCATTTGAGACGTCAGTCTGTGTATCCGTTGTCTCAGATGTGTCTGAATCGCCCGACTTTTTAACATATGTGCAGTCTACTGTAAACTGTACATTTGATGCCCCGGTCTCATCTGTATCATCTGTGATTGTAGAAACATTTGAAACCATAATACTGTCAAAGGTTCGAAGCTGCGTAATCACATCAGCGGCAACATCCTTACTGCTCTGCGAGATTGTCATAGATACTCCGTCAGTTGTAACAGACATATTATCAATTCGTGCATCCGATGGAAGCTTTTTCTCAAGCTCATCTATAAAGCTGACTATCTCATCATTTTTATTGGATGATGCGTTCTGAAGCAGCTTTGTCCATTCATAATCGCTCTTGGTCTGATTGTATACATCATATATGTTCTGTGCATAGGACAAGTCAGAAACCCGTCCCTTGAGAGCCATATTGTCAGATGTTAAAACAAGATTTGAAAAAATACTGTAAGCAATCAGTCCAACTGACGCTACCACACACACTCCGAGTATTATAAGAGGTACGCCAAGCGACGCTCCTTTTTGCGCTTCCATCCCTTCCGGCATCGGAAGCGGCTGTCCATCCGGACCAAGCGGGGGCTGGCCTTCCTGTTCCATCGGTACATTTTTCATTCCACCGATAGGTGTGGTAAAAATATTGCCCTTTGCCTTTTTCTCGTCCGTTATCGGAAGTGGCTTTAATGTAGCACCCACACAGTTGAAAAACTCTGCTATCTTTGTCTCTGCAAGATTTATATTCTTTGCAACACTTATTCCATCGAACTGCTGTAGCGGAATAACCTTATAGTTCAGTTCATTTGTGAGAAGCTTGCTGAGTCCGCTGAAATCTGCTCCCAAGCCCACGAGGAAAATCCTGTCAATCGGTCTGTCAACATTTCTGGACTGGTAATAGTCAACAACTCTTCCAAGACTGCTCACCAGATTGTCAAGTGTGTAGTTGACATTTGCACGGAGCTTTTTAAATCTTTCCGAATCAATCTCGTGTCCCATGTCATCGCGCTCTGCATTTTCTATCTCCGGCTGTATGACATCTGATTTGAGTTCAAGACAGGTCTTTCTCCTTGCCACATCAACAGCATCTGTAAATGAAAGATACTCTCCAAACAGCTCGCTGTCCTGAATCTCCTCGATGGCATCTGCCAGTCCGTAATTAACATTTCGCTGAAGCTTTATGATATCTCCATCCATGACCGTGATGGTTGAAATGGTCTCATCTATCTTGATTGTGGCCTTTATGTCACCAGGAATTTCCCTTAGCATCAACTGCTTGACTGCATTTCCGCTGTAATCAAGTGCGACTATCTGAAGCCTGCAGTCCTCTGCGAGTTTCTCATATGATGATATAATCTCATTAGGTATAGCAATAACCGAAAGACGCATTTTCTTTTCTTCCGGTTTATCAATCTTTTCTATAACCTCATGAACGAGTTTGTACTGACTTAAATCCACCGGAAAATAATCCGATGCATTCATCTGCAAAAGATCCTTTATCTGCTTTTCCTTTACAAGTGGAAGCTCCATCTCTCTCGATGCGATTCGTGTGGAGTTTAAGACGAAAACAGCCTTGTTGGTGTTTATCTTCTTTTCCTTAATCTTGCTGTAAAGCATGGATCTGAACATGCTGTCCGCATGAACCACACCATCCTCTATCATTTCAGGTGGTGTTGGAAAGCTGAACATGCTGTGTACTTTTGGATTTTTTGTTTTATAATCAATTTCTACGACTCTGGTAAGGTTTTGTCCTATTTCAATTCCAAGTACTCTGTTTGCCATAACCAAGTCCTCCATATTATCTATGTTTTACACTGCGCCCGGGTTGTGTGCTAAGCTTTGTATGCTAAACACTTTACACGATGTGCGTTTGTAAAATATTATATATTTTCGGTATATCTGCGCTTTATTGAGATTTGCTGAGCTTTACTATGCTTTTACTCTGCTTTGCTCTACTTTTTGCTCGCAGGATTTCTCAGTATCTGTTTTTCTAGCAAATATGATACATTATAGCATCTTTTTTAAAAGCCCGCTAGTGCCAGATATGCCGATATCATTTTCTCGCCCCATAGCATCGAAATAAAAATTCCGGCTGCCAAATATGGTCCCATTGCAAGCGTGCTGCCTGCTTTTGTTATTTTCATACGGATCAGATGTATCACGGAACCGATGATGCATCCCAGAAAAAATGCTAATGTTATATTCTGCCAGCCTATTGCAAGGCCTGCGCATGCCATGAGCTTGACGTCTCCGCCGCCTATGGCTCTTCCTCCGCTCAACAGGAGGAGAATTTCAAGGAATACACTGACACAAAAAAATCCTATCACATATTCAGACCAGTTGTTATGGTCTATAAACACATGTAGGATTCCAAGTACCAGTATAAATATATTGATTCCGAATGGAATTTCATATGTTCTCCAATCTATCACACTGAGTACTATCAGTGCTGATGTCAGAAGGCAGTATATGATGCTTGATATTTCAAGCCCGTTTACTGCAAATATTATTACGTACATTATGCCGTTTAGTGCCTCAACTATAGGGTATTGAGGTGAAATCGGTGCCTTACACTTACGGCATCTGCCTCTTAGAAAGAGCCAGCTAAAAACCGGCACCATATCATACCATGCGAGCTGATACCCGCATTTCATACAGTGGGACCTTTCTGTCACCACTGTTTCATGCTGCGGTATTCGGTATATGCAGACGTTTAGGAAGCTGCCTATAACTATGCCGAAGGCAAATATTAAAATGTAGATGGGTATCAGGTCTGTGGTCATGGGTTAGGGTGTCCTTTTATTTAAAAACTTCGTCCATATTTCTCTTTGGTTCTTTTGTATTTTCAAGTGATGGTACTGTTGACCATTTTCCGTCTGATACGCTATATTTATACTCTGTAGGACCTGCTGGCCAACCAGATGACTTTAATTTAACTGTTGCATCTGCTGCTGCTGGAGTTTCACTAGATACTGCTGTTCCACTTGCACCACCAGTAACTGTTATAGTAACATCAGCAGCTATTTTACCATCAGCTATATCAGCTTCAATAGCAGATTTAAGTTCTTGCACATTCTGTAAATCTGTTGACTGTCTTGATCTCTCTACATATTTAATAAACTGTGGAGCAAGTACACCAACAAGTACTGCCATAATAGCAATTACAACGATCAGCTCTACAAGAGAGAAACCTTTGTTATTCTTCTGCTTCTTTCTCAATGTGTTTAGTACATTCTTTACCATAGTTCAGTTCTCCTTTTCATTTAAAAACTTGGTTTTTTTCAAAGTGCTGTGCCCTATATATACAGCTCTTTGTTTTGATAGGAAAATTGTACCACTGTTTTTCAAAAAATGCAAGGGTAAATAGGACATTAGTCGCATGTTTTTTCTTTTATTTTCGATTGAAGCATTTTTCTCAGCATTTCCGCGTTAGCTCACAAGCCATTTTCTTACTGTTTCAACATCAAAATCTACGCACTCTGCAATTTCTTCTAACGAATGGCCTTTTTTCTTAAGCTTTAAGGCAGTCTTCCAGTATCTTCTTTTTCTCCAGAAATTCTGATTTTGGATTGATTGCCCCGCCCTACTGTCAGTAGCTGCAGTTGCTATGCCAATTTTTTATTTTTCTCAAGAAGCTCATATATCTTCTCTACATCATAATCTGGCTTCATTGATAAAGCAGCTTCGTAAATCGGAGCAATAACTTCCTCTTTTTCTTCCAGGTCATCCGCTATCTCTGCGACTGTTTTATTTTTCTTGATTTTCTTGACAATCAGTGAAACCTGTTCTTTTTTCCGTCCTTCTTTTCTGCCTTCTTCTCTGCCTTCTTTACGTCCTTCTTCTCTGCCTGTCTGAAGTGCAACCTCTTCCCAATAATCACTCACATTACACATCTCGTTCATCCTCCCTTCAAGCTCCACGCTCATTTTAAGTCCATAGTCTTCTTCCAGTATCTTCTTTTTCTCCAGAAATTCCGATTTTGAAAACAGCTCTTCAAGCATTGCGATGAGTCTGTTCTTCGACAGCTCTCTGTTCTTTGCTGTTCTCGTACGGACATTTATCAGTGCACCGTTTATCTTGCTAATCTTTGGTATTTTCTTTATTTTACCATATATCAGATTGGATTTCATCCCAAATTCAATTATTGAATCATCTGTTTTCTTTGTATCCATGCATATCCAGATGCTGTATATGGATTTTATGTCATCATAGCTTGAGCCTGAAAACTCTGTTCCCTTCTGTTCTGATATCATACGCCCCATGTAGTATGTTATCCTATTTTCAAGCTTATACCCAAGCTTTGATTTTTTACTGCTCTTTTGTGCCTCAATGTTGATGATAAATTCTTTTTTCTTTCCCTTATAATACACCGGAAACTTGATGTCGTAAATGATTTTTCCATCCTCCTCATCAACTGACTCGTTTCCTGCGTTCTGGACTTTCACGCCAAGCCGCTCCGGAAATTTAAGTGTTACCGTTGGCTCGCCCATGCATGGAATAATCTCATCTATTTCCATGTCTTTAAACTCCTCCACCACTGCCTGCACTATGTATGCCGCAATCTGCGGGTCTGCAAGTATGCACTTCACATAGTCATCGCTGGTTGCCTTGTCC
>ERZ1026856.913-NODE-913-length-16247-cov-5.091527_pt1 | contig 16247 bp, 12 predicted proteins | sample MGYA00380158_ERZ1026856 | MGnify/ENA primary metagenome ERZ1026856 (study PRJEB33269, sample SAMEA4719794) | human gut metagenome | biome: human-associated habitat; feature: organic feature; material: feces | place: Cameroon | collected 2013-10 ...
AGTCTCGTGGGCTCGGAGATGTGTATAAGAGACAGGCGCAAGTGTCGGTACAAGCAAATATGGATTCTATCGAGATACTAATAGGCGAGCAGGCTCACATGTTTGTAGAGGTTACTGCCAAGAAGGGTGCAGCCATCTCGTGGCCGGAACTCAAGCCTAATACTTATCTCGTGCCTGGTGTAGAAATCGTGGATATTACCAATGCCGACACTTCGGCATTGGACAACGATATGGTGAAAGTAGTTCGCAAGCTTACCCTAACTTCTTTCGACAATAAGCTTTATCCTATACCAGGAATGAAGGTTAAAGTGAATGGTAAGCAATATACTGCTAACACTTTGGCGCTTAAAGTGTTGACAGTAGACGTTGATACAGTTCATCCAAACCAGTTTTATCCGCCAAAGGATGTTCAAGACAATCCTTTTATGTGGAGCGATTGGAGTGGGGTGATAGCTGTTGGCGTGTCGTTATGGTTGCTTGTAGTTGCCATGATTTATCTATTGGTACGTCTGAAGCAAAACAAGCCTATTATTACCCATATCAGAATCGTTAAGCGTGTGCCTGCTCATCAGAAAGCTCTTAATGCTATTGACAAGATTAAGGCCGACCACATGCAGACAAGCGAAGATCAGAAGACTTACTACACTCAGCTTACCGACACCCTTCGTCAGTATATCCAGGAGCGTTTCGGATTCTCGGCTAAGGAGATGACTTCGTCAGAAATCATCGACCGCCTGCAGAGCAATGGCGACAAGACTATGATTGACGAATTGCGCGAGCTCTTTACTACTGCCGACTTGGTGAAGTTTGCCAAGCATTCTACGCTTATCAACGAAAACGATATGAACCTCGTGAATGCCATCAACTTCATCGACCAAACAAAGGTTGAGGGACAGCCTACCGAGGAGCGCATAGTGCCACAGCTTAGCGAAAACGAGCAGAAGCAACGTTCTGTGAGAATCACCATCAAGGGCTTGTTCTATGGCTTGGCTGTGATGATAGTTTTGGCAGTTGCTTATGTGGCATATAACTTGTATTCACTTTTGAACTAAACGAACAATGGAATTTGCTAATAAAGAATATTTCCTGCTTCTGTTATTGTTGATTCCATATATATTATGGTATTTCCTTGATAACAAGAAAAAGGAACCAACATTGAGAATGAGCGACACCTTCGCTTACCTTTATGCTCCAAAGAGCTGGAAGGTGAGGTTGGTGCATCTACCAATGGTGTTGAGATGTATTGTCTTCTCATTGGTAGTGATAGTGCTGGCTCGTCCTCAAACTCATAACTCTTGGGGTAGCCGTACAGTAGAAGGTATTGACATTATGCTTGCTATGGACGTTTCTACATCTATGCTTGCTGAAGATTTGCGACCAAACCGTATGGAAGCTGCTAAGGACGTTGCTGCAGAATTTATAAGCGGTCGTCCTACCGACAATATCGGTCTTACCATCTTTGCAGGCGAGTCGTTTACTCAATGTCCAATGACCACCGACCATGCCAGCTTGCTCAACCTGCTGCAGAATGTTCGTACCGATATGGCAGCAATGGGACTTATCGAGGATGGTACTGCCATTGGTATGGGATTGGCTAATGCCGTTAGCAGATTAAAGGATTCTAAAGCAAAGAGCAAGGTGGTAATCTTGCTTACCGATGGTTCTAACAACCGTGGCGACATTTCTCCTATCACAGCAGCGCAAATAGCTAAGAGCTTGGGCATCAGAGTGTATACTATTGGCGTAGGAACCAATAAGGTGGCACGCTACCCAATGCCAGTAGCTGGTGGCGTGCAGTATGTTAATATCCCTGTAGAGATTGACAATAAGACTCTCTCAGAGATAGCTGCACTTACTGATGGTAACTTCTATCGAGCTACAAACAACAAGGAACTGCAACAGATTTACCACGATATCGACAAACTCGAAAAGAGCAAGATGAACGTTAAGAAGTTCTCTAAGCGGTATGAGGCTTATCAGCCATTTGCTTTGGTTGCTGTGTTGTTGTTGCTGTTAGAGATATTGTTGCGCAATACTGTTTTAAGGAGAATACCTTAAGCATCATAAAATAAATTGATTATGCTGAGATTTGAAGATCCTATATACCTATATATGTTGTTGGCAGTACCAGCCTTGGTATTGCTGCGACTTGCTTTGTGGCGCATAAGGAAAAAGAAGCTGAATGCTTTGGGCGACTATGCTTTGCTCAAGCAACTGATGCCTGATGTTTCAAAGTATCGCCCTACGGTGAAGTTCTATCTGCTTGTTGCTGCCTACACCATGTTGGTGTTGTTGCTTGCACGTCCACAGATGGGAAGCAAGATATCGCGCGAGAAACGCAACGGCATTGAAGCTATCATTTGTTTGGATATCTCGGACTCTATGCTGGCGCAGGATGTAGTGCCAAGCCGATTAGACAAGTCGAAGATGATGATAGAAAACCTTATCGACAACTTTACCAACGATAAGATTGGTCTTGTGGTGTTTGCAGGCGACGCCTTTGTGCAGCTTCCTATCACCAGCGACTATGTTTCGGCAAAGATGTTTCTTTCCAATATCGACCCTTCGCTTATTGCTACTCAGGGTACAGATATTGCTCGCGCCATAGATATGGCTACAAAGAGTTTTACCAAGCAAGATAAAGTGGGTCGCGCCATTATCGTTATTACCGATGGCGAAGACCATGAGGGTGGAGCCAAAGAGGCTGCAGCCGCTGCTTATAAGAAAGGTATCAACGTGTTTGTGCTTGGTATTGGCGACCCTAAGGGTTCACCTATACCAATGGCAAATGGTGGATATATGACCGACTCGCGAGGCGAAACTGTGATGTCGGCATTGAACACACAGATGTGTCGAGAGATTGCTCAGGCAGGTAGTGGCACATATATTCATGTAGACAATACAAGCGATGCACAAGAAGATTTGAACGAAGGTTTGGCAAAGCTACAGCGTGGCGAAACAGACTCTGTTATTTACAGCGAGTTTGATGAACAATTCCAGGCTTTCGGCATTCTTGTAATATTGCTTCTCATAATAGAAGTATGCCTGTTGGAAGTTAAGAATCCAACTCTTGGAAAGATAAAACTATTCAAAAGAAAATAACGCTTGGTTGCGATAATGCCATCAATACGTTTGATAGTTTATTTGCTAAAGATTTATATTAGATTATGTTAAAGATCTACTCATATTTATATAAGAGCGTCATGCTGTTGCTGATGTCGGCATTTGCACTAACAGCATCTGCACAAGCCGATCGTAAGTTTATCCGTAATGGAAACAGACTATATCGTCAACAGCAGTTTGCTAAGGCAGAAGCAGAATATCGCAAAGCTCTGTCGGCAAACTCCCGCAACACTCAGGCTTCTTACAACCTTGGTTGCGCATTATTGCAGCAGCAGAAAGACTCGGCAGCAATTGCTCAGTTTGAGAATGCTGGCAAAGCAGAAACAAGCAAGCGACGTAAGGCTATGGCTTACCATAACATGGGTGTGATTTGCCAGAAGCATCAGATGTTTTCTGAGGCTATTGAGGCTTATAAGGAGAGCTTGAGAAATAATCCTTCTGACAATGAGACAAGATACAACCTTGAGCTTTGTCGCCGACAGCTGAAGAATCAGAAGAAGAACGACAAGAATCAAAATAAAAAAGAAGATAAGAATAAAAACAAGCAAAAAGAGCAACAGCAAAAACAAGATAAAAAACAGAACGACAAGCAACAGAAGCAGCAGCAACCTCAGCAACAGATGAGCAAAGAGAATGCTGAACAAATGCTTAATGCTGCAATGCAGGAAGAGAAGGCTACACAGCAGAAGCTAAAGCAGAAGCAACAGCAGCCACAACGTCGTAAACTTGATCATAACTGGTAATTTGCTAATGAGTATGAAAAGAAGTAGTATATTTCTTATATGTCTATTTGTTGCCTGTGCATGCTTTTCGCAGGTTATCCGTGTGTCCGCTCCTTCGAGAGTGGAGGCGGGCGAAAACTTCCGTGTCTCTTTCAAGGTGACAACACAAGATGTTGACGATTTCCGTTCTGGATTACATTCTACTGATGTTGTAGAGGTGATAGCTGGTCCTTACACATCTTCTGAGTCAAGTTTCCAGATGGTGAATGGTCATACTTCGTCATCATCGTCGATTACTTACACCTATACTTTGTATGCTGCAAAGAGTGGCGTATACAATATTCCTGCTGCACACGCAAGGGTAGGCGGCAAGCAGATTTCTTCAAGTCCTGCCAAGGTGACAGTTGTTGGTTCGGCACAAGGACGTGGCAACAATTCACCAAAGATGCACGAAGACGACAACTATCAGCCACATATGAGGGCCGCCGGAAGTGCAATCTCGGGTAGAGACCTGTTTATAAAGGTTAGCGCCAATAAGAAAAAGGTGTATGAGCAGGAGCCTATCTTGCTCACATATAAGGTTTATACTCTCGTTGACCTGACACAGCTCGAAGGTAAGATGCCAGAGCTTACAGGTTTCCATACTCAGGAAATACCTTTGCCACAGCAGAAGAGTTTCCATATCGAGCGAGTTAATGGTAAACCATATCGTACTGTTACTTGGAGTCAATATGTGATGTATCCTCAGATGACAGGAAAAATGGAGATTCCAAGCATCACCTTCAAGGGTATCGTGGTTCAGCAGAATCGTTCGGTAGATCCTTTCGAAGCTTTCTTTAATGGTGGTTCTGGTTATGTAGAGGTGAAGCGTAACATCGTGGCTCCTTCTATCAAGATTGATGTACTTCCATTGCCACAGAAACCTGCCAACTTCTCTGGTGGAGTGGGTAAGTTTAATATTTCTGCTCAGCTTAATAAGAATGAACTAAAGGCTGGCGACCCGTTGTCGCTAAGAATCGTTGTGGGTGGTATTGGCAACTTGAAACTCATCAAGCAACCTGTTGTAAACTTCCCTAAGGATTGGGACAAATATGATCCAAAGGTAACTGACAAGACTAAGCTTACTTCCAATGGTCTTGAGGGCAACATGATTTATGATATTCTTGCTGTGCCTCGCAATCAGGGACATTATACAATTCCGCCTGTAGAGCTTACTTATTATGACACATCGCTCAATCAATACAAGACCATCAAAACTCAAAGCTTTGAGATTGAAGTGGCAAAGGGTGATGGTTCGCGCTCATCTGTTGTAGACTACAGCAAAGATCAGCCTAAGGATATAAAGGATATTAAGAAAGGAGATGCAGAATTACATTCTGTCGACAATTTCTTCTTTGGTTCCGTTGGCTACTTGATGTCGCTATTGATTCCTTTTGTTGCCTTTGTGGCTTTGCTCGTAATATTCCGCAAGCGTGCTATTGATAATGCCGACTTAGTGAAGATGAAGGGTAAGAAGGCTAACAAGATTGCAACTAAGCGTTTGCGTCAGGCTAACAAGCTGATGCTTGCTGGAAAGTCAAACGAATTCTACGATGAGGTGTTGCGTGCACTTTGGGGTTATGTAGGCGACAAGCTAAATATGCCAGCCGAGAAACTCTCTCGCGAAAATATCTCAGAGAAGTTGCAGTCGCATAATGTTGACGACAATACTATTAGCAAGTTCCTTAGTGCCATCGATGATTGCGAGATGATGCGATTTGCTCCTGGCGACCCAGAGGGAAATATGAATAAGACATTCGAGAGTGCTATGACTGCTATCATGGAGATAGAAAATGTTATGAATAAGAAATCGAACAAGGCTAAAGCTTCTGGCTTTTCTTTCGTATTGATGATACTTATGCTCATGCCATTGTCGGCAAATGCTATCACAAAGCAGAATGCTGACGATGAATATGCAAAGGGCAACTATCAGCAGGCAATAAAGGATTATCAAGAGGTATTGAAGACAGGAGTGTCGTCAGAGATTTATTATAATCTCGGCAATGCTTACTATCGTACAGATAATATCACTCAGGCTTTGCTTGCTTATGAGCGTGCTTTGCAACTATCGCCTGGCGACAACGACATTCGTTTCAATCTTCAGTATGCACGTTCAAAGACTATTGATAAGATAACACCAGAGACAGAGATGTTCTTTGTGACATGGTATCATTCGTTGGTCAACTTCACAAGCGTAGACCGTTGGGCTAACACAGCTATCGTCTCTATCGTAATGGCTTTGTTGCTAATATTGGTATTCTTGTTTGCTCCACAGATGTGGGCACGCAAATCGGGATTCTATGGCTCTGCAGCCTTCTTGCTGTTGTTTGCTTTTGCAAATCTCTTTGCATTCCAGCAGAAGCATGAGCTTGAGACAAAGCAGGGAGCAATCGTAATTGCGCCAACGGTTAATGTAAAGAAGACTCCTGCAGCTTCGGGTACAGACGTCTTCGTTATTCACGAGGGTACACGTGTAGACATCACAGATAGAGGTATGAAACAATGGAGAGGCATCAAACTTGCCGATGGCAGAGAGGGATGGCTCAAGACTTCGCAAATAGAGGAAATATAATATACCACAGGTATGCAGACATTAATAGATTTTGATTCCCAATTATTCATGATGCTCAATGGTAGCGACTCGTCGTTTGTTGATGGCATCATGATGGTAATCACCAACGGCATTACTTGGATTCCGTTGTATATTGCTCTGTTATTGTTGGTGATTAAAAATAACGAGTCGATGGCGCAGATTGTTATCTTTACATCTTGCGCCATAGGTTGCGTATTGCTTTCCACTATAGCTGCCGACTTCATAGCAAAACCTTTGGTTGAACGTTGGCGACCATCGAGCGACCCTTTGATAAAATATGCAGTAGATGTAGTCAACGACTATCGACCAGGCAAATATGGTTTCTTCTCTGCTCATGCTGCCAACACTTTCTCATTGGCTTTGTATCTTAGTCTATGGGTAAAGAACAGACTATTCTCTTTTGCCATGATATCATGGTCGTTGCTGAATTGCTATTCGCGAATTTACCTTGGTGCTCACTATCCTTCTGATGTTGTGGTAGGCTTGTTGGTTGGTGCTGTCATTGCAGTATTGTTTTATCTGCTTAGTCGCAAACTGTTTTTTAAGATAAGTTCCAATTTTAATTATGTATCAACTCAATATTCTGCTACTGGTTATAGTGTTACCGATATTGACATGGTGCTCACAGTAATTGGCTTCCTTTACATATTGGTTATAATAATTCCGCTGTTATAAACAACCGCAGCAATTAAAGAAATTATGTTATTCTGAAATCATGGAAACAAAACATATACATATTAGTGATTACAACTACGACTTGCCAGACAGTCGTATAGCAAAATTCCCTGTTTCGCCTCGCGACACAAGTAAGTTGCTTGTTTATCGTCATGGCGAAATATCTGACGATATATTCTATAATCTTCCTAAATATCTGCCTGAGAAATCGCTCATGGTATTCAACAATACCAAGGTGATTCAGGCACGTATGCACTTCCGCAAAGAGACGGGAGCTTTGATAGAGGTGTTCCTTATGGAACCTGCTGCGCCAACAGATTATGAGCTGATGTTCCAAACTCGTGGCGAATGCTCATGGCTGTGTATGGTTGGCAATTTGAAGAAATGGAAAGAAGGTTCGCTCGTGCGCACTTTTGATGTTGCTGGTTCTACCATCAACTTCAAAGCCACAATGCGTAGAGACATCATCGACGCAAAGAGTGGGGGTACAAACTATTGGGTAGACTTCGCATGGGATGATCCTCAGGTGTCGTTTGCCGAGATTCTTGATGCTGTTGGCGAGTTGCCAATTCCTCCTTATTTGAATCGTGAAACTCAAGATAGCGATAAGACGACTTACCAGACTGTTTATTCAAAGATAAAGGGTAGTGTGGCTGCACCTACTGCTGGTCTACATTTCACCGACAAGGTGCTTGCTGCCATTGATGCTGCTGGTGTTCGTCGTGAAGAATTAACTTTGCATGTTGGTGCCGGAACCTTTAAGCCTGTGAAGAGCGAGGAGATTGATGGCCATACCATGCATACAGAATACGTTTGTGTGCGCAGAGACACTCTGCAGACTTTGCTCGACTATGATTGTTGTGCCATTGCTGTTGGCACTACGAGTGTGCGCACCCTTGAGAGCTTGTATTATATGGGTGTGAAATTGGAGGCAAACCCTGATGCTGCAGAGGAAGATTTGCATGTCTGCCAATGGGAGCCATACGAAAAAGCTGATGGTACTCCCGTAGGTGGCAACCTCATTGATGGTATTACTCCTCAGAAAGCAATTTCTAACATCATAGCATGGCTCGACAAGAATAATCTCAAGACTCTACATTCAAGTACTCAGATTATTATTGCTCCAGGATATGAATATAAGATAGTGAAGGTTTTGGTAACAAACTTCCACCAGCCTCAGTCTACGCTTTTGCTTCTCGTCAGCGCATTCCTCAAAGGCGATTGGCATAATGTCTATGACTATGCTCTCTCTCACGATTTCCGTTTCCTCAGCTATGGCGATAGTTCAATCCTCATCCCGTAGTAAGTGAAGAGTGAAGAATCTAAGTGAAGAGTGAAGAGCAAAGAGTGGAAAACGAAGAACGAAGAGCTAAGAATAGGGCTGGGTTCGTCGCAGCTCGGCTGCGTCGCTTCCGCTTTCGTATTCCCTTTTCCTTTCCTTTCCCCTTTCCTTCCCCAATTTTTAAACCTTAAAATAGAAAGAAACATGAAAATAGGAGATAAAGTTAGATTTCTCAGCGAAATGGGAGGCGGCAAAGTTGCTGGCTTCCAAGGTAAAGATATTGTGTTGGTAGAAGACGAAGATGGCTTCGAAATTCCAATGCGCATAAATGATGTTGTTGTGGTACAGAGCGACGATTACAACTCTCGCAATGCTCTCACAGCAAAGATGCAGCAAGCTGAAAGCATGCAGCAGGCTATGAGCGATGGTCGTTCTATCAAGGCTATGATGCATGCAGGACAGGAAGATGTTGCCAACGAAGCGTCGGCTGCTGAGTTTGATACTGTTGACCTCGACAAGGAAATTACCTATCGTGCGCCTGTAGAAGAGCGCAAAGGTGGCAACTTGCTTACCGCTTGCTTGGCTTTCGTTCCTGTCAACATCAACGAGATGACAACAACTCGTTTCGACCTCTACTTTGTCAACGACTCCAACTATTTCATCAACTATGTAATGCTAACAGCCGATGGTGCCAACTGGTCAGTATTCTCGCAGGGCGAAGTTGAGCCAAACACCAAGGCTTACATAGAGGAAATTAGCAAAGAAGACCTCGACTCTTTGTCGCGTGTTTGCATCCAGATGTTTGCTTATAAGCGCGAAAAGTCGTTTGTCTTAAAGCCAGCTATAGATGTTCAGTTCCGCATTGATGGTGTTAAATTCTATAAGCTTCACACCTTTACTGAAAACATCTATTTCGAGTCGCCAGCTCTTATATATAATATTGTAGAGAACGACCAACCTATTCGTTCGCTCGTTGTTGATGCCAAGAAGTTGAAGCAAGAGATGTATAAGTCGGCTAATGCTGAATCTAACACCAACTCGCAAGCCGATAATGGCAATAATGATGGCTACGTGCGTCGCTATGACGATGGCAAGAAGCATGGCAACCCATTCCTCGTGAAGCGTCGTGGCGATGAGGATGTGGTTGTTGTCGACCTTCATATCGACTCATTGCTCGATTCTACTACCGGTATGACTTCTGCCGACATTCTGAATTATCAGATGACAAAATTCCGCGAAACGCTTGCTCAATATAAGAATAAGAAGCAACAGCGCATCGTCTTCATCCATGGTAAGGGAGAGGGTGTGTTGCGTCGTGCTATTGTCAATGACCTACAATATCGTTACAAGCACTATACTTATCAGGATGCCAGCTTCCAGGAATATGGATATGGTGCCACACAGGTTACGATTAAATAATATAAACTATCAATACTACGCTTTATGCAATACGGATTTATTAAAGTGGCAGCAGCCGTTCCAACAGTCAAGGTTGCTGACTGCCAGTACAACCTAAAGAAAATTGAGTCGCTAATAGCGCAAGCCGAAGGGCAAGGGGTAGAGATTATCACATTCCCAGAGCTCTGTCTTACAGGCTACACTTGTCAAGACCTATTCCGTCAGGAACTTCTCTTGCAGGCTTCTGAGACAGCAATCTTTCAGTTGCTTGATTTCACTCGCAAGTTGCGTGTCATTTCTATCATTGGTTTGCCACTTGCCGTTGGCGACTTGCTTCTGAATTGTGCTGTTGTCATCCAGGCTGGTCAGGTTATGGGTGTTGTGCCTAAGACTTACCTTCCTAACTATTCAGAATTCTATGAGAAGCGTTGGTTCTCGTCGGCTCAAGACCTTCGTGCTGCTGAGGTACGTGTTGCAGGCAACAAGATACCTATTTCTTCTGACCCTCTGATATTCTGTACTTCAGATGGCGTGAAGTTTGGTATTGAGATTTGCGAGGATGTTTGGGCTCCAACTCCTCCAAGTAATCATCTTGCTCTCGCAGGAGCTGATATCATCTTCAACCTCTCTGCAAGCAACGAACTTATTGGTAAGCGCCACTATCTTATGAGTCTCTTGAAGCAGCAGAGTGCTCGTACCATTACAGGCTACGTTTATGCTTCGGCAGGATTCGGTGAGAGTACTCAAGATCTTGTTTATGGTGGTCATGCTTTCATTTACGAGAATGGAACCTTACTTGCTGAAGGACAGCGCTTTGCAATGGAAGATCAGCTCATCACTACTCAGATTGACGTAGAGCGTCTGCGTGGCGATCGTCGTGCAAATACCACTTACACCAATGCTCAGCGTAGCATGATAGGCACCAACATTCGTCTTGTTGACATGCATTCTGCTTGCCAACGCGACTTTGTTCTCGAGCGTGATGTCGATCCACAGCCTTTCATTCCAAAAGACAGCAATATGCAGGCGTCGTGCCAAGAAATCATCGACATCCAGTCTATGGGTCTTGTTAAGCGTCTTGTGCATACTTCATGCAAGCGAGTTATCATCGGTATTAGTGGTGGTTTGGATTCTACTCTTGCCTTGCTCGTCTGCGTTCGTGCTTTCGACAAGTTGCAACTTCCTCGCAAGGGTATTATCGGTGTCACGATGCCTGGCTTCGGCACTACCGACCGTACTCACAATAATGCCGTTGACCTTATGAATTCTCTTGGAGTAACATCCTACGAGATTTCTATTGCCAAGAGCGTAATGCAGCACTTCGAGGATATTGGTCACGACCCTAATATTCATGATATTACCTACGAGAATTCGCAGGCTCGTGAGCGTACGCAGATTCTTATGGACCTCAGCAATAAGTTTGGTGGCATGGTTATCGGTACTGGCGACCTCTCGGAACTTGCTTTGGGTTGGGCAACTTACAATGGCGACCACATGTCGATGTATGGTGTTAATGCATGTGTGCCAAAGACTCTCATCAAGCATCTCGTATTCACTATTGCCGACGAGCTCGACGAAGCTTCTGCCAAGACGCTCCACGACATCGTCGACACTCCAATCAGTCCTGAACTCATCCCTGCCAACGAAAATGGAGAAATTGAGCAGAAGACAGAAGACCTCGTGGGTCCATACGAACTCCACGACTTCTTCCTCTACTATTTCCTTCGCCATGGTTTCCGTCCAAAGAAGATTCGTATCCTTGCCAACAAGGCTTTCGAGGGTAAGTTTAGCGACGAGGTTATCCTCCATTGGCTTAAGATATTCTGCCGCCGCTTCTTTGCTCAGCAGTTCAAGCGTAGCTGTCTGCCTGACGGACCAAAGGTTGGTAGCTGTAGTCTTAGTCCTCGTGGCGATTGGCGCATGCCTTCTGATGCAGCAAGCGCTTTGTGGTTACAAGATTTAGAATAGAACAACGTAGTTTCAAAAGCAAAGTATAATATAAAAAGCGACCTTGGTGTTTATAATCACAAACATCAAGGTCGCTCTTTTTTACCCTTTTAGCTTTTTTACTTTTTTACCCTTTTACCTTTTTAATAACTTTCGCAGGGTTGCCCACCACAACAACTCCAGATGGTACATCCTTCACCACAACGCTTCCTGCTCCTATGGTCACGTTGTCGCCAATAGTTACACCGGGCAGAACAGTTGTTGAACCGCCAATCCAAACATTGTTGCCTATAGTTACTGGTCGTGCCCATTCGTTGCGAGTGTTGCGTTCCGTTGGGTCAGTACTGTGGCAAGCTGTATAGATGCTCACGTTAGGGCCGATGAAGCAGTCGTCGCCAATAGTTACGTAAGCTTCATCGAGCACTACGAGGTTGAAGTTGGCAAAGAATCTTTTGCCTACGCGAATATGCTTGCCATAGTCGCAATAGAATGGCTGGTTTATGAAGGTGTCGCCATCGCTCTTACCAAGAATCTGCTGTATTTTCTCGTTTCGCTCTTTCAACTTCGTTGGGCGTATCTGGTTGTATTCCCAACAAGCGTCCTTACATTCATTAAGCAACACAATTAGTTCTTCGTCGGCAGCAAAATATTCTTCGCCAGCAAGCATCTTCTCGTATTCTGTCTTCATATATTTGTTATAAGAGCATGAATGCCTAAGCCACAATCAGCGGCATTAAGCATTCATTATTTATATCATTTTTATTCTTTTACCAAGCAAGCGTCGAGCATGTCGGTGATGGCTTGCTTATCGAGCTTCTGACCGATAAACACAAGCTTCTGCATGCGGTCGCCGTAGCGCTCATCCCAGTCGCGCACCAATCCTGGTTCACGTTTCATAAGGTCTGCCAATTCGTCTGCAGGCATTGTCGCATACCATTGTCCTGCATTTGTTAGCTTCACCTGTCGTCCTGCCTGTTCAAACAAGTAGCAAGTCTGCTGCTCATCGTTGAAATAGCAGATTCCCTTACAGCGAATAATGTTCTTTGGCCATAAGCGAGCTACGAAGTCGTCGAATCTGCCAAGATACATTGGCTGTCTACGATAGTATACGAATGTGCCAATACCATACTCCTCAACTTCGCCACCTTCGTGGTCGTGGTCATGATGATGGTGGTGATGGTGATGCTCGTGTTCATCCTCATGGTCGTGATGATGATGATGCTCCTCATGTTCCTCATGTTCCTCATCGTGATGATGCTCCTCATGCTCCTCCTCATCGTGATGCTTTTCAATCTCGCTGATCCATGTTGCTGAAGTTGCTACTGAGTTGAAGTCAAACATATTGGTGTTGATAATCTTGTCGAGGTCTACATCTCCATAGTCGCAATCTATGATTTCAGCTTTAGGCTGCAAGCCACGAATAATCTGATGAAGCTTTTCGCGGTCGGCAGGCGAAACCTCGCTTGCTTTATTCAGCAGAATGATGTTGCAGAATTCTATCTGTTCTATCAGCAAGTTCTCGATGTCGTCTTCCTCAAGATTTTTTTTCAGTAGGTCGTTTCCGCCATCAAATTCGTCGAGCATGCGCAGCGCATCCACCACAGTTACTATGCAGTCGAGCTTTGCAATGCCATGCTGTATGAATTCTGGTCCCATCGAAGGATACGAGCAAATGGTCTGTGCAATAGGTGCTGGCTCGCAGATTCCGCTTGCCTCGATAACTATGTAGTCGAAACGCTCCATGTTGGTGATGTCGCGAAGCTGACCCACGAGATCCATCTTCAGCGTACAGCAAATGCAGCCATTCTGCAGAGCCATCAGCGAGTCGTCTTTTTGGTCTACTATGCCACCTTTCTGAATCAAGTCGGCATCGATATTCACTTCGCCGATATCGTTGACGATAACAGCAAACTTAATACCGCGTTTGTTTGTTAGAATCCTGTTTACCAAAGTAGTTTTGCCGCTGCCAAGATATCCTGTGAGCAGCAGCACTGGTGTTGTTTTCATAATGCTATTCTTTTTATGCCCTTTCCGACAGTTCGAGCCAGCGCATAGTCTTCTCGTCGAGCTCATCCAGCAGTTTAGGCAGTCGTATACTTTTTTCTGTTATTTCATCTACGCTAATCGTTCCCGAGCTTAGAGCCTCTTCTATGGCTTTCTTCTCTGATTCCAGCTGTTCGATGTCTTTTTCCAGTTGCTCAAACTCTCTCTTCTCCTTAAACGACAGCTTTTTGCGTTCTGTGGTGTTATTGCTGTTTGTTGGCTTCTTAGCCACCTTTGCCTCAGCCTTTGGTGTCTTTTCAGCCTCCTCTTTAGTCTGCAACTTCTGCCATTCGCGATATTGTGTGTAGTTGCCAGGGAAATCCTTAATCTCACCTTCGCCCTTGAAAACCAACAAATGGTCTACCACCTTATCCATGAAATAGCGGTCGTGGCTCACCACGATTACGCAACCAGGGAAATCCTGCAAATATTCTTCCAACACCTGCAGAGTCTGAATGTCAAGGTCGTTGGTTGGCTCATCAAGCACAAGGAAATTTGGATTCTTCATCAACACCGTACACAGATACAGCTTTCTTCGTTCGCCACCGCTGAGCTTATACACATAGTTCTGCTGTTGCTGAGGTGTGAACATGAAATACTGCAGAAATTGTGCTGCCGTCATGTGTCTGCCCGAACCCAGGTCGATGTATTCAGCAATATCCTTTATCACATCGATAACCTTCTGTTGGTCGTCAAACTTCAATCCCTCTTGCGAGAAATATCCAAATCTCACGGTGTCGCCGATGTCGAATCGTCCACTATCAGGAGCCACCTGTCCAAGCAGCATTTTTATAAAAGTCGACTTTCCCGTACCGTTGTTGCCTACGATACCCATCTTCTCAAATCGTGCGAAGTTGTAATAGAAATCCTTCAGTATCACCACCTCGTGGTCGCTATCGTTGAATGATTTCGACACATATTGGCATTCAAAAATCTTAGATCCAATATACACATTGCTTGCCTTCAGTCGAATCTGTCGTTCCTCGATGCGCTGTTTTGCCACACGCTCCAAGTCGTAGAAAGCTTCCTCACGATATCTTGCCTTATGTCCGCGAGCCTGAGGCATACGTCGCATCCACTCCAGCTCTGTGCGATAAAGGTTGTTTGCTCTTGCAATCTCAGCTCTGCGGTTGTCTATGCGTTCCTGTCGTTTTTCCAGATAGTAAGCATAGTTGCCACGATATTGATAAATCGTGCGATCATCGAGTTCCAAGATGATATTGCACACACGGTCTAAGAAGAATCGGTCGTGAGTAACCATAAGCAACGTCTTGTTGCCACGATTCAGAAAACCCTCCAACCATTCTATCATGTCGAGGTCAAGGTGGTTGGTAGGCTCATCCAGCATTATGAAGTCGGGCTCTGTGATTAGCACATTCGCTAATGCCACACGCTTCTGCTGTCCTCCTGATAGCTGTCCCATAGGTTGCTCCAGGTCTCTAATCTTCAGCTGTGTCAACACCTGCTTAGCCTTCAACACCTTTTCTGGGTCGCCATGATGATTAAAGCAAGCATCCAGCACCGACTCGTTGGGGTCGAACTTTGGTGTTTGCTCTAAGTATCCTATCTTTATGTCGTTGCGATAAATAATGTCGCCGCTATCGTGACCTTCTTTTCCTGTCAATACAGAGAGTAGGGTAGTCTTGCCCGTACCGTTTTTGGCTACAAGACCAACCTTCTGTCCTTCAGCTATAGAAAAAGAAATGTCGTCGAATAGCACATCTGCACCAAAACTCTTGGTCAGATGTTGCACGTCGAGAAATGGAGTTTGTGTTGCCATGATTCTTATTCCAGCGTTTTATTTATGCTTTCTATATAATCCAACACTTCGTCGCGTCCAATGGCTTTCTCGCTCGAAGTAATAAAATAAGGTGGAAGCTCCTCCCAAGTGTCCTTCAGTGCATCCATCCATTTCTTGGCATTCTCCTTTGCCTTAGGCATGCTCACCTTGTCGGCTTTGGTAAAGATGATAGAGAAAGGCACACCGCTTTCGCCCAACCAGTCTATAAATTCGCGGTCTATCTTCTGTTGGTCGTGGCGCACGTCAATAAGCACAAACAGGTTTATCAGCTGCTCGCGTTGCAAAATGTATCCCGAAATCATCTGCTCCAATTTCTTCTGCACACTCTTTGAGCGCTTGGCATATCCGTAGCCTGGCAGATCCACCAAATACCATTGGTTGTTTATGATGAAATGGTTTATCAGAAGAGTCTTTCCTGGAGTTGCTGATGTCTTAGCCAATCCTTTATGGCGACACAGCATGTTTATCAAACTTGATTTTCCTACGTTCGAACGGCCTATGAAAGCATACTCAGGCTTAGTGTCCTTAGGGCACATATTCACGTTAGGGGCGGAGATTACGTATTCCGACTTTGTTATTTCCATATTTAATATTGTGTATTTTCTGCAAAGTTAATAAAAAAAA
>ERZ1026856.914-NODE-914-length-16241-cov-13.890090_pt1 | contig 16241 bp, 15 predicted proteins | sample MGYA00380158_ERZ1026856 | MGnify/ENA primary metagenome ERZ1026856 (study PRJEB33269, sample SAMEA4719794) | human gut metagenome | biome: human-associated habitat; feature: organic feature; material: feces | place: Cameroon | collected 2013-10 ...
TTGACACAAACTCGACATGCGCAAAATGCGTGCGCAGAAATGAGCGGAAAAATGATCTTTGCGGACGGAGAGAGAAGAAAGGAAGAAGAACATGGATTTTTACGGATTTTATACCGGACAGGAATTTGAAGCTTATAAATATCTGGGCGCACATTACACGAAGGAGCGCACGACATTTCGGACGTTTGCCCCCTCTGCAGCGGGCGTGGAGCTTGTATTAAACGGACAGGGACACGGAATGCAGCGGGTGCATGACGGCAACTTTTATGAAATTACACTGGATCAGGTAAAAGAAGGAGACCTGTACGAATTCCGTATCTGGCACAGGGACGGTTCCTGCCAGGAGCACTGTGATCCCTACGGGTTTGGAATGGAGCTTCGCCCGGCACATAAATCGGTGGTACGGGATCTTAACCGCTATGCATTTACCGATGAAAAATGGTTAAAGGATCGGGAGGATATCAGCACGAAGCCCCTCAATATTTACGAGGTACATGCAGGCTCCTTTAAAAAGCCGGGTACAGGACAGACCGACTGGTATACCTATGAGGAACTGGGGGAGGTTCTGATCCCTTACCTGAAAGAGAGCGGCTACAACTGTGTGGAATTTCTGCCGCTGAGCGAGCATCCCTGTGATGAAAGCTGGGGCTATCAGAATACCGGATATTTTGCACCGACTGCCCGATATGGCGCGGCAGAGGGATTGCAGAAGCTGGTGGATCAGATGCATCAGAATGGAATTTATGTGCTGCTGGATTTTGTACCGGTGCACTTTGCGACAGATGATTACGGTCTGAAACGCTATGATGGCGGTGAGCTGTACGAATATCCGAGCCAGGACGTCGGCGTAAGCGAATGGGGAAGCTGCAACTTTATGCATTCCCGCGGGGAAGTGCGCAGCTTTTTGCAGTCCGCGGCGCATTACTGGATGAAAGAGTTTCATTTTGACGGAATCCGGATGGATGCCATCAGCCGGATCATTTACTGGCAGGGGGATGAACGGCGCGGCGTAAACGGCAATGCGGTTGACTTTATCCGGTTTATGAATAAAGGGTTGAAAGAGCGTGTTCCAAACTGTATCCTGGCGGCGGAGGATTCCACAAATTTCCCCGGCGTGACGGCTCCTACGGATCAGGGCGGACTTGGATTCGATTTAAAATGGAACATGGGCTGGATGCACGACACGCTGGAATATTTCCAGCTTGATCCGGCGGCGCGTACCGAGGCGTACCACAAGCTGACTTTTTCGATGATGTATGCGTATAATGAGCATTATCTGCTGCCGCTTTCCCACGATGAGGTGGTGCATGGAAAGGCGACGATTCTGCAGAAGATGAACGGCGATTACGAACGGAAATTCCCGCAGGCACGCGCCATGTACGCCTATATGATGCTGCATCCGGGCAAAAAGCTGAATTTCATGGGCAATGAAATCGGGCAGTTCCGGGAATGGGATGAAAAGCGGGAGCAGGACTGGAACCTGCTGGATTTCCCGATTCACAAAGCGTTCTATCATTATATGAAGGAATTAAATCACCTTTATCTTGATTATCCGGCGCTCTGGGAAAAGGACTTTAGCCGCGACGGTTTTACCTGGCTGGACTGCCATCAGGAGGGGCGCGTGATCTACGCGATGCAGAGAATGTCGGGCGACCAGACCGTGATCGGCGTATTCAATTTTTCCGCCCAGCCGCAAAACGGCTATGCTGTGCCGCTGCAGAAAGACGGCAGCTACCGTGTGCTGCTTAACAGCGATTGGGAGTGCTTTGGCGGCAACAAAAAACGGGAAGAGCCGGTATATGAGAACGACTGTGTATTAGACCTCTCGCCCTTTAGCGCAGTGCTGTTAGTTAACGGTTGAAAAACCTGTCTTGCAATGCTATACTAACATTATCTTTTTGTACCTGCAGGCGATCGCGCTGCATTCATAACAAAGCACAGGCATTTTCAATGCACTGCAACGAAGGAGAGTACACGAAATGGAACAGTATAAACAGGAATTTATCGAATTTATGGTGGACAGCAATGTTTTAAAGTTTGGCGATTTTACGTTGAAGAGCGGACGTAAGTCCCCGTTTTTCATGAATGCGGGCGCTTATGTGACCGGCACACAGCTGCGCAGACTGGGCGAATATTATGCAAAGGCGATTCATGACAACTATGGACTGGATTTTGACGTGCTGTTCGGACCCGCATACAAAGGCATTCCGCTGACCGTTGCGACGACGATGGCCATCAGCGAGCTTTACGGCAAGGATATCCGTTACTGTTCCAATCGTAAGGAAGTAAAAGATCATGGCGACACCGGCATTCTGCTGGGCAGCAAGTTAAAGGACGGCGACCGCGTTGTCATCATCGAGGATGTAACGACCTCCGGTAAGTCCATCGAAGAAACCTTCCCGATCTTAAAAGCACAGGCAGATGTGGAGATCGTCGGACTGATGGTTTCCTTAAACCGCATGGAGCGCGGACTTTCTTCTGAGAAGAGCGCGCTGGAAGAGATCAAAGAGAAGTACGGTTTTGATGCCAATGCCATCGTAAGCATGGCAGAAGTGACAGAATATCTGTATAACAAGCCCTACAAGGGACAGGTTTATATTGATGATACCTTAAAGGCTGCGATCGACGCTTATTACGCGCAGTACGGTGCAAAATAAGGAGGTTCAACCAATATGGAAGAAAAGACCTACAAGCTTTTGGGCGGCAGCGGCGCTTTGAACATCGCGGTCGGCGCGGTTGTGCTGGTTTCCGGGATTGCAAGCGGCGTGTTGCTGATCGTAAACGGCGCAAGACAGCTGGCACACCGGGGCAAGCTGATTTTCTGAGAATGCAGGAAATAGGATCTTTACGCAGCTCCCGGTTACAGATATGGAACTGCGTAAGCGAAGCTTTTCGGAAAGGAGACCGGCGTGCGCAGGCATTACATTTTTACCGATAAGAGGGAATCCAAAAAGGGGATATTGTCAGCAATGCTGGGGGCAATGTCCCTGATTTCTGTTTTCCTGACCGTCTATTTTACCTGGCAGAATCATGGGACGGCATATGTGCGCTACGGCGTGGTGGCGCTGCTGTGCCTGATTTTTTCTGCGGCAGGTCTGGTACTTGGAATTATGGCGAAGCTGGAAGAGGATAAATTTTATCTGTTCGCCTGGATTGGCATTGTGTTGAACGCCCTGACCCTGTTGGGGATCGGGGGGATTGTGGCAGTAGGAGTGTATGGATTATGACAGTAATGGAAGAACGGTTTGAGCTTGCGTCACAGCGCATTTCGGAAATCGAAAAAGAAAAACGGATGCCGGAGCAGTTTCAACGCTATTTTGCAGAAAACGCGGACTATCTGGGCGTCCTGCTTGAAGAATATAAATGGGTAGCGTCCGGGGCGATGCGGGAAGCCTCCCTGCAAGAGCTGGAACGGCACAACGAAAGCTGTTTCATCGACCTGATGGGACGCAATTATGAGACGAGCTATGCAAATCCCGACTGGGCCTATGCAAAGCTTGGAGAAACCTTTGGACAGCTGCTTTCGGCAGTTGCGGCGGAGCTGCGCAGCCTGCCTGCGTTTATTTATGAACAGAATCTGGAAGGCATCACGATCCGCCTGGAGCTGTTTGTTGAAATTTACTGCGCATTTGCAGAAAGCTTCGAAGAGACAAACGAAGCACCGGAATATTCCCAGATCCGGGATATTTTCTACTGGTTTGCAAGCGACTATGCGGAGCTGACTGCAGAGCATGCGATCCGCCATACCGTGGACTGGGGACAGAGATTTGCGCTGGACATCATCGAAAATGCAGATCTGTCCGATATCCGGTACCTGTTCTGGTTCGGGGAATATATCGCGGACGACCAGTGGAAGCTGGCAGAACATTTAAACGGTCTGCCGGAAGAAAAAATTCAGAAAATCGCAGATACATACACGGAGGGCTTTCGCAAGGGCTTTGAGCTGGCAAAGAAGCCTCTGGATAAAAAGAAATCCGTCCAGATCCGTTATCCTCTGGGCTTTGAGCGTGTCGTAAAAGCGGCGATTGAAAACTTCAGGAAAATGGGCTTAGAGCCTGTCATCGCCCGCACGCCTGCGAGCTTTGCAGAGGGGCGCAGAGTGTTCCGACTCGGATTTTTCGGCGGCGCAGTGAACCGGCAGTTTGATTATGACCATGAAAACGATAAGGCGCTGTACCTGGACAAAAAATATGTCCACAGGATGCTGGAATGCCGCAAAAATGCGTGGGAAGAGTACAAAGATATGGCGGTTGTCCATGCGGGTCCCGCTGTCATCGAAGCGTTCGGCGAAGAGCCCTTCGAGCCTGCGAGCAAGGAGCATCTGCTCACCTTATCGGCAGAACAGCAGAAGCTGTATGTCGAATATCAGAGCCAGGCGGGTGCGATGACGAACGAATATATCGACCCGGAGGAAAGAAGTTTTACCTGTATCGCTTTTCCGGTTCCGGGCATCGGCGAGCATTTCCCGGAGATTTTCGACGAAGTGTTAAAGATCAATACGTTGGATTACAAGACCTACGAGACGATTCAGCAGCACCTGATCGATGCGCTGGACAAGGCAGCGTGGGTGGAGATCAAGGGACGCGGCGACAATCACACCGATATGAAGGTCATGCTCCATACGCTCAACAACCCTGCACAGGAAACGAATTTCGAAAACTGCGTGGCGGACGTCAACATTCCGGTTGGGGAAGTGTTCACCTCTCCGAAGCTGACCGGAACAGAAGGCGTTTTACATGTTCCCCAGACGTTTTTGCGCGGTATGCAGTACAACGATCTGGAGCTGCAGTTTCGGGATGGCATGATTACCAAATACACCTGCAGTAACTTCGAAAAGGAAGCAGAAAACGAAAAGCTGCTGCAGGATGGTGTGCTGTATCATCACGATACGCTGCCGATCGGCGAATTTGCCATCGGAACGAACACGACTGCTTATATGGTAGCGCGCCGTTATGAAATCAATGACAAGCTTCCTGTGTTGATTGCAGAAAAGACCGGACCCCACTTCGCAGTGGGAGATACCTGCTACAGCTATGAGGAAGACCGCATGACCTATAATCCGGACGGCAAGGCGATCATCGCGCGGGACAACGAGGTATCCGCGCTTCGTCATACCGATCCGGAAAAGGCATATTTTAACTGCCACACAGACATTACGATCCCGTACGCAGAGCTGGCAGAGGTAACCGCGGTATGTGCAGACGGTACCAGGATCGGTCTGATCAAGGACGGATTTTTCGTACTGGATGGCACGGAAGAATTAAATTTGCCGCTGTATCAGGGGTAACTATGTTACAGTTCACCCGCGCCATTCGCAAAACGCGTCTTCGACGCTCTCCGCTGCTTCGCAGGTTTGTTATCATACGATAACAAACGCTTCGCGCAGATCGCACTGCGACGGATCGGAATCCTGTCGCTTACGCGACCCGCCGCAGGCGAAGAATCCTGCAAAGCAGGATTCTTTTTGCTCATAAAATGGCGCTCCCTTCGTACCTTTTTGTAAGTAGATTTTCATGCGAGCATGAAATCTGCTTACAAAAAGGTACGAGTGAACTGTAATGCAAAAATAGGTTGCATCTGTCAAAAAAGTTTAGTACACTGTAGGTTGATAAGTTGCGACATATTTTGACAGGAGGATAAAAGCACATGGCACAGGTCAGTATTGTAATGGGCAGTGATTCCGATATGCCTGTAATGGCAAAAGCAGCTGAGATTTTGGACAAATTCGGTATTTCCTATGAAATGCGGATTATTTCCGCACATCGGATGCCCGATACTTTTTTTGAATATGCACAGACCGCGGAGGAGCGGGGCGTAAAGGTGATTATCGCCGGCGCCGGTATGGCAGCCCATCTGCCGGGTATGTGCGCTGCATTGTTTCCGATGCCGGTGATCGGTATCCCGATGCACACGACGTCTCTGGGAGGCAGGGATTCCCTGTATTCCATCGTTCAGATGCCCTCCGGTATCCCGGTAGCGACCGTTGCGATTAACGGCGGCGCAAACGCAGGTATTCTGGCGGCGAAGATTTTAGCGGTTTCCGATCCGGAGCTTCTTGCAAAGCTCAAGGCTTACAGCGCAGAGATGAAAGACGGCGTACTGAAAAAGGATGCAAAGCTGCAGGAATGCGGCTATCACAACTACACAAAATAAACAGGTGCACAGGCACGGTATGGAGGATCAGATGGATTACAAGAGTTCTGGAGTGGATATTGAAGCCGGATACAAATCGGTGGAACTGATGAAACAGTATGTAAAGACGACAATGCGCCCGGAAGTACTTGGCGGACTGGGCGGTTTTTCCGGTGCATTTTCCCTGGAAAAGATCAAGGATATGGAAAAGCCTACTCTGGTATCCGGTACAGATGGTGTCGGAACCAAGATCAAGCTCGCCTTTCTTTTGGACAAGCATGATACCATCGGTATCGACTGTGTTGCCATGTGTGTAAATGATATCGCATGCGCAGGCGGCGAGCCGCTGTTTTTCCTGGACTATATTGCATGCGGCAAAAATATTCCCGAGAAGATCGCGGAGATCGTAAAAGGCGTATCCGCAGGCTGTGTACAGTCGGAAGCTGCGCTGATCGGCGGCGAGACCGCAGAGCATCCCGGACTGATGCCGGAGGATGAGTACGATCTGGCTGGTTTTGCAGTCGGTGTAGTGGATGAAAAAGACCTGATTACCGGTGAAAACTTAAAGCCCGGTGACGTGCTGATCGGTATGGCAAGCTCCGGCGTGCATTCCAACGGCTTCTCTCTGGTTCGTAAGGTATTCGACATGACCGCTGAAAGCTTAAATACCTATTATGATGAGCTGGGCGCAACCCTGGGCGAGACCCTGCTGGCTCCGACACGCATCTATGTTAAGGCGTTAAAGGCAGTCAAAGAAGCCGGCGTAACCGTAAAGGCATGCAGCCATATCACCGGCGGCGGTTTTTATGAAAACGTGCCCCGTATGTTAAAAGAAGGCACCCATGCGGTGATCAACAAAAACAGCTATCCCATTCCTCCGATCTTTACCCTGATGGCGAAAAAGGGCAATATCGAAGAGCATATGATGTATAACACCTATAATATGGGACTGGGTATGATCGTCGCAGTAGATCCTGCTGATGTGGATAAGACCATGGAAGCAATGAAATCTGCAGGCGATACCCCTTATGTGGTAGGCACCATCGAAGCAGGCGAAAAGGGAGTGACCTTATGTTAAGGATTCTGGTCTGTGTCTCCGGCGGAGGCACGAACCTGCAGGCGATTTTCGATGCGATTGACGCGGGAAAAATCCGCAATGCCGAAATCGCAGCGGTAATCAGCAACAACCCGGGCGCATATGCGCTGGAACGCGCGCGGCAGCATAATGTGGAAGCAATCTGTCTTTCTCCGAAATCTTTCGAGAGCAGAGAGGCGTTCAATCACGCCCTGACCGAAAAGGTAAAGGAAATCGCGCCGGATCTGATCGTGCTGGCAGGATTTTTAGTTGCTGTTCCGGCAGAGATGATCGAAGCGTTCCCGAATCAGATTATCAATATCCATCCGTCGCTGATCCCGGCGTTTTGCGGCGTTGGCTTTTACGGTCTGCACGTCCATGAGGGTGTGCTTGCGCGCGGTGCAAAAGTGACCGGCGCGACAGTGCATTTTGTGGACAGCGGAATGGATACCGGTCCGATTATCTTGCAGAAGGCGGTTGAAGTGCAGCAGGGCGATACGCCCAAGAGCCTGCAGCAGCGCGTCATGGAGGAAGCGGAATGGAAAATTTTGCCCCAGGCCATCGACCTGATTGCACAGGGCAGAGTAACCGTTGTGGATGGAAAGACGATTATCGCATCGTGATGCAAAATCGCATCGCATAACAGCGAAAGCGCATGGAAATATGGAGGTTCATATGAAGATTCTGATTGTGGGAAGCGGCGGCAGAGAGCATGCGATCGCTGCAAGCGTGGCAAAGAGCCCGAAAGCAGAGAAGATTTACTGTGCGCCCGGCAACGCCGGAATCGCGCAGCTGGCAGAGTGCGTTCCGATCGGCGCGATGGAATTTGACCGTCTGACCGAGTTCGCAAAAGAAAAAGAGATCGACCTGGTTATCGTCGGCATGGATGATCCGCTTGTCGGCGGTCTGGTAGACCAGCTGGAAGCAGCCGGAATCCGGACGTTCGGTCCTCGCAAAAATGCGGCGATTCTGGAAGGCAGCAAGGCATTTTCCAAGGAACTGATGAAAAAATACAACATTCCGACCGCTGCCTATGAAGTGTTCGACAAGGCAGAGGATGCGCTGGAATATCTGCATACCAAAGCAAAATTTCCGATCGTTTTAAAGGCGGATGGCCTTGCGCTTGGAAAAGGCGTTTTAATCTGCAGCACGTTGGAAGAAGCGGAAGACGGCGTATGCACGATTATGACAGATAAGAAATTCGGCACAGCCGGCAACAAGATGGTCATCGAGGAGTTCATGACCGGACGTGAGGTTTCCGTGCTGTCTTTTACAGACGGCAAGACCATCCAGATCATGTCCTCCGCCCAGGATCACAAGCGCGCAAAGGACGGCGATCAGGGCTTGAACACCGGCGGCATGGGCAATTTTTCCCCGTCTCCGTTCTATACGGAAGAGGTTGATGCGTTCTGTAAAAAATATATCTATCAGGCGACCGTCGATGCGATGTCTGCGGAAGGACGCACTTTTCAGGGTGTAATTTTCTTCGGACTGATGCTGACACCGGACGGCCCGAGAGTGCTGGAATATAATGTCCGCTTCGGCGATCCGGAAGCACAGGTTGTGCTGCCGCGTATGAAAAACGACATTCTGGACGTTTGCGAGGCATGTATCGACGGTACGCTCGATCAGCTCAAACTGGAGTTTGAAGACAATGCGACAGTTTGCGTCGTGCTGGCATCGGACGGTTATCCGTTAAAATACGACAAGGGACTCCCGATTTCCGGTCTGGAAGCCTTTGACGGAAAAGACGATGTGTTCTGTTTCCATGCAGGAACCAAGTTTGCAGAAGACGGAAAGACGATCTTAACCAACGGCGGACGTGTGCTGGGTATTACGGCGAAAGCGCCTACTTTAAAAGAAGCGCGCGCAAAAGCCTATGCAGCCACCGAATGGGTCAATTTTGCCAACAAATATATGAGACACGATATCGGTAAAGCGATCGACGAAGCATAATATACCGATATAGGACTGGCGACAGGCGAAACCGGAAGCCTGGCTGAGGAGTTTGGAAAAGAGAAAAGGCCCGCAGAAACTTCTGCGGATCGGAATCAGAAAGGTACATAAACTAGAATGATGAAATGGACGACCAAGTTCAGCACTGTGCTGGGATGTGCACTTGCTGCGGTATTTTTATTTACATCCACAATGGAAGTCGGCGCTGTGCCGCTGACCTCTTCCCCGAGCGGAACGACAACGACCACAACAACCGACAGCAATAGCGATGCCGCAGAGGACGGAAACGCTGATGCAGCCGCAGAGGATAACGCAGCAGAGGCAGCCGTTGATGCGACAGCTGCTGCAGGAACCGTTACCAGTGCAACCGTAACCTCTTCCAGCGTTAATATCAGAAGCGAAGCTTCCACCAGCGCAAGCGTTGCAGGTAAGGCAACCAGCGGACAGGAACTGACCGTTACCGGCGAAACACAGGGCAGCGACGGCAATACCTGGTATGCAGTAACATTTGATAATGTAAGCGGATATATCCGTTCCGATCTGGTAGAGGCACATGTGTCGGAGGCGACAGCAGAGCCGACTGTTGACGAAAGTCAGGAGACGGAGGAACCGGAGGAGGAGCCGATCGCAGATAACTCCGCAGATTATTCCGTTGCTTTTGAGGATGACGGAAACGGCAGCAGTGCATGGTATCTGCATGACAATACCATGGGAACCAGATATCAGGTCAGCGACCTGCTGAATGCAGAGGAGACCAACAAGAACAATCAGGCGACCATCGACCAGACTGCAAAGAGCATGCGCCTTGTCGTTATTCTGATGGCGGTTGTAATCGTAGTTCTGATTATCGTTATAACGATCCTGATCATCAAAGTAAGAAGTACATATGAAGACTATGATGATTATGATGACGAGGATGACGAGGACGACGAAGACGACGAGGAAGACGATGAGGAGGATGAGGACGAGGAAGAAGAGCGCCCGCGCCGCTTCGGCCGCAAAAAGCCTGCCCGTTATGTAGAAGAGGAAGACGATGAGGACGATGAGGACGATGAGGAGGACGAAGAAGAAGAGCGTCCGCGCCGCCGTCCGGCAAAGAAGGCTCCGGTAAAGAAACCTGTCCGCCGCCCCAGAATTGACGAATATGAAGACGATGAGGACGACGAGGAAGACGAGGAAGAGGAAGAAGAACGTCCGCGCCGCAAAAAGGGCAAATCCAAAGACTGGCAGTCCAGGAATTTCCTGGATGATGACGATCTTGAGTTTGAATTCCTTGACCTGAAATAAATCTTCCAAAAAACAAGCATTCAGGAAACAATAGAAGCACGTTCTGCGAACCTTCTATTGTCGTGAATCCATGAAAAACATCCGGCTTTTGCTGCAAACTGCCCGCTGTCTGGCGGGAGCACAGGAAACAGCAGTGCCGGGTGTTTTGTTTTATTCATGACAATAGCATGCTCGCAGCGCGTGCATGCTATTATTGACTATTTTCAGGATTCTTGTTATAGTGTTTCTATAACACTTTAAAGAGAAAATGGATGGGAGATCAGCATGATTCTGGAAGTAGATTTTAACAGCGAAGAAGCGTTATATATACAGCTGCGCAATCAGATCATTGTCGGGATTGCGACAAACAGGCTCAAGGAGGGAGAGTCCCTCCCGAGCGTGCGGCAGCTTGCAGAATCCATTGGGATTAACATGCATACAGTGAATAAGGCATATACCGTGCTCAAGCAGGAGGGCTTCGTCAAGGTGGACAGACGCCGTGGCGCAGTGATTGCGATTGATGCGGATCGGATCAGCGATCTGGAGCAGATGCGGGAGTCCCTGCGGGTCATTCTGGCGCGGGCAAGCTGTCGGAATATTTCCCGCGAGGAAGTGCATGCTTTGATAGATGAGATTTATGAAGAGTATGGAGGACTATAACAGATGCAGTCACAGTTTACGGATAAGGCAAAAACCGCCCTGCTTTTGGCAGGGCGGGCGGCAAAAAGCCTGCATCAGAATTATGTTGGGACAGAGCATATCCTGCTGGGCCTGATCAAAGAAGGAACCGGCGTGGCGTCAAGGGTCCTGACGGAAAACGGGGCAAAAGAAGAGGCGATCCGGGAAATGATTCAGGATCTGCTGGCTCCGGAAACACCCAATCCGGTCATAGAGCGGGACGGTTATTCCCCCCGGGCAGAGGAAGTTCTGGAGGAAAGCCACAGACAGGCAGAAAAGGCAGGCAGCGCGCTGACCGGAACGGAGCATATTTTGTTAGCGCTTTTAGGAGATGGGGATAACGTTGCGGTGCGGGTGCTGCAGACGCTGTCGCTGCCGCTGCAGAAAATCATGCGGGATACGCTCCTGGCAGCAGGACTGGACCCTGCGGCGTACCGCGAAGAACTGGGACGCAGGCAAAAAAAGAGCCAGACCGGGACGCTGGAGCTTTACAGCCGGGATCTGACAAAGCTGGCTGCACAGGGAAAGCTCGATCCGGTTGTCGGACGCGATCAGGAGATTGGGCGTGTGATTCAGATTTTAAGCCGCAGGACGAAGAATAATCCGTGTCTGGTTGGAGAGCCCGGCGTCGGCAAAACGGCGATTGTCGAGGGACTTGCGCTTCGGATTACGGAGGGCAGCGTGCCGGATACGGTAAAGGATAAACGGGTTCTGATGCTGGATCTGTCCGGGATGATCGCGGGAAGCAAATACCGCGGCGAATTTGAAGAGCGAATCCGCAAGGTCATCCGCGAGGTGACAGACGACGGAAATATTTTACTGTTTTTGGATGAGCTGCATACACTGATCGGCGCAGGCGGCGCAGAGGGGGCGATCGACGCTTCCAACATTTTAAAGCCGTCCCTTGCGCGCGGCGAGATTCAGCTGATCGGTGCAACGACGCTGGAAGAATACCGCAAATATATCGAAAAAGATGCTGCCCTGGAACGCCGTTTTCAGCCGGTTACGGTTGAAGAGCCGACGGAAAAAGAGGCGATCGGCATTTTACAGGGAATCGTTTCCAGATATGAAGAGCATCATAAAGTAAAGATTTTGCCGGAAGCCCTCGAGGCCGCTGTACATCTTTCCAATCGCTATATCAATGACCGGAAGCTCCCGGACAAGGCGATCGACGTGATGGATGAGGCAGCTGCTGCGGTGCGCCTGCAGCGGATGCAGACGACCGATGAGGCGGCAGATCAGGCAAAGGAAATCAAAGCGCTGGACGAAAAGCTGGAGCAGGCAATCCGCGATCAGGATTTGGAGGAGGCCTCCAGACGAAAGCAGAAGCTAAAAGAGGCGCTCGCCCGTTACGAAAAGCACCGGAAACGGCAGGAAAAGAGCCGCAAAAAGGGGCAGCCGGAGGTGACGGCAGAGGATATCGCAAAGGTCATTTCCACCTGGACAAAGGTTCCGGTGAGCCGCCTGACCGAAAAGGAGAGCGAGCGGCTGTTAAAGCTGGAATCTATCCTGCACAAGCGCGTGATCGGACAGGAAGAAGCCGTATCGAGCGTTGCGCGGGCGATGCGCCGCGGCAGAGTCGGACTGCAGGATCCGAGACGACCGATCGGTTCGTTTTTGTTCCTCGGACCCACCGGTGTCGGAAAGACGGAGCTTTCCAAGGCGCTGGCAGAAGCGATGTTTGGTTCGGAAAACGCGCTGATCCGCGTGGACATGTCGGAATATATGGAAGGGCACTCTGTTTCGAAAATGATCGGCTCGCCTCCGGGCTATGTCGGCTTTGACGAGGGCGGACAGCTTTCTGAAAAGGTTCGCAGAAATCCGTATTCGGTGGTTTTATTCGACGAAATCGAAAAAGCGCACCCGGATGTTTTCAATATTTTGCTGCAGGTGCTGGATGATGGACATATCACGGATTCCAGGGGCAGGAAGGTCAGCTTCAAAAATACCGTCATCATCATGACATCCAATGCCGGTGCACAGCGGATTGTGGAGCCGAAAAATCTCGGTTTTGCGGCAAAAGAAGACGCGCAAAAGACTTACGAAAAGATGAAATCCGGCGTGATGGAAGAGGTAAAACGCCTGTTCAAACCGGAATTTCTAAACCGGATTGATGAGACGATCGTATTTCATCAGCTGACAAAAGACGATATGAAGCGGATTATCAATCTGCTGGCACAGAGCCTGATTACGCGCTGCCAGACGCAGCTGGATATCAGCCTGACACTGACGCCGTCTCTGAAAGAGCATATCGTAGAAAAATACAGCAACCTGAAAATGGGTGCAAGACCGTTAAAAAGAGCGATTCAGACGCTGATCGAGGACGCACTTGCGGAAGAGATTCTGTCGGGACGGGTAAAATCCGGCGATCATGTGAGTGCAGGCTTCCGCGAGAATAAAGTCGTTTTCAGCGTCAAAAATAAATAAACAGCAAACCGCCGCAAAGGCGGACAGGAGGACAAAAGAATGGCAGCAGTAGCAGAACTCATCAGAACAGAAGCAGACGGAAAGATCAGCTTCGGCAATCATCTTCTGCAGGAAAAGAGCAAGAAGGAGGGCTTTGAGGCCGGCGGCGATGAGTACAAGGTAAAGACTTTTAAAGAGATTACCAAGCTGGAAAGAAACGGCATGTTTGTCTATGAATCCGTGCCCGGCACGAGCGTAGAGCATTTTGCGGAGAACGAAAATGGTGTCAGCTTCACGGTAGAGGGCACAGAGGACGCGCAGATCACACTCGGTCTGGAGGAAGATACGGAATATGATGTAAAAATCAACGGTGAGGATGCGGGCAGAATGCGCACGAACCTTGGCGGAAAGCTGAATGTGAGCGTGGAGCTTGCTGGAATCGGAGAAGTAAAGGTAGAAATTTCAAAATAAATGGCAACCAAAATAAAAACCAGATTTTTCTGTCAGGAATGCGGCTATGAAACGGCGAAATGGCTGGGGCAGTGTCCGGGCTGTAAGGCGTGGAACTCCCTCGTAGAGGAACCGGTTTCCGTGACCGCAGGCGGAAAAGAGAAAAAGCAGGTGCTGTCCGGGGTGCAGAGCGCTCCGGCGGTGCTGAATGAAATTTCGATGGAAGAGGAAAGACGCACAGAAACCGGGATGGGAGAGCTCGACCGGGTGCTGGGCGGCGGAATCGTTACCGGTTCCCTGACGCTGGTCGGCGGCGACCCGGGGATCGGCAAATCGACGCTTCTTTTGCAGATGTGCAGGAACCTTTCATTAAAAAAGCAGCACATTTTGTATGTATCAGGCGAGGAATCCTTACGCCAGATCAAAATGCGCGCGATGCGGATCGGCGATTTTTCGGACACGCTGGAGCTGTTCTGTGAGACGAACCTGAATCGGATTGAAGAGGTAATCCAGCAGAAAAAGCCCCAGATCGTCATCATCGACTCCATCCAGACGATGTACAACGAAGCGGTCAGCGCGGCGCCCGGCAGCGTGTCGCAGGTGCGCGAATCGACTGGTGTTTTGCTGCGGCTGGCAAAAGGACTCGGTATTTCGATTTTTATCGTCGGGCATGTGACCAAAGAGGGAACGGTGGCAGGTCCCAGAGTGCTGGAGCATATGGTGGATACGGTGTTGTATTTTGAGGGCGACCGTCATGCGTCTTATCGAATCCTCCGGGGCGTCAAGAACCGTTTCGGCTCAACCGATGAGATCGGTGTGTTCGAGATGCGCCAGGAGGGACTGACGGAGGTGTTAAACCCGTCGGAATTCATGTTAAATGGCAGACCCGCCGGTGCGAGCGGCTCGGTCGTGTCCTGCTCAATGGAGGGGACCCGTCCGATGCTCACGGAGATTCAGGCGCTTGTCTGCCACAGCAATTTTGGCATTCCGCGCCGTCAGACCACCGGAACGGATTTTAACCGCGTCAATCTGCTGATGGCGGTATTGGAAAAACGGCTTGGCATGCAGATCGGGGGGTGTGATGCTTACGTCAATCTGGCGGGCGGCATCCGGATTACAGAGCCTGCCATCGATCTTGGAATCGTGGTGGCGATCATGTCGAGCTTCAAAAACAGCCCTGTCCCGGAGGGCGTTGTCGCCTTCGGAGAAGTGGGCCTGAGCGGGGAAGTGCGCGCCGTTTCGATGGCGGAGCAGAGAGTGAGGGAGGCACAGAAGCTTGGTTTCACAACCTGTATCCTCCCCCAGGTCTGTCTCGAAAAAATGCCGAAAATTTCCGGCATCCGGTTAGTCGGCGTCCGCAGTGTCGCCGACGCTACGCGGGAGCTGTAAGAGCGCCCTACAGCGGTTGGTTGGGATAACCCGGAAAATAAAACGGAAGGGTCGCACCCGGAACAGGATATACCGCGATCTTGTCATCGAACAGGTTTTTTTCAGACGGCACTTCGTCGTTTTTGGAAACCGGATTGACGCCGTCGGGAGAGAGGATGCAGTCATCCGCAAGGTCAGAAGGACGGTCTGATTCTGGAATTACAGGATACATGACAAAAACCTCCTTTTCATTGTTGGATTCAAAAAGCGATAGAAAAGCTTTTGGGATCAGTATGTATCTTTTTTGGGGAAAATATTCTATTGTTACAGTTCACTCGTACCGTTTGGGGGCAGATTTCATGCTCGCATGAAAATCTGCTTACAAAAAGGTACGAGTGAACTGCAAGGTATATTTTGAAAAAGTAGTTGACAAAAGATACAGTGGTGCGATACAATATGCTCAAGTTGAGAAGTTATCAACCCACAAAATCAGGCAGGATGTTTTCCGCAAGGAGGATGTCCTGCCATCCCCCCACAAAGATTAGATACCTGCTGATTTCGTGTCAGCAGGTTTTTTATCGTATAGGAAACTTATATTTCATATGGAGAATACGAATGAAAAAAACGGTTTTAAAGGAAAATGATGCCTGCAGAATGCAGTGTATCCCAGAAGAAAATCTGGAACAGGAAATGGACAGCCAGGTAGAGCCATTTCTGGAACAGGTTCGGATTTGCGGGTGGATGGAGGTCGCGCCCGAAGGCGGTGAACCGCAGGATCGTGATGCAGCATCGGCAGACAGCACACCGCAAAATCCTGAGAACGCACCAGAAGACGGCGTGGATCAGAGAAAAACAGCTAAGACGGGCGGTCTGTATTATGAACTGTATCCGCAGGAGACACAAAAAGGGA
>ERZ1026856.921-NODE-921-length-16145-cov-5.913300_pt1 | contig 16145 bp, 19 predicted proteins | sample MGYA00380158_ERZ1026856 | MGnify/ENA primary metagenome ERZ1026856 (study PRJEB33269, sample SAMEA4719794) | human gut metagenome | biome: human-associated habitat; feature: organic feature; material: feces | place: Cameroon | collected 2013-10 ...
AGCCTTAATTTATAAGGATTTTCGCTCTTTTTGCGTTATAAAAATAAATTTTGGATATTGACTTTTTAGACTTGACTTGGAGTTTGTTAAAAAGTAAAATTTGGGCGAAATTAGTGTATTATTGTAAAAAGAAAAATGTTGTTTACAATAATATAAAATGCTACAATTATAGATAAATAAATTTGCTATAAATGATTTGACGGACAGATTGGAAGAGATGGCATATAAGCGTGAAAGAAGGTGTGAATGTGGAGAAAATATCATTATTTCATGGAACTTTTGAAAAAAATGTAGTCCCAACATACGGATTGGGTGAAGAAAAACATGATTACGGAAAAGGATTTTATTTAACAGAGAATATTGAACTTGCAAAGGAGTGGGCGGTTTGCAGACCGGATGTTACGAGCGGATGGGTTCATCAATATGAGCTGGATATTTCAGAATTAAAGATATTAGATTTTCAGGAAAAAGATGTTCTTTCTTGGCTTGCTGAGTTGATGAAACACAGAGATGCAGCTGATTCCAGGCGTTATAGAATGTTGTCAAAAAAATTTATTGAAAAGTATGGTATAGATACGGAAGAATATGACGTCATAAAAGGATGGCGGGCAAATGCTTCTTATTTTTATATTGCCAAAGAATTTGTAAGGGATAATATTGATATAGAGATTTTAACGGAACTTTTGTCATTGGGGGGACTGGGAATCCAATATTGCATAAAATCACCATTGGCATATTCTAAATTGAGGGAAATAAAAGAAAATTTAATAACGGTTGACTATGAAGAATTTAGAGAAAAATATAATCAAAGAGATATATCAGCACGAGAAAAAATGCGGGAACTGGTGGATTCAGATGCAAATAAAGTGACAAATGTATTTAGTACATTATTTTAAAGTCAGGAGAGATAAATATGAGAGCATATGCAGAAGCGTATTTAAATGATGTTGTAGAAAACCAGGGAAAGCTATTTGATTTTGTAGCACAGTCATTTCCAGATAAAGATACGGAAGAATTTATTAACACATATATGAAAAGCAAAACAAGAAAAAGTATTGATGAAGCACAGGCTTATGTAAATACGATGGATGTGAAAGAATTGTGGAAATATTTTCTTGAAACAGATCATTATGCATTAAAATCCGGGGAAGGATTAAAAGGATTTATGCCGGACTGGATAGGGGAGTTTTACGCTTACTATCAATGGTATTACAATATACCAAGTGCAGAAGTGGTAAAAAAAATACCTGTTGAATTTTTGAAAAAAGCGTATTATGGACTTCATGATCTGGAACTTGAACTTGCGGTAAAAAAAGTTGGTGAAGTGTAATGGAAATAATATGTTTTCATAATCCAGATGATGAGAACGGATATCTCAGTAATTGGTATCTGTCAGATTTTATTATAGACGGAATCAAATATTCCTCAATGGAACAATATATGATGTATCAAAAAGCATGTTGCTTCAATGATGTGGAGAGTGCAAATGAAATATTAAATACAAATGATGTGGCAGAGATTAAACAACTGGGGCGATTCGTGCAAAATTATAACGAAAATTGTTGGAATGGAGTACGACAACTGATTGTATATGATGGACTTCAGGCAAAATTTTTGCAGAACGAAGAATTGAAAAAGAAACTTCTGGACACGAAAGAGGCAGTATTAGCAGAATGTGCAGTAAAAGATCGAATCTGGGGAATTGGATTATCAATGACAGATGGCAGCAGAGTTGACAGGGATAAATGGCGTGGACAAAATTTGCTAGGGTATTCATTGATGATGGTACGGGAAAAGATAAAAGTATCTTGCAAAGTGTCTTGCAGACATATCAAGACCGAAAAATCCTTATAAATAAAGGACTGTGGGGAACGGTGAACTGGGTCTCCAAAACCGTTTCAAATTTTAATTTATATTTAAAATGGATTTTTTGTCTTCAAATTTTTCTATTAATTTTCTGCCCATTATAATAATTTCGTTTTTCCAGGGATTTCCAAATAATCCATAATTCCATTGGGAATTAAAAAACAGATGATAATCACCGTTAGGGTAGTATGTTGGAAAATACACCTGACATTTTCTGGAAGAATCATAATATTCATAGTCATAGGGAATATGTTCCTTAGGGGAAAATATAAAGCAGTCATGCTGCCAGTCAAAAGCGTACATTTCATCATTTACTAATTTTTCCAAAAAAGAATTAATTATGTGTTCCTGTTCAGCGTTCCAGGGAGTGCTTTTATAATAGGTCTTATTCTCGTTAGGAAGTTTTATCCAGTCAATTTGTCTATGTACTCCGGGAGTGAATTTATACTCGTTATATAATTTGTTCCATAAGAGAGTTTCTATATTTGGTGAAATAATTTTCAATAGCGTATCTCCTTCTGCTTTTCATTGAATTGTTTGTTATGACCATTGTATCATTGAATGATTTTTGCGTCATTTAAAATATTTTCAAGAATAAAAGCCTGTGCTATACTTTATTCAACAAGTTATAATCAGAAGGAAGTATATTATGAATTTAGAGGAACAAAAAAATTTTATATTAAGTGGAAAAATGTATAATGACTTAACTGATGAATTGGTAATGGCACGTGAAAATACAGTGTTTTTAACAAATGAATACAATGCGAGCTTTGGAAAAAAAGCAGAAGTAAGAGAAGCCATTCTCAAAAAACTATTGAAATCTGTGGGGAAAGGAGTTCATTTTGAACCAAATTTCCGATGTGAATTTGGATATAATATTTCTATTGGGAATAATTTTTATGCAAACTTTGACTGCATTATGTTAGATGGCGGAGGTATTGAGATTGGTGATAATGTACTTTTTGGCCCAAGAGTAGGTATATATACTTCCAATCACGCAACAGATGCATGGGAACGTGTTCATGGAGCTTGTTATGCAAAACCTGTTAAGATTGGAAATAATGTCTGGATTGGGGCAGGGGTTCATATAAATCAGGGAGTAACCATCGGAGATAATACAATTATTGGATCAGGAAGTGTTATTACAAAGGACATCCAATCCAATGTAATTGCAGCAGGTGTACCGTGTAAGGTAATTCGAGTAATAACAGAAGCGGATAAGACAGGATATCGACCATAATATAAATCGCCATGCGTTCGAAAGAAGCTGTCGGTGACGTGCTCTGGGTAAATACTTCGGCTTTGCAATCGGATAAAAATAATGTTATAATATTCATAGTGATTTGAGCTGAGGATATGACGAATCTATCGTAAGGAGGACATGGAGGATGAAAGAAAAGATAATACAAGGTGGAATTGTAAATGGAGAGAAGATGCTGGTATGTCCAACTTGGGAAGATGAATTTCAAAAAGCAATTCACAAGACCGGAGGCTGCTTCCGGATTAGCATGGATTATTCGGCTGTAGATGTTTCCTGGTGGAAAGAACTGGAAAAGATTGCCGGAAAGTATGGCTATACATTGGATTCCGAATCGCTGGAAATCATTCAGGAATATGTACAGAAGTATAAAAAGTATGAAAATCATTTCTGGGAATATGGAAAGAAGATTATTACATTCGAACAGTTCAGCAGGATGTTGAGTAAAAAAGCCGGTATACAGCCGAAAGAGGCAAAGGAATATGTTGTTGCAAATCTTCAGAATCTTGAACATAAGGAGATTTTGGAGGCGTTGTTATTTTCACTGCAGCTTATCAAGTCTGAGAAGGGACTGGAGGGAACTCAGTGGACAAAGCCAACCTGCGATTTTATAAAAAAAGAATTTGAAAAGATGATTGTGAACGAGGAATATTAAGACATTAAAAAGTGGGGAGTCGGGAATGCTGGTTCTCCACTTGTTTTATATCGCCATGTGTTCGTAAGAAGGAGGAATAATAAAAAGATGGAATTATGGGATATTTACGATGAGAACAAGGAACGTACAGGACGTACAATGAAGCATAATGACTGGAATATGAAGCCGGGGGAATTCCACCTGACGGTTCTTGGAGTATTAATGAGACCGGATGGAAAATATCTGATCACCCGAAGAAGAATGGATAAAGAATGGGCAGCAGGATGGTGGGAAGTGCCTGGAGGCGGTGTACGCACCGGAGAAGATTCGAAAGATGCAGTGATCCGTGAGATTAAAGAAGAGACGGGAATTGATGTAACGAATGCAGAAGGAGGATATGCATTTTCTTATAAGAGAGTGAATCCGGAAGAGAAAAATAATTATTTTGTGGATATTTATAAATTTGTGCTGGAGTTTGATGAATCAGATGTAAAGACACAGGAAGAAGAAGTGTCTGGCTTTGCGATTGCGGATTTGAATGAGATTAAGAGATATGCTGATGAAGGAATTTTTCTTCATTATGACAGTATCAGACAGGCGTTCGAAGAATAATTATATGGAGAGTAAGGGGCTGACTGTATGAATGATGAGGAGCGGATTCTGGAAGACATCAAAGAAATACTGAAAGAACTGGATGAACAGGGGCGTATGAAATATACACAGAGATATATGCAGCACAGTGATATATCCGTGTATAAGCATTGTATCAGTGTAGCGTACACAAGTGTGGAGCTTGCAGAAAGATTTTCCCTAAATGTAAATAGAAAAGAGCTGATCAGAGGTGCGCTCTTGCATGATTATTTTTTGTATGACTGGCATGAAAAAAATGCGGGACACAGATTTCACGGTTTTATCCATGCAGGACGTGCGCTTCAAAATGCAAAAAATGATTTTGAACTGACCAGACGGGAAGAAAACATCATTTTGCGGCATATGTTTCCTCTTAATATCGTTCCACCAATGTGTAAAGAAGCCTGGCTGGTATGTCTGGCAGATAAGATCTGTGCATCGAAAGAGACCATCGTCAGAAGAATTCATATAAGAAGATATAAGAAATAAGTTGACTTACTATATATCCTACTACTATAATAGGGATTGCGCTGTGAAACGGTGCGAAGAGTGAATGATAAGTCAAGAATACGGACAGAAAAAATATAAAGTATGAGTGGAGGAAAAGCTATGTTAAATCAGTTTTCCAGAACGCAGCTTCTTTTAGGAGCTGATAATATGGACAGACTTTCGAATGCAAAGGTTGCAGTTTTTGGAATCGGCGGTGTTGGTGGATATGTTGTAGAAGCACTTGCAAGAAGCGGTGTCGGTTCGTTTGTATTGGTAGATGATGACAAAGTATGTCTGACGAATATTAACCGTCAGATTATTGCAACAAGGAAGACGGTTGGAAAATATAAAGTAGATGTGATGAAAGAAAGAATCCTTGAGATTAATCCGGACGCAGATGTAGAAGTAAGGAAATGCTTTTATCTTCCTGAGAATGCACATGAATTCCCGTTTGAAGAATACTCTTACGTGGTAGATGCAGTAGATACGGTAACGGCAAAGATTGAGATCATTATGCGTGCAAAAGCCGCAGAAGTTCCGGTTATCAGTTGTATGGGAGCCGGTAATAAACTGGATGCATCGGCATTTCAGGTGGCAGATATCTATAAGACGAAGATGTGTCCGCTTGCAAAGGTTATGCGAAGAGAATTAAAGGCACGTGGCGTAAAGAAACTGAAAGTTGTATATTCAGAAGAAAAGCCGGTACGTCCGCTGGAAGATATGAGTATCAGCTGCAGACAGCACTGTGTATGTCCTCCGGGAACGGCCAGAAAATGTACCGAAAGAAGAGACATCCCGGGAAGCATTGCATTTGTTCCGTCAGTTGCAGGACTGATTCTTGCAGGGGAAGTGGTAAAGGATCTGACAATTAATCAATATGGACGCGGGGACGAATAAAAACGGATATCTTTTGACATTTTTCGCAAATGCTTTATAATAGAGAAGGTAATGTTCTATTTGTAGATTGAGGAGGTTATCAATATGAAAAAAAATAGAAGAAACAACTCAAGACCGGCAGCAATCGCAACTGCAAAAGACACAACTAAGGCAATCGAGACAAGAGCAGGTGTATTGAAAGAGGCAGAAGACGTGAAGAAAGAAGCAAAGACAAGCTTTTATCTTCAGTATATGGGTAAAGAGATCAGCACAGAAGAGATTACAAAAAAAGTGCATGAAGTATGGACAAAAGAGTATGGTAAGAGTGTGGAAGAAATCAAAACTCTGAATGTATATCTGAAACCAGAAGAAGCTGCAGCTTATTATGTAATAAATGAAGAGACAACAGGCAAAGTTACTATTTAGTGATTTGCCGGATTGACTGTGAACAAAAATAAGAGGAGCGTTTCCGTGTGTATGGAAATGCTCCTCTTATTTTTGTACCACTATATTGCAAAAAAGAACACAGGCGGTCGGTTGAAAAGAAGAATTTAGCCGCAATAACGGGTAATATCTTCTTCAAGATGATCAATCTGTTCCGTGAGATTGTGAAGCTGTTCATCCGAAAGAGATTCCAAAATCGCTTTCATATCTGCAGCAATTTTAGAAGGATTATACGGTACTTCTAATGCGAAATCACTGTAAGCACGGAGCTTTTGAAAATAAGTATTTGTTTCAGGTTCTTCTTTTCCGGCGCGGCACATCTGATACATGGTGACACAATCAGTGGCAGCCTGGTCGGTGCATTCCTTGCAGATCCATTTTCCAAGATAATAATAATTGTTCCCGATCTGATAAAGAAAGCCCGGAAGCTTTAAGATTCGTTCTGATAACATAGTGAAGTCCTCCTTTTCTTATCTATTAGTATCCCGTTGTTTGATACAAAAGTCAAGTGGGATTCTGGTATTAATATCATTATAAAAAGTAAAACAGATTCTTTGCAAATCACCGGAATGTATCGTATAATAAACAGCAGTATAAAAAATAGTGAAGGAAAGAATTCATGTAAATATATTTAGGACATGTATATATGGAGAGTGTGAATGATATGAGGATTAAGAATGGTTTAATGCTGCTTCTTACAGCTTTTATCTGGGGAACAGCATTTGTAGCACAGAGTGTGGGTATGGATTATCTGGAACCGTTTACATTTAATGGAGTCAGAAGCCTGATTGGAGGAGCGGCACTTTTGCCATGTATCTGGATCTTGCAGAAATTAAATGGAAGATCGAAAGATACAGGCACGAAAAAGGATCTGTTCACGGGCGGATTGGCCTGTGGTGTGTTACTGTTTGCGGCAAGCAGTCTTCAGCAGATCGGTATTAAATATACGACAGCGGGAAAGGCCGGATTTATCACCGCTTTTTATATCGTGATCGTTCCGGTAATGGGAGTTTTTCTTCATAAAAAGATAGGCTGGAAGATATGGCTGGCAGTAGTGTTGGCGGTTGCGGGACTTTATTTTCTGTGTATTACAGAGTCGTTTTCTGTTGGCAAAGGAGATATTCTGGTATTTTTATGCGCACTTGTATTTGCGGTACATATCCTGGTGATCGATCATTTTGCACCTAAGGTAGATGGTGTGAAGATGTCGTGTATACAATTCTTTGTCTGCGGAATTTTGTCCGTGCCATTTATGTTTGCATTGGAGACACCAAAGATAACAGCTGTAATGACTGCGTGGATGCCAATTTTATATGCCGGGGTATTATCCTGTGGAGTTGCTTATACACTACAGATACTGGGACAGAAAAATGTAAATCCGGCGGTGGCATCACTGCTTTTAAGTCTGGAATCGTGTTTTTCTGTACTGGCCGGCTGGATTGTGCTGGGAGAAAGACTGTCAATAAGGGAAATGTCGGGATGTATATTGATGTTTGCTGCAATTATCCTGGCACAGGTTCCTGAAAAGAAAAAGAGATAAAAGGGAGAAAATCAGATGCGTTTTGTAATTCAAAGAGTAACAGAAAGTAGTGTAAAAGTAGATGGTGAAGTGATAGGTAAGATCGGGAAAGGATTCATGGTCCTGATCGGAGTTGCGGATTCGGATACAAAAGACACAGCAGATAAGATGTTAAAGAAGATGTTAGGACTTCGCATTTTTGAAGATGAGAATGGAAAGACGAATCTTTCGCTGGATCAGGTAGGAGGAGAGTTGCTTCTGATTTCTCAGTTTACTCTGTATGCGAACTGTAAGAAGGGAAACCGGCCAAGTTTTATAGAAGCAGGGAAACCGGATATGGCGGAGGAGATGTATGAATATATCATCAGCAGGTGTAAGGAACAGGTAACGGTAGTTGAACGGGGAAAATTTGGCGCAGATATGAAAGTAAGTCTTGTAAATGACGGTCCGTTTACCATTGTACTTGATTCAGAAAAGTTATAATCAAAGGGCAGAAGAATCTTCAGGGACAAAAGTTGTTCCGGAGATTCTTTTTTTAGTTATATAACTAATTAAATATTTGTTAAAATGACGGAATGATTATTAAATAAATATAAAAACATTGACATTACTGGTGAAAATGACTAATATGATCGTTAGACATCTAATTAATTGAGAGAGGAGAAATAATATGCACAAAGAGATGGAATCATCTGTGTTCTTTTCGATATTCCAATTGATGCAGTTCATGAAATATCAGGGAATGAAAAGAATGGAAGAACTGGACATCAAGCCGAGTCAGGCAGGAATATTATTTTCACTGAAATGCTGGGGAGAACAGTCACAGAGACAGCTCGCACAAAGAGTTGGGATTACTCCACCGTCTATGACAGTCGCACTTCGCAAGATGGAAGAAAAAGGTTATGTAAGCCGTAAGACGGATGAGAAGGATCAGAGGATTACAAGGATACAGCTTGCTCCGAAAGGGGAAGAATGTATAGATGGAATACGCCGCGTCCTTACAGAGATGGAAGAAGTAATCTATCAGGGGATATCAAGAGAAGAGGTACTTCTGATGAAGCGTCTGCTTACAGAGATGAAGAATAATCTTCTGGAGTCTAAGGATTTCAAAGGAGTGGATATGCAGACCATTATGGAAAAAACACATCCTTCTATGAAACATATGTAGGAACTGTTTTGATATAAATAGGACAGAAAGGAAAGGCATAAAAGATATGGGAAAATTATTAAAATTTCTGAAACCGTATGCAGGTGCGGTTGTAGCGATTATCTGTATACTTGTCGTGCAGGCATATTGTGACCTGTCATTGCCGACATATACCTCGGATATTGTGAATGTCGGTATCCAGCAGGGGGGTATCGATGAGACTGTACCGGATACGATTTCTAAAAAAGATCTGAACCATTTGTTACTTCTGGTTCCGTCGGATAAGCAGGAGCTTGTAAAGAATGCTTATACGAAATCAACGAAGAAATACGACTATAAGGGAACCGTTATGGAATTAAAATCTTCTGTAAAAGAAGATGATAAAAAGATGGAGAAGCTCTCCGATATCCTCGGAAAGCCGATGCTTCTGGCGGCAGGATTTGACTCCGGCAGTGACATGACACAAAGAATCGAAGACCAGATGCGTACAAATATGAAGAAACAGGTTGAAGCGAAACAGGCTGAGTCCAAGGCGCAGATGGAAAAAGCACAGAAAGAGGCAGAAGATAAGATTAATGCACAGTTTGCAGATGCACTGGCGGCGGCCCAGACACCGGAGGCGAAGGCCCAGGTGCAGGCCCAGATGCAGGCAGCGGCACAACAGGTACAGACTCAGATGCAGGAAGCACAAAAGAAGGCAGCAGCGCAGATGTCAGAAGTTCCGGATTTTGACAAGATGGATATCTATGATATGTTGAACTTCATGGGAGCAGAAGGCAGAGACGCGCTGATCAAACAGATGAATAAAAAGATGAATTCCATGCAGGATTCAATCATTGAACAGGCAGCTTCTACCTATATCAAAGATGCTTACACACATGTAGGAATCGATACCGATCAGATCGAAACCAGTTATATCTTACACACAGGGGCCAAGATGCTGGCACTTGCATTCCTTGGAATGGCGGCAAGTATTATGGTCGGACTATTAGCATCTCGTGTCGGAGCTGGTGTCGGACGCGGACTTCGTGAGAATGTATTCCGTAAGGTTGTCGGATTTTCCAATGCAGAGTTTGACAAATTCTCTACGGCATCACTGATCACAAGAAGTACGAATGATATCCAGCAGATCCAGCTGTTGATTGTGATGATCCTCCGAATGGTTCTGTATGCACCAATTATGGCAATCGGAGGAATCTGGAAAGTCTTCCACACGAATGTCAGCATGTCATGGATCATCGGACTTGCGGTTGCAATCATTGTAGTCATCGTAGGATTTTTATTCTTTGTAGTTATGCCGAAGTTCAAACTGATCCAGAATCAGGTCGACAGACTGAATCTTGTCAGTCGTGAAATCTTAACAGGACTTTCGGTTATCCGTGCATTCGGCACACAAAAGCATGAGGAAGAGCGGTTTGATGATGCGAACAAAGCACTGACGAAGACAAATCTTTTCGTAAACCGTGCGATGACGTTTATGATGCCGCTTATGATGTTCGTAATGAACAGTATTACGCTGCTGATCGTATGGGTAGGTGGTCACAGTATCAACGACGGTGTAATGCAGGTTGGAGATATGATGGCGTTTATCCAGTATACAATGCAGATCATCATGGCATTCTTAATGATCTGTATGATTTCGGTTATGCTTCCAAGAGCAGCAGTATCTGCAAGCCGTGTTGATGAAGTACTGACAAGTGAGACAATGATCCATGATCCGAAGCAGCCGTCACGTATTCCGGAAGAAGGAAAAGGAAAGGTTGTATTCGATCATGTATCCTTCCGTTATCCGGGAGCAGAAGAAGATGTACTGCATGATATTTCCTTTGCGGCAGAGCCGGGAAAGACCACGGCATTTATCGGAAGTACCGGATGTGGTAAGTCTACGCTGGTAAACCTGATCCCGAGATTTTATGATGTTACAGATGGTAAGATCACGATCGACGGAAAAGATGTCAGAGATGTATCACAGCATGAACTGCGTGAAAAACTGGGATATGTACCGCAGAAAGCTGTACTGTTCTCCGGTGATATTGCTTCGAATATTTTATATGGCAACCCGGATGGAAGTGAAGCTGAGATGATTGAAGCAGCAACAATCGCACAGGCAACAGAATTCATTGATCAGAAGAAGAAAAAATATAAGAGCCCGATCTCACAGGGAGGAGCCAATGTATCCGGTGGTCAGAAGCAGAGACTTTCGATTGCAAGAGCAATTGCAAAACATCCGGATGTATATATATTCGATGACAGCTTTTCGGCACTGGATTATAAGACGGATGCAACACTTCGTGCAGAGCTGAAGGAGAAGACAGCGGAAAGTACTGTTATGATCGTTGCGCAGAGGATCAGTACGATCCTTCATGCAGATCAGATCATTGTACTGGAAGATGGTCAGATCGTCGGAAAGGGTACACATAAAGAATTACTGAAGAACTGCGAAGCATATTATCAGATTGCTTCTTCACAGTTATCAGAAAAAGAATTAGAAGAAGATCTTAAGGAGGTGGAATAATATGCCAAGAGGTAGAGGACGTGGACCACAGATGTCCAATGAAAAGGCAAAAGATTTTAAAGGCACAATGAAAAAGCTGATGGCATATTTGAGCGCATATAAGATTGGAATATTCTTTGTAATCGTATTTGCTATCGGAAGTACAATATTCAATATTGTAGGACCGAAGATTCTTGGAAAGGCAACGACTGAGATATTTAAAGGACTGGTCAGAAAAGTATCCGGAGGATCCGGAATAGATTTTGACAAGATCACGCATATCGTACTGACGCTGTTATGCCTGTATCTGACAAGTGCTGTATTCTCCTTTGTACAGGGGTACATTATGACGGGTGTGTCACAGAAGCTGACGTACCGTCTGAGAAAAGAAATCTCTGAGAAGATCAACCGTCTGCCGATGAACTATTTTGATAAGCAGACACATGGTGAAGTATTATCGCGTATTACCAACGATGTAGATACCTTAAGTCAGAGTCTGAACCAGAGTGCGACGCAGGTGATTACATCGACGACAACGATCATCGGTGTATTGATCATGATGCTCAGTATCAGCCCGCTGATGACCGTGGTAGCACTCCTGATCCTTCCGGTTTCAATGGGACTGATCTCAGTGATCGTGAAACGTTCACAGAAATATTTCATGAGTCAGCAGGAATATCTGGGTCATGTAAACGGACAGGTGGAAGAAATCTATGGCGGTCATAATATCATCAAAGCGTTTAATAAAGAAGAGGATGTAATTGCAACATTCAAGCGTGACAATGATATTCTGTATACATCGGCATGGAAATCGCAGTTCCTGTCAGGAATGATGATGCCGATCATGCAGTTCGTAGGAAATCTCGGATATGTCGGTGAGGTTATCCTCGGCGGTTACCTTGCGATGAAAGGTACGATCCAGGTTGGAGATATCCAGTCATTTATTCAGTACGTAAGAAGTTTTACGATGCCGATCCAGCAGGTTGCACAGGTGGCCAATATGTTACAGTCTACAGCGGCAGCTTCCGAGCGTGTGTTTGAATTCCTTGAGGAGAAGGAAGAAGACCAGACGGTAGAGAAGCCGGTATGTATCGATAAACTGGAAGGAAGCGTAAGCTTCGACCATGTACATTTCGGATATAATCCGGATCATACAATCATCAATGACTTCAGTGTGGATGTAAAACCAGGCCAGAAGGTTGCAATCGTAGGACCGACCGGTGCCGGAAAGACGACGATGATCAAATTATTAATGCGTTTCTATGATGTTGGAAGTGGTTCGATCAAAGTAGATGGACATGATGTCCGCGACTTTAACCGTGATGACTTAAGAAAAATGTTCGGAATGGTATTACAGGATACCTGGCTGTTCAAGGGAAGCATCGAAGATAATATCCGTTATGGACGACTGGATGCAACGCATGAAGAGGTTGTGGAGGCCGCAAAGGCAGCACGTGCACACCGCTTTATAAAAACGCTTCCGGGTGGTTATCAGATGGAGTTAAATGAAGAAGCAAGTAACGTATCACAGGGACAGAAACAGCTCCTGACGATCGCAAGAGCCATGCTGGCAGATCCAAAGATTCTGATTCTTGATGAGGCGACAAGTTCGGTAGATACAAGAACCGAGATCCAGATCCAGAAGGCGATGGATCAGCTGATGAAAGGAAGAACAAGTTTCGTAATTGCACACCGGCTGTCTACGATTCGTGATGCGGATGTGATCCTTGTTATGAAAGACGGGGATATTGTAGAGCAGGGAAATCATGAGGAATTATTAGCACAAAATGGATTCTATGCAGAACTGTATAATTCACAATTTGAGAGAAGTGCATAAGGATATTTACAGATAGAGAAGTCCATGCTAAAAGAAATAAGGCGCTGCCCGAAGAATATCGGGTGCGCCTTTTGTTGTGTGCATTGACATATGCGGAAGGGGATTCATTTGATGCGCTGCCTTTTGTTATTTTACGTATATAGAGGGTGTAAAATAATGAAATATTATTATTGTGTAGCCATTCTTACGTAAAATATATAAGTAAAATAAGAAAGGAGAGGCATGAATCGTTTTAAGAAATGCTATGTAGGAAAAGCTGCCACTTGACAGTTTTCTTACAAAATCCGATGAATATTTAAAGTAATTAAATTATATCACTCGCGGTAAGAAAAGTATAGTATAATAAACGAATAAAAAGAAACGCAACAAAATGTTGCATGCCGGAACGAAAGAAACGTTCCGGCGTGCATTTTAGATACCAAAGTATGCAAGAGAAGTTGCCGGTGGCAAGTTCTCTGTATCGCGTGCGTTCGATACTAATGTGTGGAAATTCCGGCAAGAATGTTTTTTACATGTGAGATTTCCTGATCGGTAGCTTTGGCGGCAGGAACATAATAACTTTTTTCGCGGGCAATCTGATAAAGTTTTTCCTGGGACATTTCACAGTCATTACGTATTTGTTTCAGTTTCTGCTTCAATTCTTTGTTTTCCGTCTGGGAAATCATTTCTCCGTAACGTACAAGTTCTCCGTTGACACCGGCAAGGGCATCGCTTACCATCGTTTTTTCATCCAGCATAGATAGTTCCTCCTATAAAAATTTCATCAGATCCTGTCGGTTCTTCATAGCACTGTCTGCAGCATCCTGAAACAGCTTGCGGATTTCAGGATCTTTGGCTTCTGAGGCATAGTCCTGCATTTTGCACTGGCTGGTTTCAAATCCGCCAATTAAATGACGCAGGTTCTGAAGATCAAGTATTGAAATTTCTGACATAGTACACGTTCCTCCTTTTTATTATTATATATCTGTGAAGAACTGTCAGTGGCAGGTTCTTTGCAGCGCCGGGCGTTTGAAAGAAGCTGCGAGCGGCAAGTTCTGTAGATATGACATATACAGTATGTGCAATAGACGCAGATTATATATATGGAAATGTATAGAAAAAAACTATTGATTAAAGCGACAAAAACTATGGAAAGTGTCGTATACTGATAACAGATGATTTACATAATGTGAATTGTGTAATAAAACGAATAAACAAAAGGGGATAAAAGCAACATGAGAATGATTGATATGCACTGTGATACTTTGTGGAAATTGATCGATTTGGATGGCCAGGGAGATTTGATGAAGAATGATTGCCATATCAGTATTCCATCTATGAAAAAAGCGGGAACCGTCGTGCAGCTTTTTGCCTGTTTTACGCAGGCGGCTGATTATAAGAAGAAAGGAGGCTATGATGCGGCATTCGTTCATGTACAGGATATGGTGCGATATTTAAGGCGGCAACAGGATATGTACAGTGAAGATCTGGCGCTGGCATATTCGTGGAATGATGTAGACAGGAATGATCTCGCAGGACGGATCTCTGCGATTATGACTGTGGAAGAAGGGGGAATTTTAAACGGTCATATGGAGCGGCTGGAAGAGCTGTATCAACATGGGATCAGGCTTATGACACCGGTATGGAATTATGAAAACTGCATCGGATATCCAAACAGCAGAAAGAAATCTGTAATGTGGAAGGGGTTAAAACCTTTTGGAAAAGAAGTGATAGAAAGAATGGGAGAACTGGGAATGATCATAGATGTATCCCATGCATCGGATGGAACATTCCGGGATATAATGGCAATCGCAAAAGGAACGGTGATTGCGTCTCATTCTAATTGCAGGGAGATTGCAAAGCATCCGAGAAATCTGACAGATGAGATGATCTGGCAGCTTGCAGATGCAGGTGGTATTGCGGGACTTAATCTGTATGGTCCGTTCCTTGGAAGAGAGAAAGAATCCAGGATTGAAGATATGACAGCTCATATATTACATATGTTAAATAAAGGGGGCAGTGATTTCCCGGCAATTGGAACTGATTTTGACGGTTTCGGGGAGATGGAAGTAATGGAAATTGGACATCCGGATGAGATGGAGAAGCTGTGGGAAATATTGAAGCAAAAAGGAGTAAAGGAGTCACAGCTTGATAAGATCTGGTATCGGAATGCGATGAGAGTTTTGAAAAGTATTTAAATATAAAGCAGGGACGGTTATCCGCCCCTGCTTTATTCAATCGCATAGTATGTATTTATTTTTGATTTTTATTTACATTCTGCAGCTTCATTGCACGAACTTTCAGAGGAAGTCCGAACAGGTTGATGAATCCGCTTGCATCATGATGATCATAGAGATCACCTGTTGTAAAGCTTGCAAGTGATTCACTGTACAGAGAATATGGAGAAGTTGTTCCTGCTTTTGTGATGGTTCCTTTGTAAAGTTTGAATTTGACTTCACCAGTTACATATTCCTGTGTGCTTTCAACGAAAGCCTGGATTGCCTCGCGAAGCGGAGTGAACCATTTTCCTTCGTATACGAGCTGAGCAAGCTTGTCAGACATTTCTTTCTTTACTTCTGCTGTAGCACGGTCAAGGATCAGTTCCTCTAACTGCTGGTGTGCAGCATACAGGATTGTTCCACCAGGTGTCTCATATACACCACGTGATTTCATACCAACAACACGGTTTTCAACAATGTCAATGATACCGATACCATGTTTTCCGCCAAGTTCATTCAATTTGCGGATGATATCAGATACCTTCATCTCTTCGCCGTTGATACTCTTTGGAACACCCTTTTCAAATGTCATTGTGACATATTCGGCTTTGTCCGGAGCTTTTTCCGGAGTTGTTGACATTACAAGAAGGTCATCGTAGTTTGGCTCGTTGGAAGGATCCTCAAGTTCCAGACCTTCGTGGCTGATATGCCATAAGTTACGGTCACGGCTGTAGCTGTGTTTTGCATCGAATG
>ERZ1026856.924-NODE-924-length-16090-cov-6.194075_pt1 | contig 16090 bp, 24 predicted proteins | sample MGYA00380158_ERZ1026856 | MGnify/ENA primary metagenome ERZ1026856 (study PRJEB33269, sample SAMEA4719794) | human gut metagenome | biome: human-associated habitat; feature: organic feature; material: feces | place: Cameroon | collected 2013-10 ...
GCACGTTGTCGCCACAGGGTGCTGAAAGGGAGGGAATGAAAATGAAAATTTCTCAATCAGAATTGACATTTTACATGACAAGAATTTTTATGGCTGATTTTTTCAAAGCATATGAAACGCGTGATTCCGCTATTAAATTCCTAACGAATTTAGGATATGATGTTAAGATTGAACGTGACGATAAAGGGAATATTGTTGATGTTGTAGTCGAAGAGCATGTCGCTATTTGGAATGGAGTTGAATAAACATGATTGAAAATTTAGTGGAGATTGTATGTAACATTTTAGCTTTAAAATTGCAAATTATGATAAGTTGTTTTGCAATCGTGTTGGCTTTCGTTATAGTGGTTTTAGTTGGTTGTTTAGTTTGGTGGATTCTTGACGAGATGGGGAAAAAGAGGTGAATATGCTAATTATAATTGTTATAGTAGTTTTGTGGATATGGTTTTGGTTTGTTTAGGAGGTAAAATGATGACGATCAGCAAATCATTAGCGAAATTCATTTTCGACGCATACTGCGGAGATATGATCTTGGAAAATGGCGTATGCGTGGGCTTCGACTTTACGCTGACAGAAGAAAATGAATATCTGAATTATATCATTGCTGTTCAGCGGCAGAAGAAAAAGCAGGGCTTTATGAGCATGAAGCGATATGACGGTTTTGTGTATTATCGCGTGGATTGTCCGACAGAATGGTTTAGGGGTGAATGCTGGAAATGATAGAATTTTTTAAGACGTGGCAGAGGGTACAAGAAGAGGAAGAAAAAGAAGGCCGTCATGTTCGTTTTCTTGTATTTGACACACGTTTAAAAGGTTTTCGTGATGCTGATGAAAAGGATTTAAGAAATAACCCTACGGTCAAGCAGTCTGAAATTTACCGGACTACGACGAAAGCGATAGCCTTTTTGCACGTGAAAAGTCCAACATATTACTATCATTATAAGGAAAAATAGTATTGCATATAACACAATTTTGTGTTATAATTATAGAAAAGCATGGTAAGGCTATACAACCAGAAAGGAACGCAAAATGGAAAAAATCACTCGAAAGATTACGAACACAATTATTAACGTTGGTTTTCTGAAAAGAGGTGAAAACGGTGAACTGACGGTTGAACCGAAACAGCCGATTGAAGTTATCGGTCGAAAAGTCGGAAAAGACGCGGCGGCGCGTTATGTGCTGAAAGAATATCGATCTTCCGATTATATTGTAACGGGCGTTCAGCACAGTGAAAAAGAGTACAAAGTAAGCCTTGAAAACTTTATCAAGGCATGCGAACAGGAGGGTTAAAATTATGAGCAATCAGCTTATGAACGTCGAAGAGCAGGAACTGAACATTTTTGAACAGGGCAACCAGAAACCCGCATATTGTTCCATCATGGCCGAAACGTTTGAGGACAAAGCAAAGATTTTTAATGCGATGTCCTCTCCCGATGAACGTCTGCGTAACCATATCAATGAAATCATCAAGATTCGCGATGTATATTGCGAAATCGTGGAATGCATGAATAAGGACACAGGCGAAACGAGTGAAGCGCCGCGTGTTGTCCTGATTGATACGGAGGGCAAGAGCTATCAGTGTGTGAGCACAGGCATTTTTAACAGCCTGAAACGGTTGTTTACCGTGTTCGGCATGCCCACGTGGGAGAAGGGCGTGCCGTGTAAGGTCAAACAGGTAAGTAACGGCGAACGGCAGATTTTGACACTTGTTGTCGCGAATAAGTAAAGGGAGGTGAACAGGGGTAACATTGAGTTACCCCTGTTTTGTTTATGGCAAAATTAAAGAGAAGTCAACGCGAATCATACAAAAAGACGTTGGCAAACGCTCGATACTTAAAGAACGAAGCGAAAGCGATATATAAGAACAAATTGTTATATGATGTTTATATTCCGACGTTGAAACAGCTTGATAAAATGCCGTATGCAGACGTGAAGAACGTTATGCGCGATTTGCGAAACCTGACGCGGCCTAGCGATCTTGTAAAGAAATCGCATACAGGCGGCGCGGCTTATAGCGTGTTTGAAGAAAAGAAAATAAGGCGACAGCACAAACAGGCAGAAGAAAGACGCGCAGAGCGCAGGGCATTATTACCGGAGGAACAAATACCGGGTTTAATGGGAAGCGAAATTGAAACGCAAACACGCCCGATTAAATTAAATATAGAAAATGTAGGACAAAAAGAGTTTGAAAGAATCGCAAAAAGACTTGAGGCAGAAACAAGTGAAGAAGAAAAGCGAAGAAAGAGTGAGACATATTATAGCAATTATATGGCAGGAATTTATAATTTGTTTGGAGAAATGGCTGATTTAGATGAAATTTATTCAAAACTGGAACAAATTCCGCCTGAAACGTTTGATATGATAACAGGAATGTATGAGTATTTGTCAATGGATTTTTGGTACAGCGATCCTAGTACATTACAAGAACGTTATAATAGCTTTATAGAGGATTTAGAACGAGCGGTTGAACATGTAACAGGCAAGGGGTGATAATATGGTATTCTCGGCAGATTTTGAAACGACGACAACGCCTGACGATTGCCGCGTATGGGCATGGGGTGCTTGTGAAGTTTCAAAAAATCCTTGTGAATACCATATGGGAAACGATATTAACGGTTTTATGAAATGGTGTTTTGAGCAGAAAAACCCGTGTTTATACTTCCATAACGCAAAATTCGACACAGATTTTATTATAAACTGGCTGTTTCGTAATGGTTTTGAATGGGTTGAATCGACGAAAGGAATGATTGATGGGCAGTTTACAACGCTAATATCAGATGATGGAAAATTCTATACAATGCACATTTGCAACGAAATTGTACCAAAAAGAAACGTTATCGAAATACGCGATAGCCAAAAACTATTAAACATGAGCGTTGCGAAAATTGCCAAAACATTTAAGTTACCGGACAGCAAACTAGAAATAGATTATAATGAAATCCGAGAAATCGGACATGAATTAACAGCCGAAGAACAGGAATATTTGAAAGCAGATATAACTATTGTATCAAAAGCATTGGCAGATTTGTTTGAGAGCGGGACAACCCGCTTAACAATCGGAAGCAATGCACTAAACAAATATTATGAAATGGTTGGAGGTAGAAAGCAATTCCGGAAGATTTTTCCGAAGCTTGACGTTATTGTTGATAAAGATATTCGAGCCGCATACAAGGGAGGATTCACATATCTGAATCCGATCTATAAGGAAGTTGATATAGGCGAAGGATTAGTCTTTGATGTGAATAGTCTTTATCCATGGGCGATGCATAGCCCGAATGTGTTGCCGTATGGCAGACCAGTATTTTTTAGTGGGCAATATCAAGAGGATAAAATGCACCCGCTTTATATTCAACGCTTGCGTTGTCAGTTTGAGCTAAAGCCAAACAAAATACCGATGATACAGCTAAAGCATAATCTATCATTTGTGCCAACAGAATATCTTAAAAGCAGTAACAACCAGATTATAACACTCACGCTAACAAACATTGATTTACAGTTATTTCTAGAAAATTATGACGTGTATGAAATGGAGTATGTAAACGGATGGAAGTTTAAAGGCGCAAGTGGAATGTTTGACCAGTATATTGATTATTGGACAGATATAAAGATACAGGCCACAAAGGACAAAAACGCAGGATTAAGGGCAATCGCGAAGCTATATCTGAATTCACTTTATGGGAAATTTGCAACGTCGCCATATGTGCGAAGCGCTATCCCATATTTGGGAGAAGATGGTGTTGTGCATTACCATAAAACAGAGTACGAAGAGCGCGATTCGATCTATGTTCCAATCGGTGCGTTCATCACGGCCATTGCCCGAAATAAAACAATCCGTTCTGCGCAAAGCGTGTATGATAGATATCTGTACAGTGATACAGATTCCATCCATATAAAGGGGACAGATATTCCCGATTGCTTGGAAGTAGATGATTATAGGCTAGGTGCGTGGAAGTGCGAAAGCAAGTTTGAGCGTGCGCGTTTTATCCGTCAGAAGTGTTATATTGAAGATGAAATTATAACCGAAGAAGAATACAATTCCAAAATGCTTGAATTCCCATATCTTTGTAGAAAAACAGAGAATGGATATCGGTTTATGAAAGTTACCGTGGCAGGTTTGCCCGCTGGCGGTTATAAATATGTAACGTGGGATAATTTTAGAGGTGGTGCGAAATATGGCGGAAAATTACAGCCGAAGCGTGTAGCGGGTGGAACGGTGCTTAACCCGACGACTTATGAAATTAAAGTCAGTTGACAAAATATTGGGCTTATGGTATAATCTAATTGAGGGGTTCAATATTTCTAACATTTACGGGCTAGCCGCGTTGAATCGTGCCGTAATGTCAAGCGCCGCGCTACGGCGCGGGAATATTCCCCTTATTTTAATGAGGTGATAGCATGTCAATGTTTTTTGATATCCGCAAATATTACAAAATGGGATATCTTTATAATTTTTTTATCGGTGCGCGTGGGTGCGGCAAAACGTTTTCGATCAAGGAGACGACAACAGATGATTTTTTAGCGACTGGCGAACAATTTGTGTATGCTAGGCGCTATGACAAGGAAATAGAAAATAAAAAACTACAATCATTTTATGATGATTTGTGGAAGGAAAAGAAAGACAAATATAAAGATGTTGAGTTTGAAATCAAGAATCAGACAGCATTTATAAACGGCATGCCTGCCGGGTATTTTAAATGTGTTTCACGCGGTATTGTAGATAAAGGCATAAACAGTTACACAGATGTAACAAAGATTTTTCTTGATGAATTTATTTTAGGAAAGTCGAATTATAGATACCTGCCTAATGAGCCGGAAATGTTTGAAGATTTGATTGAGAATGTAGCACGTTTGCGTGAAGTGCCGATCTATGCTTTTTCAAACAACGTTACGCAGGTAAACCCGTATTTCCTGTTTTATAATATCCGATTCACGCCGAATTCGCCGCGAATCTATAAGCGCGGTGACATATACGCAGAGAATCTTAACATGAGCGAATATACGGCGTATAAGGCAAACACGCGGCGCGGTAAAGTATTGCAGGGCACACAATATTTTGATTACGCGTTTGAAAACAGCGCTCGAATGGATGACGCAACGAATATTAGGAGGAAACCGAACGGTTCAAGGCTTCTTGCGTCACTTACCATTTCGGGGGTTAAAATCGGCGTTTGGAAATCGCCGAATTACGGCGAATATACGCTATCTCCGGATTGCAAAGGCGCGACAATCAATTATGCCTTCGACTTTTCAGAAGTCGGGACGAATCAGCTTCTGCTAAATTACAAATCAATCGTTATCAAGCGAATTCTTGACGCGTTTGCGGCAGGTCAGCTTTACTTTGAAAACCAGCATTGCAAAAACATTTTTCTAAAGATTGTGAAAAGATGATTGACTTCCCAAAAGAATATGATGTATAATAAACATGAAAGGAAGGTGAACAGCATGACGGCAGATGTTGTGCAAACGATCATTCAAATTATCAACGGTTGCGGCTTTCCTATTGCCGCGTGTGTTGGTATGGCATGGTTTATCGTATGGAACAAGAAACAGGCGCAGGAAAACAAGAAATATAACTACGAGAATCTGCGCGAAGCAATCGACAACAACACGAAGGTGATGCAGGAGCTTTGTTCGCATCTCAAGGCGCAAAAATGATTGCAGGGAGAGATGCAGTTGAAACCGCTAGGGGCTATATCGGCACACCTTATGAAGAGATGGACTGTAACGCGCTGATTATAAATGTTATCCGGAACAGCCCAAACGGAAATAAGGGATATAGATGCCAGGGTACGAATTGGTTGTTTCAGAGCTTTTCCAACAGGGGAAAATATCAATACATTACAACCCGTGATAAAATCGCCGTTGACTATTCTAACTGCGGAATAGGTTCAATCGTTCTCAAATATAACGAAAAGAACGGCGATTGCTCACACTGCGGGATTTACGCGGGAAATGGTATTGTTATCCATTCCCCACACAAGGGAAAGACGGTTTGCGAAACAACCATTGCAAAAAGCGGTTTTAATTATGTTGCAACGTCGAAATTCATTGTGCCCGAATTCCCGAAAACGATCAATGATAAAGTAGACGTTTCGACAGGGCAAACAACCTATGACCGAGAAATTTTAAACAATTATATCGAACAGGTGTATAAACTGCTCGATGAAATCAGAAGGGAGGTAAACGCGAATGGCAATGACTAAAGACGAGCTGAAAGCCGCGCTTGGTAAGCTTGTTGGGGAAAGCACTGACCCGGAAATTATTGCACAGGTAGATAGCATTATGGAAGGGTATGCAACAGACGACGTGCTGAACGGATTGCAGGCCGAACTCGATGCAGAACGGAAGCGTTTTAAAGAGCGCTTCTGGGGTGGCAGGGAGACCGAGGAAGAAGGAAGCAATGGAAATCATGTTCCAGCCGTAGACCATGGCACGAGAACGAGCGACGAAATTATCGACGAATTTTTTAAGGGGGTTTAACAAATGGCTGATATCACTAATGTATTGAATGACATTCGCGCCCATGCTAGTCTTGACTATCAGAGGGCGATTCCAGCGGCGGTCAACGAAAATCTGGAAGAAATCGCTGATGCGGTTATGTCGTCCGTTCAGCTTCAGAACGATTATGTGGCCGCGCTTGTCAACCGCATTTCCGCTTCGCGCTTCACGTCGCGGATGTTCAGAAATCCGTATCAGAAGTTTATCAAGGGAACGAACCGTTTCGGCGATACGATTGAAGAAATCTATGTGAACATGGCAAATGCTCACGAATACAATCCGAGCATCGCCGAAAACGAGGTGTACAAGCGGGAAATTCCGGATATCAACGCCGTTTTCCATCGCCGTAATTCCAAAGTGTTTTACAAAAACACGATTCAGTATGATGCGCTGTATGCTTCTTTCCTCAGTGACAATGGCATGCGTTCGCTTATTGGCCGAATCGTTGACGCGATGTACGGCGCGGCGAATCGTGATATCTTCTACTGCACGAAGAAGCTAATGAACGTCTACGCGCCGTACTATTATAAAGTGACGGTTCCCGCCGCGACTGCCGCGAATGCAGACCAGATTGTGACGACGATCAAGGGCATTTCCAACATGCTTGAATTCCCTTCCGATCTGTACAACCGTTTCGGCGTGGATAACTTTACCGAGAAGTCGCGGCAGGTGCTTATCCTCAGAGCAGATGTCGCCGCCGTGCTGGATGTTAATTCCCTTGCGAAGGCGTTCAACCTTCAGTATGCGGATTTTATCGCAGGAACATATGTAACCGTTGATACGTTTGGAGACGGCCTTGACAACATGCTGGGCTTGCTTGTCGATGACGAATTCTTCCAGATTTATACGAATCTGGAAAAGTTTACCGAGAACTATAACGGTCAGGGCTTGTATTGGCAGTATTTTCTCCATCGCTGGATGACTTACAGTGTAAGCCCGTTCAGCAACGCCATTGCATTTGTCACGGGTGAGCTTACCGAGCCGACTGCGATCACGATTGAACCCGCAGCGCCGAACGTTCCGCAGGGAGGCAACCAGCAGTTTACCGCGACTGTTACGCCGAGTGAGGCACAGCAGAGTGTCCACTGGGAAATCAGCGGGCAGAAAAACGGTGGTACTTACATCACCGCAACCGGACTTCTGCATGTTGACAGTGAAGAGAGCGCCACAACGATCACTGTAACCGCGAAGTGTCCGAGCGCTCAGACGATCACCAAAACCGCAACTGTAACCGTTTCCTGATGAAAGGAGGTTTTCCCGCCGTGCCGCGTGGTGCGGCGGGAAATTCTGTTTATGCCCGATTATTACAATCCTTATAGCCATACTGTAAGGGATATGGTTTTGACGATGGACGAAATGAAGGTCAATGCAACTTTCATTTGGGGCTACATGAAATCCCGTTTTAATTGGACATTGGAAGCAACAGCGGGAATGTTGGCCAACGCTCAGGCAGAATCAACAATTAACCCGGCACGGCCACAAAATAACGCCGTGAATAATAAATGGTATCCATCTGAACCCGGTTATACAGGCGATGCACCAAATCCTACGACAACACATTACGGTTTTGGATTGTGGCAGATTACACCCTATCTTGCGTTGACAGGTATAAAATACAATCCGTATACATACGGAAATTGGGCGCTGGATAACGGATATACTTTTTCATGGGCTACTGGTGGAACAGGTGGGAAGATGGAGCCGCAGCTTGAATGGCTTATGTCCGGAAATCCTGAAAAATCATACGTTAATACTGCTGACCCTGACCACGATCAAAAGAAATGGTATGCCGATGACCGTTCACCAATAAAAGGCATTACAACACTTGCCAAATATGGAGCGCTTACAGCCACGCCGGAGGATTGTGCAAAAACATTTTACTGGAATTTTGAACGATCAGGCGAATTGTCCGTTGGGGATAGACCAGAAAAGGCGCGTTATTGGTATAATTATTTATCCGGCGTTACACCACCTTCACCAACGCCGACAGCTAAAATATTAAAAGGAGGTAAAAATGTATGGCGTATATTGCACCTAATTCAACAATTTTGATTTGTCATGGTGTGCCGCTATCGTCCGATTATATCCACACAGTCGATTTTGAAAATTCGACATTGCAAAGCGCATATTTTTTGACGAAAGCGAAATTCAAGCTTGAAAAATATAGTTATCAAAGGAAGAACGGCGTTCTTACGGTTGCACTCACGACTGAACAGCTATATGATTGCAATTATATTGCATACAAAAACACTTCGTTTGAAAATAAATGGTTTTACGGTTTTATTACGAATATCGAATATGTGTCGAATGATGTAACCAACATTTACTTTTCGGAAGATGTTCTTCAAACGTGGATGTTTGATTACACGTTGAATCCATGTTTCGTTGATAGGGAACATACACTCAATGATAAAATCGGTTCTAATATAATTCCAGAATCGTTGGAGCTTGGCCCGTATATCACAGAAGGAACAGGTATTTTTGACTGTGGTTCACAAAGCAATATTTGTTTTATCATTGCCGCAGGTGTTTCTCTTGTGATTAGCGTAGAAGATACACACCTAAAAATTGACGTTTCGCCATATGAGGGGCAAAGTCAGTATAACTATAATAATTATGTATTTGAGGGACTTTGTCTGAATGTTATTAAAGGAAAAATGATTGCAGGCAATTTTACCCCAGCCGCCGCTATTTGTGGTGAATGCGTCGAAGCAATCCAAACGGCGGGTTATCAAGATTCAATCGTTGCCATAACTGCCGCGCCACAACATCTTGTCAATAAATGTTTGGCTGACCCTCATCATATTGCAAAAATGGAGTGGAGTGCAACAAAACCATATGCAAACATTGCCGGTTCTTATGTGCCTAAAAATAATAAGTTATTTACATCGCCTTTTAAATTTCTTAACATAACGAACGATGACGGCGTAGAACAAAATTTTAGCTATGAATTATTTGCTGGGAATTCCGCTGATTTTAATATTGAAGCCGCTTTGCAAATAAATTTTTCCACACAGTTACGACCAGTCAATTATAAAAACAACCCTATTCCCGCCGCGGCATTGGTTATTACAAATTATCCTAATTGCAGTTATATTGTAGACACTTATAAAACATGGTACGCACAAAATCAAGTGCGTTACAAAACAGCTATAACCAAATCTGTGATTGAAGGCGCGCTTTCGGTCGTCGGTGCGGGTGTTGGTGCTAATTACAACTTTAAGCGAGGTGAACTTGATAGAGCATACGCAAATAGGCGATATGACATAGCGCGAATCAATATGAGCGAATCTCAAAGTATTGCCAACACAGCATTATCCGGCGCAAATGCTGTTAAAAACGTTGCTGAAACCGTACTGGACAATATGGCCGAAAAACAAATACATCAAATCAATAATTTAAGCGCGTCTTATTCTGGTGACGATCTAAATAATTGCTCTCTTGCGCACAAACTTTATACAGCAAATCAAGTTACAATTACGCCACAATATGCTCAAATGATAGATAATTACTTTTCTATGTTTGGCTATAAAACAAATCAAGTAAAAACTCCAAATACAACAGGCCGCTTTTCGTGGAACTATGTGAAAACCGTTGGTTGTGATGCTCAGGGTTCAATTCCACAATATGCCATTGAAGCGATCAATGCTATTTTCAATACGGGTATCACGATTTGGCACAATCCCGCATGGGTGGGTGACTACACGCGCGACAACAGAATAACAGGGAATGGGTGATTATATGGCCGGAAAAGGTGTAAACGCCGTTCGATACAAAAACGGCGAAATGGCAAGAGAACTAACGCAAGATTTGCATTGGTTCAACCTTCTGAATTCGCTTTATTCAAGCGTGTTCAAATGGGAAAATCTACCGATTACGATTGATGAATACTTCATGGAGACACAGCTTGCTGATTGCGGAAGCGTATGTGCATATTATGAAAAAGACGTGGGCATTATCTGCTTGCCGTCTCAGCCCGGAAATCGGTTGAATGTCTACGGATATCCATCTGAATATATCGTATGGGGCTTGAACGGCTTCACAAATAACGTGCCGCTTACGCAATGCGCGCCGTGCTATGATAATGTGCTTCATCAGCCTGCCGTGTTTGATCTGAAACTTTATGCCAAACGATTGAGCCAAATTGATATCAGCATTGATGTTAATTCCAGAAACCAGCGAACGCCGTACATTTACGCGTGTACTCAGGATCAGCTTTTGAGCGTGAAGAACCTTAACCAGCAGATAGCGCAAGGAAAACAGGCTGTATTTATCAACAAAAAAGGAATGGAAGATATCAATCTAAATGTCGTCCCCACTCCCGCGCCTTATGTTGCGGATAAACTCCAACAGCTAAAGCGCGATCTTCTGTCAGAAATCCTTAACTATATGGGTGTATTTTCTGGTGTGTCGATCAAGGCCGAGCGCGTGACCAGCGGAGAAAACGCGGCGAATGTCGGCTATATCCGCGTGGCTAGAAATTCGCGCTTTAACCAGAGGAAGCAATTCTGCGAAAAATTTAATAAAATGTTTGCGGATTATATTGACAACCCCATTGATGTGAAGTACAGTGAAGAAGCGGTGGAAAGCATCGCGGCGGGCTTGTTACGGCTGGGAGGTGAAGAACGTGTCGAATTACACGATATCCTTGCAGAGGATAGCGGAGAGTCTGACGGGACAGAGTGAACCGGCAGGATTCAATAAAATTGATACAATCATAAATGAATCAGCCACGCTTATTTTCGATTTTGATTTTCCTTTCTATTCCGATCTTGCGGAAGATAAGCTAGAATTTGAAAAACAGTTTATTCTACACTTTTACACGCGCGAAATTGGTGTTGAAACGTTCGGTTGGTGGAAAGTACGGCTTAAAAGCAAGCTTATTGACGTGATGCCGAAATATAAGCAGCTTTACGAAATCGAACAGAAAAAATACAATATCTATGATACAGTAAGCATGGAAAAAACAGTTACTTCGGCAAACAATACGACTGGAAAGGGAAGCAACAAGCAGACAAGCGAAAACAGCAGACAGACAGACGATCTATACAGCGATACGCCACAGGGACAGCTTGAAAACGTGAAGGCGGGAAAGTATGTTTCCGAGTATCGTTATCTGGATGACAATAGCGCATCGACAGTAAACAATACAAACGAAAACAGCAGTACACATAATGGACAGCAAACGGAAAAGTGGAGTGGCAAAGAATCCGGGCTGACATACAGCGAAATGAAGGTAAAAGAGCGTGAAGCAATCCTTAATATCAATCTTATGTTGATTGATGAATTTGAAGATTTGTTTATGGGGGTGTTTTAATGGCTGACCAGCATATCAAGCCGATTAAATTGTGCGTGAACATCACGATTCCATCAATCGATGATGATTCGATCAGCTTGTACGAAGCGGTTGGAATTCTTGCTAACAAAATGCAAGAGGCTATCAAAGAAATCAATGCCGCGCTTGAAACCGTGTCGGGGGCATATTCGGAGGACAACCCGCCGCCGTACCCGGTTAAGAGCGTAAACGGATTGACAGGAAATGTTGTGATTACCCTTCCCAACAATGTGTACACCAGCGACAACCCGCCGCCGTACCCGGTTAAGAGCGTAAACCGCGCAGAAACTAAAGACGTTGTAACGGTTTTCGAGCCGGAAGGTGGCGGCATTGAAGATTTATCGCAGGCCGAATTGATTGCCGCTTGTAAAGCTGGCGCAAGGTTGGGCGCTTTTAATCAGGATGACGGCACGTGTAGGTTGTATCATTTCAATCTGTTTAGCAGCCCGGAACGCGTTGAATATTCGGAAATCGCAGGCGGTAGCGCAAGCGGCGTTGTTAGCGTAAACGATCAGACGGGCGCAGTCAATATTTTTGAAGCGCCGATCAACGCCGCGAAAGCTGAACAGATTAAACAACTCAGAGAGACGAACCCTTATAATTTGCTAGACAACAGTTATTTTATTGATCCCATCAATCAGGCAGGTTTTAATGAATATCACGGTTCAAGCGCCCGTTATGCTATTGACCGTTGGCAAGCGACAACAGGCGCGACAACTTCTCAGGATAAAAACGGCTTGAAAATCATAACGGACAAAACAAGCTGGACGTCGGGAGTGCAACAGCAGATTGAAGCGAAACGATTTGCAGACGTAATGACGCTTGCGGTGCGCGGCGTTTTCCCGGTGGCGTGCCGACTGTTTGTCTACATCGGAAACGGCACGGTGAATTTTGGCTCAGCGTATTTTTATGGCGACGCGGCAGAAAGAACGCTTGTGCTAAAGCTGACAAAGCCGGATGGACTGACCGGGGATGAAGTCGTGAATGTGTATATTTCGCCGGACACAAACAAAACCGGAACGCCGTCTGTTATCCGTTGGGCGGCGCTCTACGAAGGCGAATATACGGCTGAAACCCTCCCGCCTTATGTGCCAAAGGGCTATGCGGTGGAACTGGCTGAATGTTTGCGCTATTATCGCAGGATAACGGCAACGAACGAAACGTTTGCGGGTTATTGTGCAGGCGGCGTGTCTTATTGCATTATCCCTTTGCAAACTATGCGCATTAAACCAACACTAAACCCATCAGGCAAATTTTATTACACGCTGGGAAGTAAACAAGGAACAACAACCGCAACTGCAACTGCACACAATTCAAACGTGAATAAAGCAATAATTAAATGCGCAATCGCTGAAACAGGTATTTTGACGGGTACAATTTCGCCGCAGGGAAATATTGACATTTCGGCTGACCTGTAAAGGAGGGATAACATGTACAAGGTATTGGCGCAGACCGACGACACGGGGCGCGTAACGGCAATCAACAGCAACGCATTTGTAAGCGGCGACGACTGGGCGCAAATTGATGAAGGCGCGGGAGACCGTTACCATCACGCGCAGAACAACTATCTGCAAAAGCCGCTTACGGATGAGCGCGGCGTATACCGTTATAAGCTTGTGGACGGAATGGTTACACAGCGCACACAGGCAGAAATGGACGCGGACTTTGATGCACTACCCGCGCCACCGCCAACAACCGAAGAGCGCGTGAATGCGCTTGAATCTGCTAACGACGATCTAATTTTGATGATGGCTGACTTAATTGGAGGGAAAAACTAATGAAAACTTTGAACGCTTTGAAACTTCGTATTATGACCCGCGCTTTCAGAATCCGCATTGCAAACGGCGAAAATTTTGAAGATATCGCCGCAGATTATCCAGCACTGACAACTGACGACCTAAAAGCAATTCATGACGCGCTGAACCTTTCTTAATAGGGGTGCATTATGGAATATATATCGCTGTATGAAGCTATCTGCAAAATGCAGGAAAAAATAAACGAAATCGTTGACAGGGTAAACAATCTTGACCCGTCTGGAAGCTCGGATTATGTGAAAACCGTGAACGGGTATAAGGGAGATGTCAAACTAACTGGCAATGATATACCGTTCAATCAGCTTAAAAGCGTAAACAAACAGATAAGCGACAACGTGAGCGAAATTCAAACGGTAAAACAAAATATTGCCGATCTTGATCTTTCACATGTGCTTGCAGGTAGTAGCGCCCAAATTCAACTGATGCAACAGAATTCTTTCAATTCTGTAACAGATTCGCAATGGACAGCTTTCTATAATTCAGGCTTTCGTGTGGTAGGTATCGTTGACGCTGGGTATACTGAAATACAAGCATTATACTTACAGAGTACAAACGCGCCACATAAACCAATACCTGTCAGCAAAGAAATTGTTGAAAGCGGCGTTTCTAGCGTAAACGGTCAAACGGGTGCTATAATAATTCGTCGTCTTTATAGCCTTAATAATAATTCGCAATATTGGCTCCCGGATGAAACAAATGAAAACGCTTATTTGGCAAGAATATCAGTAGGGGAAACAGGAATTGATAAAGGCACAGAAGCTATTTTATATATCGATAAAGCTTCTGAAAAAGGAAAATTAAAAATTACTTTCAGATTACAAAATGAACAAAACTGGAATGATAGCGAAATATACACATCATCTAACAAGCCGCCTTACCCTGTTACAAGCGTAAACGGACAGACGGGCGCGGTTACGATTCCGACGGGAGGTGCAACAATTACAACAAAAAACCTCACGCTTTCATATGATGACAGCTACGGCGGGTTTACTTTTCCGGCTGATAGCGGCGTAACCGAAGATAATATCTTGGATGTTATTATAACAAATTTTAGTGGAAGCGGATCACCTGCAAATTATACTTGTTCTATAATCATGCACGATGGAAACCCGCACCTTCATATTTACGGGTTTTATATTGACAAAACAGTACAAGAATGGGGCACAAGTGGAAACACGATTACGGCTATTGTACAAATCAAGTAAAAGGAAGGGCGAAAGCCCTTCCTCTTTTATAATTTCGTGATGTGAACATCTGTTACACGCAAATCTGTATCAACATCGCATGAAACAGAATAGCCCATGATTGATAGTGTCATATTTATAGCATCCTTTTCTGTTTTTAATAACATTTGACGCACAAAAGACTGTTCTTTAATTATATCTTTATACTTACTTAAAAGAATCATTTCCATTGTTTTAATGTTGGTCTTTTCGTATTCAGTCATTTTCTTCGCCTCCCTTTCAGCACCCTGTGGCGACAACGTGCTCTTCGTTGTCGTCGGAAAAAAGCACAACCTCTTCGTCGCTGTCCAGCGACTGGAGAATTAGATTGAAGAGTGGCAAGGCCGCCTCTTCTTCAATCTCAATATAACGGGTGCAAACGTCTTTCTTGAAAATGCGAATAATCATTTCTAAAATCTCCTTTCAATGTTTCACGTGAAACAATCACATTTCATAGTTTGTATAAAGCAACCCGTCAACGATAGCAAGCCTCTTTTCGTTCGGGTCTCCGTCTCCGAAATCTCCCCACGCATGCACCCAGTCAATCACTTGATCGATGCAATAATCAGCGTCATTCGTAACAGCCGCGCAACCTTCAAACATATCAGGCGCTACATCGTTACTCTTGCTAGTGCCTTCATCGTTCATAATATACATGTTGATTTCAATAACACGGTTCGTGTCCTTTTCAATGAGTTTCATTTTATTTCCCTCCTTTCTTAAATGCAGAATTCAATAATCATATAATATGCCTGTTCAAGCGCCCTTGCCTGCACGTCAAGCCAATTTTCGTATCTGTTCGGATTGTGTAATCCACCATATACTTTGTGAAATTCCGATGGCGTGCAAAGTCTTTCTGCGATATCCCGATTATAAACCAACGTGCATCCGCCGTAACTATAATCTTTCCAGCTAAAAGCACCATTCAAAATGGCCTTCTTCAATTCTTCCTTGCTATTTATAACGTCTGCATTTTCAATACTATCCAGCATTTCAACGGCATATTCCTTTACACCCTTTTTCCATGCAGAACGTGCTTTAACGTTTTCAAGAGCTTTAATGTTGATTTTCATTTTGTTTTCCTTCTTTCTTGTTGTTTGTGTTGCTCCTTTAACTGTCTATATTATAGCATAGGCACATTATTTTGTCAATACATTTTTTATTTTTTTTTTATAAAAATTTAAGCGTTTAGGGGGAATGTATGTTGGGCGTTATCTGTAC
>ERZ1026856.926-NODE-926-length-16064-cov-13.393091_pt1 | contig 16064 bp, 15 predicted proteins | sample MGYA00380158_ERZ1026856 | MGnify/ENA primary metagenome ERZ1026856 (study PRJEB33269, sample SAMEA4719794) | human gut metagenome | biome: human-associated habitat; feature: organic feature; material: feces | place: Cameroon | collected 2013-10 ...
TACAAAAGAAACAAAGACAAGGGACTATTCCCTATTAAGTTATTATAACGATATGAAGAATCTCATAATTGTTGGAGCTGGAGGATATGCAAAATCAGTCCTCGACTCAGTAGACCACATGAATTTCAAAATGATTGGGTATCTTGATGATATAAAAGAAAAAGGAACCGATCATCAGGGGTATCCTGTCCTAGGAAATTCAATTGATAATATTGATAAACCAGAACAGTATGTTTACTTTGTTGCCATAGGTAACAACGCTAAACGTAATGCGTGGTTTAATAAACTGAAAGAACGTAATCTTTCACTTATCAACGTGATTGATAAATCTGCTCTTGTTTCCCATGCTGCAACAATAGGAGAAGGTAGTTTTATTGGGAAACTTGCTATTCTAAATCATGGTTGCTCTGTAGGTGATAACTGTGTAATAAATACACGTGCTCTTATAGAACATGGATGCCATATAAAAAATCATGTAAATGTATCTACAAATGCGACTCTTAATGGTGATGTCATATGTGAAGAAGGAAGTTTTATTGGCTCTGGAACAGTTGTTAATGGCCAACTTACTATTGGCGAATGGTCATTAGTTGGGTCAGGTGCCGTAGTTATTAAAGACGTACGTCCTCATACTACAGTAGTAGGCGTACCAGCAAAAGAAATACAATCAACAAATCATAAATACAATTAATATTATGCAACACATATATATAATTGCAGAAATCGGATGTAATCATTGTGGTGATCCTGTACGAGCAAAAAAAATGGTAGAAGAAGCTAAGGCTTGCGGTGTTGATGCTGTTAAATTTCAGACATTTAAAGCAGCAGAACTGATATCTAAATATGCTCCGAAGGCGGATTATCAGAAAGTTACCACTGGCAATAACGAGAATCAGCTTGAAATGACTCGTAAACTTGAACTTCCATATGATGAGTTTATTAAACTTCGTGATTATGCAATAAGTCTTGGTCTTGACACATTCTCAACTCCATTTGACATGGATAGTATTTCATTTCTTGAAGAGCAGAAGCAAGCTATATGGAAGATTCCCTCAGGAGAAGTTACCAATCTACCTTTTTTAGAACGTATAGCTAAGTTTCGTGTACCGAATAAGAAAATAATTCTTTCTACAGGTATGTGTACAATAGACGAGATTCATCAAGCTGTGGATATTATTTTAAAGTATGAAATGCCAGAAAACCTTATAATACTTCATTGCAACACAGAATATCCAACGCCAGATAAAGATGTAAATCTTAGTGGTATTGACACCCTTCATAAAGAGTTTCCTGGAATCCAGATTGGCTTTTCTGATCACTCTGTAGGATATGTAGCTGCTATAGGTGCATGTATGAAAGACATATGTTGTATCGAAAAACACTTTACCTTAGATAAAAATCTCCCTGGTCCTGATCATAAAGCTTCTGCTACACCTGATGAACTAAAGGCTCTTTGTGAGAATGTACGACGTATTGAAGTAATCGCAGGTGAAGGTGGTAAACGTGTAACCGAATCAGAAAGGAGAAATATTAATATCGCTCGTAAGTCTATTGTGGCTCGTTGTGCTATAAAGAAAGGGGATTTATTTACTGAAGAAAATATAACATGTAAACGCCCTGGAAATGGTATCAGTCCAATGGAATGGTATAAAGTATTAGGGACTGCCGCTGTTAGAGATTTTGAGGAAGATGAATTGATTGAAAGATAATGAATAAAGATAGCTTAGTACTATCTGTTCCACAGATCGATTCCGATATTTACAATATAGAAATGATGGATCTTGGTGGAATGCCTTTATTTCGTTATTCTTTAGAAAATCTTAAAGAAGCGTTTACGAATTCGAAGATTTATGTTGAAACAGAATCTGCACAAGTTCGCGATTTATGCAAGCAACTTGATGTTGATATTTTTAGCAATATAATAAACACATCAAATATACGAAAAATAAATGCATATCAACCATTTCTCTATACTAATAGTAATTATAAGCTTCCATACATATATCGGAATCTAATTGTCAATTCACATGCTAATTACATGATGGCAAACTATATAGTCGACTGTTTAGATAAATACAAAACCCTTAAACTTATCAAACAACAAAAGGCATACTGTATAGTAAACCACAGCATTGATGATCAGCAAATATGTCTCATTGGAGATTCTTTAATTGAATATTGGAGTATTGATACACTTGCAGGCTTTAAGGTTTTCAATGCTGGCATAGGTGACTTGACAACGAGTGAATGTTTGGAATGGATAGTTACAAAACTTGACATTAGTAGATTTTCTAAATTCTTTATTATTGTTGGAACTAATGACATCAAGTATAAACTGCCTCTTGAAGATATTGTTCATAATGTTAAAACAATAATCAAATACATTGAACATCAAAATTCCAAAGCACAGATTATTTATTCTCTTGTGCCTAATGTAAGGAGACGATGGGATAGACGTAATGACGATATTAATAGGTTGAATAAAATGTTAGTTGAATCATTATGCAATAAAGTAAAACTAATATATCCAACAATTCTTAACAACCCATATGGGGAGTTAGATGAATCCAATACAATTGATGGACTTCATCTCTCTGAGTTGGGTTATGAGAAAATAAAACAATTGATAGAATTGCAATTTTTAAAATATGAAAAAATATAAAGTAGCTTTTGCAACTGGATCTCGTGCTGATTACGGAATTGTTCGCAATTATATTGCTAAGTTGAACGCAGATCCTACAGTAGATTTCAGCATTCTCACTACGGGAGCTCTTCTTGCTTCAGAATTTGGTAGCGCTATAGAAATAATAGAGCAAGATGGATTCCATATTGAATATAAAGACGTTATTCCTCAAAAAATGAGTTCATTGCATGATACTTGTCATATAATGGCTCAGACTCTTGACGATTTTAGTCTATTCTTTAGCAAACATAATTATGACCTACTTATCATTTTAGGTGACCGATATGAAATATATAGCGTATCAATAGCAGCAGCGATGCACAGAGTTCCGATTATTCACCTTCATGGTGGTGAGCTTACAGTTGCTAATTATGATGAATTTATTCGTCATTCAATTACAAAAATGGCCACTTGGCATATCACTAGTACAGAGGAATATCGTCAACGTGTTATACAGTTAGGAGAACAGCCTAAAAACGTGTATTATCTTGGAGCTCTTGGAGCAGAAAATTGTTTGAATATTAATATGGAAAATGTACCAGAAAAATTTCATGATATTCATAACTCATTTGTTGTTCTCTTTCACCCCGAAACTCTTAATAATGTGTCACCATTAGAGCAAGTGGAGGTTGTCTTAAAATCCATTGAGCCTTTTACCCAAAAATATGATTTCATTTTTATTGGTTCTAATGCTGACACACATGCTGATTTAATAACCAACAAGGTTAAGGATTTCTGCAATAATCATGAGAAATGTAGTTTTTATAGCAATTTACACCCAGATTGTTATCATTATATTGTAAAAAAATCTATCGCTCTTATAGGAAATTCCAGCAGTGGGATAATTGAAGTTCCTTCATTAGGAAGTTATACTGTAAATATCGGAGATCGTCAAACTGGTCGTGTAAAAAGCAGTAGCATATTGGACGTATGTTGTAATGTAGAAGCTATTACAAACGCTATCAATTATACAATTACTCATAAAAATGACCCTATTGAAGATACTCCATACTACAAAAAAAATTCAGCAGAATTATATTACAAGACCACAATGGACATTCTGCGAAACGAAAAGCCTCAGTACAAAGTGTTTTATGATATAAAAAACAATACCCTATGAAGAAAATAGCAATAATTCCCGCACGCTCTGGCTCAAAGGGGTTAAAAGATAAGAATATAATAGATTTATGTGGAAAACCTTTAATTTCTTACACTATTGAAGCTGCTATTCTTAGTGGCGAGTTCAGTCATGTTATAGTATCAACGGACTCAGAATATTATGCCTCAATTTCACGTCAATATGGAGCCGAGGTTATAATGAGAGGTTACGAACTATCTAATGACAAAGCTACTACCTATATGGTGCTGGAAGACATATTAAAGAATAGACTTACAGAAAATATAGACTATTTTGTGTTATTACAACCAACATCTCCACTACGAAATGCCACACATATAAAAGAGGCTATAAAAAAGTTTGAACAACGATTTGAAGAGTTTGATTTTCTAGTATCGATGAAAGAGGCAGAACACGCTAAGGTACTTGTAAACCCTATTGAAGAAGATGAAAGTTTGAAGTTTTTTGATACAGATTTTTCTAATTATCGACGTCAGGGGTATAAAGATTATTCTCCTAATGGTGCCATCTTTATAGCTAAGCCAAACGCATATTTGGAACGAAAGCACTTCTTTGGGGCTAAAAGTTTAGCATATATAATGAATTCTGAAGACTCTGTTGATATTGATCATGCAATTGATTTAGAATTGGCAAAGATACTAATACAAAATAGATGTTTAAAATGAAAAAGATAGGAATTCTTTCATATTTTAATTATTACAATTATGGATCTATGCTTCAAGGTTTTGCCTTGCAGTATTACATTCGTTCATTGGGTTATGATATTGACTGTGAATTAATCAATTATAGAGGCGTGCCGCCTACAAAATCTTCTAAGTGGAGAAAAATTATAACAAGGATAAGCCGTTTAGGATATTATTTGTCACATATAAAAGAAATTCAAACAAAATCAAAATATGCCCATAAGTTTGCAGAGCGCAATCAATATTTTGATGATTTTTTAAAGACAAAAACATTTACGACAAATATTCTTTATCGCAATAAGACTCAATTGATGAAGAATCCACCCATTTATGACATTTATGTAACAGGTTCTGATCAAACTTGGAGTCCCAAAGTCTCTGGAGGATTTGAATTCACGCCAATGTTTCTCGACTTTGCAGTTGAAGGATCAAAGAAGGCTGCATATGCTCCAAGTATAGGCGTAAACTCATTTACATGTGAGCAAGAACAGTATATAAAAGACAAATTACAAAGCTATTCGATAATATCATGCAGAGAAATAGGTGGTGCATCTATACTTTCAAATATAACTGGTAAGAAGATACCAGCTGTTGTTGATCCTACACTCCTATTAAATAAAGAGATATGGAAATCTTTAGCTCATTCTACGAATATCGAAGAAAAGTATATATTCTGTTATTTCCTCGGAGAACGCCAGTATTATCGTGATTTTGCAAAGCAATTATCAAAGCAAACAGGACTACCTATATATTATATCCCTGTAAATTGGCGCGAGTTTTCTGATGATAGTAATCTAATTTGGAATGCAGGTCCTTTGGATTTTGTTGGTCTTATAAAAAATGCAGAATACATATGTACAGACTCTTTTCATGGTGTTGCTTTTAGTAGTAATTTGAATAAAAACTTTTATTCCTTTGTAAAACACAGTGGGGCTGCTAATGCAGGTGATAATTCTCGGCTATTTGATTATCTTAAGCGTATAGGTCTAGAAAAGAGACTTCTTACAAGCTATGATGGAGGAAAAATAAATATAGATAATATTGATTATTCTGTAGTAAATGAAAAAATTATTGAAGAAAGGAATAAGTCTTACCAATTTATAAATCAGATAATTCAATTGTAATGAAAGAAATATGCGCACACGAAGAATGTACAGGATGTACAGCTTGTAGCAGCATTTGTGGCAAGTCTGCCATATCGTTTAAGCCAGATGCACTTGGTTTTCTATATCCAGAAATAGATCAAGAAAAATGTGTTAATTGTGGTCTTTGCAGTAGAATATGCCCCAACAATTCATCTGTTCTTAAAGCTATTCCTCAAGATAGCTTTGTAGGCTATGCGAATGATTCTGAAGAGCAACTAACCTCCTCATCTGGTGGTATTGCTTCTGCAATAAGTAGATGGATTATAAAAAACGATGGTGTAGTTTTTGGATGTTATGCAGAGAGTATAGACAACATTAGCCATATAAGAGTAGACAAAGAAGAAGACCTTGTAAAATTAAAGGGAAGCAAGTATGTACAAAGTGATATGCGCAATTGTTATTCTCTCGTGCGTAAGGATGTCTTAAATAATAAAAAAGTATTGTTTATAGGAACTCCTTGTCAGGTTGCCGGTTTAAAATCATTTTTGAGAAAAGAATACCAAAATCTAATTACAATGGATTTTGTTTGCCATGGCGTACCTTCACAGAGAATCCTTAAAGAGTCTTTAAAATCTAAAGCTTTAGACTTTAGTCATCGTGATTATAATGTATCCTTCAGAAGGAAAACAAGAAAAGGGGAAAAATATATTTCTTCTTATGGTCTTTTTGTAAAAGACCAAAAAGACCATAAGAATTATAATTACATATATGAAGGTTTGTACCCCAAAGATATGTATATAACAGGTTTCCTTTCAGCTTTGTTTTATAGGAACTCTTGCTATCAGTGTCATTATACCACACCAGAAAGAGTAAGCGATATAACAGTTGGTGACTATGGAGATAGTGATGAAGAGTATAATTTCATGGAAGGGAAGAAATTGTTATTGTCTATGATAACAGTAAATACATCCAAAGGTAAATCTGTATTAGATAAAATGCAGGGTATATTGAATGTAGCCCATATTGATTATGCAAAACTTGTAGCAGAGCAAGGGCAATTACGCCAACCTATGAAACGTCATAAGCACAGGGATATATTTGAAACCAATTTTCTTTGTCAGGATTTCAATGCATTAGTTAAAAGCTTGCTGCAAAAGGATTTAAGACGAATAAAAAAGATTACACGTATGGCACAATTACGCAGAATATTATTCTATATTCCATTTCTTAAATGTATTCTTCAAAAAGGTAAGAACAAATGAAAAGGCTCATACATTATTTGTCAATCGATAATATAGGAGTATTAGAATTGTTGTTTGCATCCTATTGCATATTGTCTGGTTATAGCTGGGGGATTGTTAAGGGTAATCTATTATTCTTGTTTATAATGGCAATCATGGCATATATACGTAAAGGCAAGAGTGTAGTAAAGATGAAAGAACTTACATGGTTGGTAATATTTGTTGCAATACATGAATTTGTGTTGGCAATGGTAATTAATGCTCCTGGATACATGATAAACAATACCGTATCTATATTAATATCTTGTATCTTAATATATCCAATTGTAAGGGCATTAAATATTGAAAAATTACTAGGTGCTTTAAATTTAGTAGGTATAATTAGCATTATAGGTATAGTCTATCACTATATTATAATTCGTAATGGCGGTACAGTATCTCCTATTCCACTACCATTTATGCCAGGACTTGACACAGCATCAAGATTATATGAGGAGGGGAACCGTCCAACGTCTTTTTATTGGGAGCCAGCTGCATTTGTAACATATATGATGGTTCCACTGTTCTTGGCACTTAGAAACAAGAAATTTATATGGTCTATGGTTATAATAGTATCAATGTTTCTGAGTACATCTACTACTGGAATTACAATGTCATTGTTCATGTTGGTATGTTATCTATTTACTCAGAAAATTAATATTAAATACAAAGCATTAATTGTGGTTATTACAGGTGCTTTTATTTGGTCTCTTTTTTATACAGACCTTTTTTCCGCAGGTATGGATAAAATGGCACAAACTGACATTGAAAGCACATCTAGAACAATAAATGGCCCTTCAATGGTATTTAATATGCCTTTAAATCATATAATAATGGGTATGCCTGCTGCGAATCCTTATGATTATTTTATGAGCGGTGGTTTCTATTCGAGTGATATAGTTGTAAAGGATGGTTCAATATATTGTTCAACAATATGGTTGGTTCTTGCAAAATACGGCATAGTAGGAATGATGCTATTTTTGTGGCTTTATATAAAACCAATGAAAGTTACACGAGAAATTACGCCTTTTATTCTTGTGCTTTTTGTTAGTATGTTCTTTCAAAGTTTTACAATTGGCACAAGCGGATTTGCATTTCAAATAATATTTATTTACGTCTTTATAAATGCTCATAAACAACGACAGTTAGGATGAATAATAGAATAAAAGAATTACTATCAAATACCTTGCTATTTGCTCTTGCAAATATGGGATCAAAAATATTAGTTTTTTTAATGATCCCTTTATATACAGCTGTTCTTTCAACGGAAGAATATGGTATTTCTGATATGGTACATACAACAGCTCAAATGCTATTTCCGGTTCTAACGGGCATGATAGCAGACGCTGTATTGAGATTTTGTTTTATAGAAGGAATAGATAAAGAGAAAGTTTTTACCACGGGGTTAAAGATTACAATATGGGGAAGCGTATTAAGCATTTTTGTTACGATTGGCTTATATTTTATTCCAATGTTTGATTCTATTGGTCTTTATATTCTTTTTGTGCCAATTATGTTTTTTAATCAAGGTCTTATAAACTTGATGCATAAATTTGCAAGAGGTATTAATAAGGTTAAAGTTTCGGCTACAGCAGGGTTACTCAGTTCTTTTCTTGTAGTTACATTCAATCTTCTTTTTTTACTTGTATTCAAAATTGGTATAATAGGTTTTCTTTTATCATATACACTTGCAGATCTTATTGCAATAGCATATATGGCTAAGCTTTGCCAAATAAGAAAATATTGGACAGCAAGGATTGACCATAAGCTAAAGAAGGAAATGATGGTTTTCTCAATGCCGTTGGTTCCTAATCAAATAAGTTGGTGGGCTCAAAGCAGTATTAGTCGTTATATCATGCTGGCTTGGTTGGGAGTCTCTGCTGTTGGTATATATTCTGCAACATTGAGAATTCCATCTATATTGACAGTCTTGTGTGATATATTTGCTCAAGCCTGGCTTCTTTCTGCATTAAAGGATTATGGAAGTGAAGATTCAAAGAAATATATAAAGTCTATGCATAAGAAATATTTTTCTATGCTTGTAGTCTTAACTGCTATCATCATTTTACTTTCACATATCCTTGCTAGAGTTCTGCTGTCAGGAGATTTTGTTTCATATTGGTGGGTTACCCCTTATCTATTTATATCTGTGTTTCTTGGAGCATTGGTAGGTTTCCTTGGCTCTATATTCTCATCTGAAAGAAAAAATGTGATGCAGTTCATATCGACTTTAGTGGGTGCATTAGTTTCGGTATTAGTTACGCTCTTATTTCTTAAACAATATGGAGTTATCGTTGTTGCAGTGTCGACATTAGTTGGATATTATGTAATATGGCTAATTCGACGATTAGCTGTAAATAAGTTTTTGGATGTAGGCGTTAGTACATTTAATACAACCCTACAGGTTTTAATACTTACAGTGGAATCAATATTTGTAGGCAAAGGATTTTTTCTATTAGCAATAGGATGCTTCTTGGTATTAATTGTATTGAATTACAAAGAATTGATGTCTATTGTTTGTTTTGCAAGTAGAGAAATAAAAAATTTAAAACATAGAAAAAATGGTAAAATTAGCGATTAGAGACGATGATACCAATTTCTTTACTAAAGTTGAAGATTTGGAAAAAGTGTATAATGAATTCAATGGGTTTCCTATTTCTTTTGCTATTGTTCCACATATAATGGATGTTTCTACTAAGGGAAGTTGTCCTGATACCAAAGGAAATACTGTTCCTCGCAACATTGATGAGAATCAGGATCTTTGCAATTGGTTTAGGGTAAAATATGCTCATAAAGAGTGTGATATCCTACTGCATGGCATTTCACATCAATATAAAATAGATGGCGGAAAAAGGTTTCCAGAAATGATATGGAGAGTTAACCAAGGAACATTGGTCTCGGATTTGGGGAAGGCAAAAAAATATTTAGAAGAAAATCTAAAATGTAAAATTTCAGTGTTTGTAGCTCCTAGTAATATGATAGCTAAAAAATGTCTTGATGCCGTCACTGCTAACAATATGAATTTTTCTGGTATCATCCCTATTAGTTATCAGAGAAGTTTTACAATCAAGAATATATTAAGTTATATCAAGCGGTTGTATTGTCGCATTACAACAAAACTAGCTTATCCTGGGGTATTAGAGTATTCTGATCATTTAGAGATAAACGCATGTCCATTAAGGTCATTGGCTCACCTTAAAGCAATGTATTTATATTGTGAAAAGAATAATTTACCAATGGCTATAAATGTTCATTATTGGCATTTAAGAGACAATCCTAAATACCTTGAAATGCTTCGTTCTTTTGTTATGGATTATGCGATACCAAGAGGAGCTAAACCAACACTTTTATCAGATTTGTTAAAATGAAAATACTATTTATTACATCTCATATTACTCATCCTTCATCACCTGTCTTTATGCGCAACCAAACAGGATTTGGATACATGGTGTTTGATATAGCAAAAAATATGTCTAAATACAATGATGTAGATATTTTTATTGCTAACACATTTTCTAGTAATTTACAAATTGAAGGTGTAAATATTATAGGTAGGACATGGTTAACTTACTTCTGCGGTCTTTCTTTAAGAAATATATCAAATGGTATAAAATTCATAAGGAAATACAGACTTCCCTTAAAGCGTAGTTTAAGAGAATTGTATATGTATACTTCACTGTCTCAAATACGTTCGAAGTTGAAAGACTATGATGTTGTTCATATACATGGATGTAGTGAAATCACAGATGGCATGATACGCATGTGTAAGTATCAAAAAGTCCCTTTTGTAGTTACTCTTCATGGCTTGAATAGTTTTGAAGATAAGATAAAGTTGCCACGAAGCCTTAAACGTTATGAACAAGATTTTCTCAAAGAAGCTGCATCACAAGATTATTCCGTTTCTTTTATTAGTACAGGAAATAAAGAAACAGCAGAAGTATTTGTAGGAAAAAAGGTCAAGACATTTAAAGTGATTTGTAATGGTTGTGATGTAAACGAACAACCAGCTACAATAGATGTACGCAAAAAATATAATATTAGCAAGGATGATTTTCTTTTCGTTTTTGTAGGAAATGTATCAGCAAATAAAAATCAACTTCAGGTTGCGCGTGCATGGCAAAAGCTACCAGAAGAACAAAAAAATCATTGCAAAGTATTATTTGTTGGTCGTTACTTCGAGTCTGATGAAATAGTTTCTTTTATTAAGAAGAATAAGTTGAATAATAGCCTTATAATGTGCGGTATGCAACCTAAAGATGAGGTGTTCAATTATTATATAGCGGCTAACGCAACGATTTTAACTAGTTTAACAGAAGGTTTTGGATTAAGTATAATAGAAGGGTATGTATATGGGAAACCTAATATTACGTTTTCTGATTTGCCTGCTATAGCTGATGTTTTTAATGATCATACTATGGTTGCCGTAAAAGACAGAAGTGACGAGTCTCTTGCAAATGCTATTGTTAGTATGATGAATAAATCATATCAGTGTGAATTCATAAAATCTTTTGCAAAGAGATTTTCGTATGATAATATGATTAAACAATATATCAGTTTCTATAAAAGTGTAATAATATGAGAAAGGTGATTGTATATTTTGTGGATAAGTGCCGAAAATTAAAGCATTATATTAGCACATTTCTATTTAAACGCCAACTTGTTTCTTACGGAGATCATATAGGCGCGGCAAAAATAATTAAAATTTCTAGAAAGGCCAAGGTATCTATAGGTTGCCATTGTGGTTTTAATGGTATGACTATTAGTGGATTGGGGGGTAAAAATTGGCAATTACTTTCATTCTGGAACAGATATTTTGATAATGCTTGGCAGTCATGACTATGAGTATGGTGACAAGATTCCATATGGTTCACATTATAAACCAAAAAATGTTGTAATTGATGATTTTGTGTGGTTGGGAAGTAATGTGATAATCTCTGGTAATGTACATATTGGAGAGGGAGCAATAGTTGCAGTTGGTTCTGTTGTAGTAAAAGATGTTCCTCCGTATGCGATTGTGGGTGGAAATCCTGCCAAAATTATAAAATACAGAAATATAGACCAATTCAAAATGCTTAAATCCGAAGGAAAATATTAAAAGGAGCAAACAATGAACTACATTAAAATATTAAAATTCTTAAGATCTTTCGATAAGGACTTATTCGAAGTCTCATCTAAACAGCAAGAAGGTTTTCTAAAAAAAATGAAAGTACCAAAGGATGATATTGACAGATCATACAATCAGTTTAGAGGAAGACATTTTTTCTATCACACATTTAAAGAAATTGCAGCAGAAATCGTTTCGTTTTTTGCTTTGCCTATATACATCATATACTGCATAATACTATATATTTTCAAACCGAAACCTAAGAATTTAATCCAAGCAGTAGGTGATTTCAATAGTTTTGAAGAAGTCATACCTAATAGCCTACGTCAGGAATTTGATATTGATAATAATGTATGGAATAAAGGACGTATGCTTTCAGGACAAGATGTATTGCTACTTTGCAAAATTTTCTTTAGACATCCAGTCCCATGCTTTGTCTTTAAAATCGCTATTAAGCTTTCATATTATAAATACATGATTTATTGTTATAGCCCCAATGCTATAATTGTACATAACGAAGCTTCATATGCAGGTTCAATTCTAACAAAATATTGCAATGATCTTGGCATAGAACATATAAATGTTCAACATGGAGAAAAGTTGTTTTATATAGGAAATGCTTACTTCAGATACAATAGATGCTATGTGTGGGGAGAACACTACAAGCAAATGTTTCTCAATCTACAAGCAGAACCTAATCAATTTAGAATTGAAATACCTGAGAGCTTTAATATTGATGTGAATAAACATTTCAGGAAAGAGTATTATAGTGATTATAAATACTATCTTCAGGTTTATGATGAACCTCAACTTTTAAGCATTATTAAATCACTAAATTTTATTCTCAAGAATAATAAAACATATAAATTTAGACCTCACCCTCGTTTCAGCAATATAAAACTTTTAGAAAGTTTAGTAGATAAAAGTCAAATAGAATACCCAAGAGATGTACCAATACTTGAGTCTATTGCAAGCACCAAACATGCTATAGGTTCTTTTACCACAGTATTGAATCAAGCTTTCTATGCAAATATAGATGTAATATTTGATGATGTTACATATAAAGATATATTTTACAAATTAGGTGACCTGAATTATATTTTCGCTAATGCGAATACAAATAAGTTGTCAGATTATGTCGAAAGATAAAGCAATATTAACCACTGTCTTTTCCGCTTTCAATTATGGTTCCTGTCTTCAAGCTTTAGCAGGTAAGCAAATCATACAAAAAACAGGCTACGAATGTGATCTTGTCAGATTGAAATCATTAGTGAAAGGCCGTGATGTTCGATTAGGAAAGTTAATAACCATTTTGTATCGTTCGTTTTTTTTAAAGAAAAACAATGCGTTGAAAACATACGGCACTTCATATAATAAGGCATTTGTTCAAGGCACAGAGGAAAAGTTCTTTGCCTTTACTGATGAATACCTCAAACCCATTAATGTCTCATGGGGTGGGTTGAAACATATGGCAAAAGATGCCGTAGCATGTTTCTCTGGTAGCGACCAAATATGGAATTCTTCTACGCTATATGTTGATCCGTTGTATTATTTACGTTTTGCTCCAAAGTATAAGCGTATAGCTTTGTCACCAAGTTTCGGACGTGATTTTATTGCTGATTATAATAAGGAAAAAATGAGTGAATGGATAAGCGATTATCCTTATTTGTCAGTACGTGAAGATAGTGGCGTAAAACTGATAAAAGAAATTATAGGACGTGAGGTCTTACATTTGCTTGACCCAACACTTATTGTCAATGCAGATGAATGGAGGAATATACTAAGTATTGAGGATAAGCCTAAAGACTATGCGCTTGCATATTTTCTTGATAAACCGTCTGCTCTCGCCATGAAAAGTCTAAAAGCAATAAAAGAAAAATTGAATTATAAGATTATTGCTATTCCATATAAGTTCGAAAATATGGATTACTGTGATGAATTGGTTGCTGCAGGGCCTAAGGAATTTGTAGAGCTTGTGGCAAATGCAAAAGTGGTATGCACGGACTCGTTTCATGGGACGGTTTTCGCCATAAATATGCATACTCCTTTCTTTACGTATGAACGTGAATATGGTTCTGCCAATAAACAATCTGAACGTGTGCTTTCTATTCTTCGAAAAGTGGATATGCTCGACCGCTATCAGCCGAAGAATGTAGTTGAAGAACTTAACAATTTGGATTTTGAACATTCCGAAGAAATTCTGAACGTAGAACGTAAGAAAGCATACGACTATGTAAATAACGCTATAAATTCAATAAAGAAGAATGAAAAGTAACGTTTGTGATAATAAGTGCTTGCGCTCATGTACAGGCTGTGGCGTTTGTGCCAGCGTCTGTGGAAAAAATGCAATCACGATTCAATTAGACGACGAGGGGTTCTATAAACCTGTCGTAGATGAAGATAAATGTGTGGAATGCAATCTCTGTAAAAAGTCATGCTATAAATACGATGAGAACTTGATACAGAGCGACACACATGAAGTTTGTTATGCTGCCGTGAACAAAGATGACGAACAACTAAGAGCATCGAGTAGCGGAGGTATATCCAGAGTATTAATGGAAGAATGTATCAACAGGGGCTACAAGGTGATGGGATGTGCATACGACACAAAAGAAAACATAGCCAAATCTGTTATTGCTTCTTCGATAGACGAACTTGACCAATTCTATGGGTCAAAATATTTTCAAAGCCTAACAACAGATGGCTTTGACGAAGTATTGAAAGACAAGACTGAACAGAAGTATGCTATATTTGGAACACCTTGCCAAATATACGGATTCTCACAGACGAGTAAATACAAGCGAAATCCAGAAAAGTATCTTTTAGTGGATATATTCTGTCATGGCTGTCCTTCTATGAAGTTATGGAAATCGTATTTAGAATACACTAGAAATATAACTAGTTGTGAAACTTATGATAAAGTGACATTCCGTAGCAAAACACATGCTTGGCATGAGTTCTGTTTTGATTTCTTTTTCAACTCAAAACAATATTCAAGCAAGAAGTCTAAAGATCCATTCTATGATATTTTCTTTAGTATGGATATGATGAATAATGCATGTTATGATTGTAACTCTCGTAGTAGTATGGCATACGGTGATATACGATTAGGTGACTATTGGGGAGAAAAATATGATACTGACACCAAAGGTGTCTCAGCTGTTGTTTTGAAGACTTCAAAAGGTGTAGAGTTCTTTAATGCCATTAAAGATAAACTCAATACAGAAGAGGCTACGCTTAACCATATCCTTATTGGACAATCATACGGCAAACCTCATTCCTTTAACGAAAAACGCAGAAATTTCTTATTACATAATATTTCTGAACATACTGACTTGCAACAGGTCTATAAAACTTATATGGGAATGTTCCCATTAAAGACTCGTATAGAGAAACAACTCAAAGCAATAGTTAAGCTTTGTCCTAAAAGTATTTATTTCCAGATTAAGAAATTAATGCACTCTATTTAAATTTTCTTTCTGATAAATTATGCAAGTAAGTATTATCATGCCGTACTACAATGCGGCAGCATATATTCGTGAGACAGTTGAGGCTATAATTGCCCAAACTTATAAGGACTGGGAGTTGATAATCGTTGATGACTGTAGTCCTGCACCTGAGACCGCTGAGATATTAAACCAAGTTAAGTGCATGGATAACCGTATAAAGGTTATCCGTGCTGAGAAGAATGGCGGGGCTGGTTTGGCAAGAAATATAGGCATAAAGGCTGCGCAAGGCAGATATATTGGTTTTTGTGACAGTGATGACTGGTGGTATCCTACTAAGTTGGAGGAGCAGTTGAAGTTTATGCAAGACAATGAGTATGAACTTACCTGCACTTGGTATGAGGATGCCAACGAGAAGTTGGAGCCTTATTACACTATGAAGCAAGCACCAAGACAGTCGTACAAATCTATGATTACTGGATGCAACATTGGTACTCCTGGAGTTTTATTTGATACCAAGCGAGTTGGTAAAAAGTACATGCCACCTCTACGCAGGGCTGAGGACTGGGGATTATGGATGAACATACTGAAGGATGTGGATTATATATATACCTATCCTAAGGCTTTGTGGAAATACCGTCATAT
>ERZ1026856.927-NODE-927-length-16051-cov-3.399350_pt1 | contig 16051 bp, 16 predicted proteins | sample MGYA00380158_ERZ1026856 | MGnify/ENA primary metagenome ERZ1026856 (study PRJEB33269, sample SAMEA4719794) | human gut metagenome | biome: human-associated habitat; feature: organic feature; material: feces | place: Cameroon | collected 2013-10 ...
GCTGGGTCTTAAGCTCGGCGGCGGTCGGAGCGTCTACCTCGGTCCGGGCGACTTTTCCGTGCATGTGTCGGGAAGCGGCGCGGAGTGCGTAACGCCGCTCCCGACCGGGCGATACGAGGGACTGAGGCTGCTCGTCGACCTCAGCTCTCTTACCCGTGAACCGCCGGAGCTTCTGTCCGGGACGGGCATAACGGGCGAAATGCTCTGTGATAAGTTCTCTTCGGGCTGTCCGCTCAGCTCATATGCCGGGAACCACGCCACCGCCGGTATATTTGACGGTTTCTACGGCCAGCCGGAGGAGCTTCGTACCGCCTGTCTGAGGGTAAAAACGCTCGAGCTGCTGCTGTATCTCGCAAAGCTTGCCCCGCCGGAGGACGGCAATCTGACCGAATGCCGCGCCGAGCAGGTGGAGACCGTGCGGCGGATACACAGGCACCTGATGGAACATCTCGACCAGCGCTTCACCATAGAGGAGCTTTCAAAGGAATATCTGATGAACCCGACAACGCTCAAGGAGGTATTCAAGTCCGTCTATGGCACCTCCATCGCCGCCCATATCAAGGAACACAGAATGGAAGAGGCGGCGCGGCTCCTGCGGGACGACTCTCTTTCGCTCTCGGATGTCGCGGCGAAGGTCGGCTACACCAATCAGAGCAAATTTACAGCGGCGTTCAAGGAGCAGTTCGGAATGCTGCCGAGAGAATACAGAAAGCAGCCCCCGGCTCCCACGCGCAGCGACGGCCACGGACCGCTCATATAGTACCGCAGTTCGTTTCGCGCTTGGACAAACGACACCGCCGGCTGAAAAAAACTTATTCTTTCTATTGAAAAGCTATTCTTCGTGTGCTACTGTTTGACCGGATAAACGATTTTGGTCACATATAAAAGCTCATCTACCATAAATGAAGAAATAGAGAGGCTGCCTACAGGCAGCTTTTCTAAGGCAGTACGGTTAGCCCGCACTAACCGCGCTTGACGAAGGAGGAGAGTCTATGGATCATATGGAGCTGAGATCTTATAAGAAAGATTGCCTGCTCGGCGCTGTCGGCGCGCTTTTAATGCTTGTCGGAGACCTGTGTCTGAGCGTTATACCTGCAAGTCAGAGCGACAGCGGGCTTTTTCTGCGCGAGGCATACCTGAGCGGAGCGTATGAAATGTGGCGTCTGCCGCTGCTGGCCGCGACGGGACTGATCGGTATGGCTCTCGGCTTTTTCACTGTCCGCGCCTCATGCACGCAGATAAGGCCGGAATTTTACAAAACAAGGACCGTTATCCTATTTGGCGGCGTTATCTATGTCGCCTCGGCCGGTGTGCTGCACTTCTTTATCGGCAGTCTTGCCGACTGGACGAGCAGACTCGCGCCGCTCATCGGACGCAGCGAGACGGCGGAGCTGATACTCTCGCAATATGCGCGGGTCATCCCCTCGATGTACATCTCCTACGCCGGAATGCTGCTCCTGATAATCGGCAGCGGATACGCCGTTCTTACCGGGAAAACCATTCTGCCGCGGTGGATGGCTGTGTTTCACGTTATCGTGCCACAGCTTTTGTTTGTCATCATCCCCGATATCTGTCAGGCTCTCGGCGCGAAGATATCCACATGGGATTTCGTTTTGAGCCAGGGCTCGGGCAACGCGGCGCTTTTGATCTGGATGGCGTCAAACGCGGTATGGGCCGGACGCTGCGATAAAAAAGCGCCTGACGGGTCCGTGTGAGGAAATAAGCATATTTGAAAAGAGGTAATGATATGAGCATTTTCGCTTCCCTGCTGCGCGGCGTGTACAAGCTCTCCGGTGCGAAGAAGGCGTTCGGTCTGCCGGAGGATGAAATACTGAAGGTCATCGAAAAGCAAAACCGCAGCCGCGGCGTATTCACTCCCACGGACCGCAAGGCCTATTATGAGACCGTCACAGTCATGGGCTTCCCCTGCCTCATCGTCCGCGAAAGGCCGGAGCCGGCAGAGCGCGCGATACTTTACTTTTTCGGCGGCGGGATGGTCATCGGCCCCGACAGGGGCGACATGCCCGTAATGCGAAAGCTCGCGCGCGATACCGGCTGCGACGTGTGGTTCCCGTTTTATCCCCTGTGTACGGAGCATTGTATCAGCGAGACCTATGACATGGTCTTTGAGTGCTACCGTATGATGATAGAAATGTACGGCGGCGGGAATGTCAGCACCTGCGGCTTTTCCTCCGGCGGGGCGCTGGCCCTCGGTATCGCGGCGCACAATAACGCTCTCGGACGTCCCCTGCCCCAGCCGAGGCACATAGTCGCCGTCTCCCCCGGCGAGGTGCCGTGGAACGACGATGAAAAGGCGCGCATGCAGGAGCTTAATCCGAGAGATGTTTCCATTGACTACGCCTTTATGGTGACGGTCGAGAAATTTATGCGTCACGGGCGCGAGAATGTGCCGGACTATATGATCTCCGGCTCACGCGGCGACTTCTCCGGCGTGGGCGATATCCACTTCTATTACAGCAGCGACGAGGTGCTGTACGGAGCGCTGCCGGACTTTGAGGCGGCCTGTGAGCGTGTGAACGTCCCCTACACCGTCTCCGTCCGTCCGGGAATGGTACACTGCTACTGCATGCTGCCGTGCTTCCGCGAGGCGAAGGAGGACTTTGCCAAGCTCGCCGGGCAGCTGAAGAAATAAGGACGCGCGCGGATGTTATTCGAGACTATCGGTGACCCGGCGCGTCCCGCCGTGCTGTTCTTTCACGCGATGGGTGTGACAGGCGCGAGCAGCGAGCCGGTGGCAAAGCACCTTGCCGGTGAATACTTCTGTATCCTGCCGACGTCCAGCGTTTACTGCGAGGGTCAGAAATATCTCAGCAAGACGGACGAGGTGCGGCAGACGGAGGAGTTTTTGAAAAGCCGCGGCGTCGAAAGGCTTGCAATGGTGGCTGCCTCGTCCATCGGAGCCGACCTTGCCATGGCGTTTCTCACGCAGCCGGATATCCCGGTCGGGCATGTGTTCTTTGACGGCGGGCAGTTCGCGCAGATCGGCAAGGGAACGCGCAGGATAATGACACCGTTTCTCTATCTTGCCATAAGGAGCCTGTACCGCTCAAAGGGAAAAGCGCTCAAGAAGATAATGTGGTGCGACGACGACGCAATAAAGCCCTATTTCATCGCGGCGGGCAAGGCGCTGAGGTACGCCGATCTTCGCCGCCAGCTGTCAGACAGTCTGGAGGATAAGCCCTTTCCCGCGCTGCCAGAGGAGCTGCAGCGGAATACATACTTTGAATTTGGAAGCAGGGAGGATCACTTCAAATACCGTGACGCGGTGATGAACGCCTACCCCGAGAGCAGCTTCCCCGTATTTGAGGGCTTCGACCACATGCAGTACCAGATACGCGACCCGCAGGGCTTTGCGGCAATGCTCCGCTCTGTCATCGAGCGGAACACACTGCCCGAGCTGCCGTTTTTGAGAAAGTGAGAGAGCCGCAATGGAAAAGAACTATCTTATATCCGACTTTGAGCGTACCGTGGACGCGGAATTTCCCGCTCAGGCCAAGTCGCTCAAGGCCGCGTTTGAGGCAAGGCTGCAGGCGCTCCGGCAGGAAAACGCCGGCGCGAGCAAGGAAAAAGAGCGCCATCTTGAGGGGCAGATACTGCCGGGTATCGCCATCTACGAGACCCTGCAGACCGTCATGCCAAAGGATGAGGCCCTGCAGACCGTACACGGCTATGTTGAGCGGCGGGCGCGGCGGCTGAAAAAAATATTCCTCGGCCTCATGCGCATTCCCGGATTTTACAGGAAAGTGCCGGAGATATTCTGCACTCAGACCCCGAAGCTGTTCGGCGAAGCGGCGGACTTTGCCGCGCGAGAGATACAGACCGGCGGCGGAGTGTGGCGCATCGATATGACAAAATGCCCATATCATGACGAGTGCGTGCGCTGCGGCTGCCCGGAGCTGTGCCATTGCTTCTGCGACAGCGACGACATCACCTATGACGGTCTGCACGGGAGGCTCTTCTGGCACAGGACGAAAACGCTGGGCCGCGGCGATGACTGCTGTGATTTCTGCCTGAAGCTCAGGTGATGTTTGGAGGTTGACGAAAGATGTTTTGGGATAATGTCGCGTGGGTGTACGACATATTCGCAAACGTGATAAACGCGAAGGCCGACCGGGCGCTGTGCGCGGCGGTCGAGGGGCTTATCTCTCCCGCTGACGAGGTTTTGGAGTGCGCCTGCGGCACTGGGCTTCTCACCGGCGTTATCGCGCCGCGCTGCAGGAGTCTCGTCGCCACGGACTTTTCATCGAAAATGCTCGACAGAGCAAAAAAGAAGTTTGGCAAATACCCGAATATCAGCTTTGAGCGGGCGGATGTCCTCTCGCTCCCCTACCCCGACGGGAGCTTTGACGCGGTCGTCGCGGCAAACGTCATACATCTGCTGGACGAGCCGTACAGGGCGCTGCACGAGCTTGAGCGCGTGTGCAGGGCCGGCGGGCGGATCATCACATCGCCTATAAGCTGCCCGGTGAGAAGCCCCCTCTGAGCGCACTGCTCCCTCTTGCCAAAGGGCTGCTCGGCTCCATGAGCTTCAAAGAGCTTGTCCGTTTTGCACGGATAATGTCCAAGGGCGGTCCGGGGCTGGACAAATGCTTTGACAGGGAAAAGAAGCCGTACATCTTTTTCGGCCTTGTCTGCGTCCCGGAGGCGTATCAGGGTCAGGGCTATATGCGCAGGGTCATGGATATCGCATTCGCCGAGGGTGAGCGTCTCGGCGTGCCGGTGATACTCGAGACCGACGCCAAGTCCAAATGCGACAGATACGTCCATCTCGGCATGGAGCTTGCCGGGACGCGCCGCTTCGGCGACCACGGCGCGCTGTACGAGCTGATAAAATACCCCGGTGCAGGGGCTTAAACAGACTGAGAGGTGCAAAATGAAATGCTTCGGAATGCCAATGGGTATGTGGGCGCTGTTCGCAGGTTCTTTCCGCGATCAGCTGACGGCAGTATTCGGCTATGACGCTGAGACGGCCAGAGCCGTCGCCGAGAAGGCGAAGCCGAAATACAGGGAGATCATCGGCGGGCTGCCGGAATTTGAAAAGGGCGACCGCTTCAAGATGAATATCGTCAACTGCGCCATGCTCGGCGCGTTCATTCTCTCCATGCCGGAGCGCCCGGACGTGGAGCGTCTGACAAAATACTACGCGGACGCCATGATGACAAAGCCCATGAAGTGGTTCTGCCGCAAGAGCGGGAAAAAGAAATTCACCGAAAAGGATATCGCCGGGATGAAGGCCACCGCCGCGCTCAGGGCCGCCGACCGCAACCCGTATTCATGGAACATGGATTACTATGAATATCCCGACGGGAGCGGCTATGAGGGGCGCTTTACCCGGTGCGGGATATGCGAGCTGATGAAAAAGCTGGGGCTGTACGACCTCACGCCCGCTCTGTGTCATCTTGACTATACGATGAGCGAGGCCGGCGGGGCGACGGAGTTCGTGCGCGAGTACACTCTTGCTTCCGGCGGGCCGTACTGTGACTGCGGCTACAGGAAAAAACAGGAGGGATAAGATCATGTTATATTCTGAAAAATCAAAGCTTTTTGAGGCGGCGCACCCTTGCGCGGAAGTGACCGTCGACGGTGCCAGGTTCCGCTATGTACTGAGCGGCAATGAGGGCGGCAGGACGCTCGTATTCCTCAACGGCGGCATGAACACCCTCGGAATGTGGATGGACTATGTTGACGGTCTTTCGGATGAGTACAGGGTGCTGCTGTTCGATTACCCGCAGGAGCTTCGCACCAATCAGGAGCTTGTGCCGGGAATGCACGCCTTTTTTGAGAGACTGAACGTCAAGGAGCCGGTATTCATCGGGGCAAGCGACGGCGGCATGGTCGCGCAGATATACGTCCAGAAGTATCCGGGCGAGACAGGCGGGCTTGTTCTTATCTCCACCGGCGGCATGGACGAGGCTACGCTCAAAAGTCTTAAAAAGAAGTACCGCCTCGCGCCTCTCATGCTCTGGTACATGAAGCACTGCAATTACGAAAAGCTCAAGCCGACGCTCATCAAGGCCGGCATGAGCCACATCCGCAACGAAAGCGCGGAGGAGATAGCCAGTGCGCGTGATATGTTCGAGACCATCTTCAAGGATTACAAGCAGGAAAAGGACGTGCATATCTCCGGTCTGCTCGCCGACCTCATGAACCAGAAGCCGGTAACGGCGGCAGACTTTTCGTCGCTTGAGGGTAAGATACTCCTTATCCTTCCCGATCAGGACTTCTTCTCGGGGAAAATGCAGGAGGATCTTATAAAGCTCATGCACGGGCCGAGGATAGTCTATGTCTCCGGCGGACATTTGTCCACCGTCCTCAAGGCGGAGAACTATATCCGCGTTATACGGGATTTTCTCGGGAGTCTGTAAAGCGAACGGCGTTCTGACGAGGCGCATGCGGCCGAAACGCGCCGCAGGAGCCGGTCTGGACTCTTTCAGAAAGCATGGGTGACATTGATGAAAAGAGCATATTCAAGATCAAAATACGCGAAGCCCTATGAGAAATACTGCCGGGAGGGCTACCCCGCCGAGGCAGAACAAATATTCAAAAGCGCCGAAGAGCATTATCTGAAATTCATGGAGGACATGCCCGAGCTTGGAGAAAATATGATGGCAAACAACATGCTCGACTGGTTCACGATACTCTCCTTTTACGAGGCCAGCGGCCGCCGGCTGGATGGCGAGGCGCTGCTGACCATAAAGCGGCGGGCGGTCGACAGACTGAAGTTTCTCGGAAAGCTCGTGGACGGGAACAAAAGCCGCTGGCCGTACCGGATGTTTGAAAAGACCTACGAGAGATTTATCAGAATGCAGCGGGAGCATCAGGCGCGCGGCGAATGGATGGACAGCTGGAAGGTGGAGATAAACCCCGACCACCGCACGGAGGGCTTCTGCTTTCACCTCGTCGGCTGCCCCATCACAAAGCACGCCAGAGAACACGGCTACGGGGAGCTGCTGCCGTATCTCTGCAGGACCGATCACTACCTTGCGGAGCTTATGCACGCGCGGCTCATCCGCACGCAGACCGAGGCGCTGGGCGGCAGCTGCTGCGACTACTGGTACGTCGGCGACAGAAGCCCCGTGCTGGAGAACTACAGGGATCTTGAGCAAATATGATATTCCAGCGAAGAGACGTCAAGCGGGCTTTCACCCATCGGTGAAAGCCCGCTTGATATTCATGTTCCGTTTATCATCCTGAGCGCGTTATACCTGCATATGTTCTCTGCCTCTTCCTGAGTGAGATCCATAGCGCCGAGCAGTTCAAAATACCTGTCGTATATCATGGGCGGCTTCAGGCTCCTGCTGTTGGGGTAGTCGGTCGCAAAAACGAGCCGGTCGGTCCCGAACGACCGCAGTATCTCATTCGCCCGCTCCATACCGAGCCTGTCAACGATATCCGGCAGGACTGCGGAAATATTGACGTACACATTCAGCCCGGACAGTTCCTCAAACTGAAGCCCGCCCAAATGCGCTGCGGAAAGCCTGAGCGCGGGGTGTTTGTCCAGCACTCTTTTTATCCTGCGCGGAGAGCATACGTCGTCGTTCAGGTGCGCCCCCGGGTAGGAATGTATCTCCGTAAGAACACCGCCCCGCTCCGCGTAGTCAAATATCATGTCGTAATACTCGCCGTCAATGGGATAGCCGGCGTTCGTCGGATGGAGCTTGATACCGATGAACTCATCCCTGCAAAGGACTTTGTCCAGCTCCTTGAGCGTTTCACGGATATTTCTTCTTATATCGACGTCGGCAAAGAAGCGAAAGCGGGCGGGGTATTCCTCCGCCATTTTCAGGAGATTTGAATGCACCGCCTCGACCGTAAACTCCATTGAGAGCATATACGGGTCATTGAACGGCATGACAAAAGCGGTCTCGATATTATAGCGCTCCATGAGCTTCATGTAGTCCGCGGCGCGGCCATACTCGACGAATCTGTCGCCGCAGCCCTGAGTGGCGCTTATGACGTCCTCAGGCAGCAGATGTATGTGCGCGTCGATCTTGGGTATCTTTTTCCAATCAGTCATATTTATTCTCCACAGGTCATGTTCCGGCAAAGCTGCCGCGGTCCATTTTACTCGCGGACCGCCGCTCAGTTAAGCTCCGCACGGATGGTGATCATGTCTCCGTCCAGCCTTGCCGAGATGCTCCCCTTGTGTCCCTCGGCTATACCGCGGGCAATGGACAGCCCGATACCGAAGCCTCCGCTCCCGCTCCGGGCAGGGTCGGCGCGGTAAAACCGGTCAAAAAGTTTGGAGGTATCTATCGGCTGGGAAATATCGCAGCGGTTTGAGGTCTGCAGGACCACTCCCCTGCGGCGCTTTTCCATTGAGAGGCATACCGGCGTGCCGGGCAGGGCATATTTGACGGCGTTATCGAGCAGTATCGAGACTAATTGCCGCACGGCATATTCGTCGCCGCAGTAGCTTACGTCCGGCACCACCGACAGCTCAAGCCCGTGACCCCTTTCCTCCGCGAAGTCTCGGAAGGACTCCGCCGTCTCCCTGACGGTATCGCTGATGGGGAAAGGCTCCATGCGCAGGGGCGACTCCTCCTCGTCCATGCGCGAGAGCGTAACGAGAGAGTTGACGAGCTCAGTGAGCTTTTCCGTCTGGGTCAGGGCCTTGTCGATCCATTTCTGCCTGCCGACGTCCATCTCCAGCACCTTCAGGCTGGTGGTGATGACCGTGATGGGCGTTTTCAATTCGTGGCTCGCGTCGGTGATGAACTGTCTCTGCTGTTCGGCGCTGCGCACGACGGGGTCGATCGCCCTGCGGGAGAGCAGCACCACCAGAAGAAACACGAGCAGGGTGCAGGCGACGTCGGCCGCGAGAGACCAGACAAGGAGCAGCTTCACGGCGCGAAGCTCCTGATAGGCGTCCAAAAAGATGGTCATATTCCGGTCGCTTCCCGTGTGTGCGGTGAAAAAGCGGTACTGCCGGTAGAATCCGAAGCCCGTGCCGCTGCCGGCAGCGGCGGAGAGATATTCGTCCATATCCTCCTCGGTAACGGCGGCTATCTTGTCGAGATCCGCCATGGTCAGAGTACCGTCGTCCCGATAGCGCAGGACGAAATAACGGGTGGAGTACGGAGTCTCCTCCGTGAACGGGCCGCTGGGACGGTCGTTTTTCATGTCGTGAGTACCCGCCGGCGGGAACTCCGGGAGCGGGGCCGACGGCGTATCCTCCGGCGCGTCATCCGACGAGGCGGACCTTTCGGCGGGCGGCGCGGGAAGTTCGCCGTTCGCGGACGGGACACGGGACGACGTAGGGATGGTGCCTTCGTTCTCATAGATAAGGGTCAGCGTGTCCCGGAGGTCGCGGTCTATGGAGATAAAATTCGCGGCGTTCAGAACGAGCGTGAGCAAAAGCAGCACCGCCGCCACCGAGAGAGTCGCAATGCGGATAAAGCGGTTCCTCAGGCGGTTTATCATGCTTCCTCCTCCAAAAGATATCCCATGCCGCGGTTGGCATGTATAGCGGCGCTGGAGCCGAGGCTTTTCAGCTTTTTCCTGAGATTTGATATGTTCACCCAGACGACGTTTATCTCCGCCTCGTTGTCCCAACCCCAGACCTTTTCCATAATGCGCTCCGCGGAAAACACCTGCTTCGGCGAGCGCAGGAACAGCTCCATGATCTGGAACTCACGGCCGCTGAGACGGACGGAGCTTTTACCGCAGCTGAGGTCCCCGGTGCCGGGGTCGAGCGTCAGGTCGGCAAAGCTGAGGAGCGTTGGGCGGTAAGCCTCGCTCCGCCGCAGTATGGCGCGCACCCTGCTCAAAAGCTCGTCCGGGTCAAAGGGCTTGGGGAGGTAGTCGTCCGCGCCCGCGTTGAAGCCGGTGATACGGTCGTCCTTCCGTCCCTTGGCCGTCAGCATCATGATGGGGGTACTCACACCCTCGCTCCAGAGCTTCTCCAGCACAGTGATACCGTCCATCTTTGGCATCATCACATCCAGTATCACCGCGTCGTAAGCGCCGGTCATGGCATACTCATAGGCGTCAAGCCCATTATGAACGGCGTCCACGGTAAAGCGGTTCCTCTCAAAAAATACGGTCAGCGCCTCCGCCAGATCAAGTTCGTCCTCCGCTATCAGCAGTTTCATCAGTTCTCACCCGCGTATTCCTTGAATTGTCTGTAGTATATCGGACCGGCCCGCAAATTGCAATAGGTCACAGGGCGTCCCTTGCCGCAACGCGTCCGCATACGATGTTCAGGTTTCCATTGCGGCAGCGCAGAGCGTCAAGAAATGCCTTGGGTACAGTCTCCTTCGGGAGGGTGATAAGGTAGCTGAGTTCGTACAGCGTCCCCATGTTGGTGGTCTTGACCTGGGTCAGGGAGTAGTTGGTGGTGTACTGCCTGAGAAGGTCGTCAAAAAGGCCCTCGTAGTCAAGATTTTCCGGGATGGTTATCTTCAGCGTCCGCTCTGCGGCGCGCTTCTGTCCAAAATTAAGGGCGGTCAGCGCGAGAAGCGCGGAGGTAAGTATAACGAACGAAAGCACTGCTATTCCGATATACCCCATACCGGTGGCGAGTCCCAATGCCATGGCCATAAAGAGCGCGCCTATCTCGCGCGCGGTACCGGGCGCAGATCGGAAACGCACCAGTCCGAAGGCTCCCGCCACGGCAACGCCGGCGCCGAGGTTGCCGTTCACCAGCATTATCATGAGCTGCACCACGGCAGGCAGCAGGGCGAGCGTCACGGCAAAGCTCCCCGTAGAGCTGCTGCGGTACGTTCCGGCCAGAGCCACCCCCACGCCCAGCGCCAGCGAGACGGCGGTACATATCAAAAAGGCGGACAGAGTCAGCTCCGTCCCGATGATAGGATCAAGCACAGTTTATTTCCTCCAATTTTTCGAGTTTCGCGTTATCCTGAAGGACAATGCGGCGATAGCAGTTGGCATACTTTGAGAAGGAGGCGGGCACGGCCCCCGCCTCGGATAAGAGCCGACTGAGCCATAGGGGGCAGGCTCCGGGTATCTTTATCTCCATCAGCACCTCTCCCCGCGGCAGCAGCGGCATGCCACGATCCCCCATGCGCAGGTCCAGCTCCGTCTCTCGCCAGCGTATCCCGGTATCGAACGTTATGCGCAGCCGGCCGTCCTCCCTCCCGGCGAAGGCCAGCCGGTCGTAGGCGATAAAGACCTTGGGCAGCGTGTGATAAAAGGACTGGAACCAGCCTATCTCATTGCCGATCTGACCAAATTCCTCCGGCGGGAGCGTCCCCGTCAGCAGCGGCTCGACGAGGCGCGCCTCGGTCGTGATGCGGCGCTTATAGACCACGCCGTCGAACTTTTTCTTCAGCTCGACGAAAGCCGCGCCGTCGTCCGCCGGGACGCCGTAGCTGCGCACCCTGAGCTTTTCCTTATATATGGGCTTTTCAAGCGAGGAACGTATCAGCCGCCAGTCAGGTGTGTCATAATATATGCTGCATATGGTGTATTCGCCGTAGCGGTCCCGCTGCATAAACGGCTCCATTCTATTTAACAGGAACTGCTGCTGATCCGATGTAAGCAGGTATTTCTTCTCATAGCGCTCAAAGAAGCTTTGGATGTCGTCTGCCATAGGGATACCTCCTTTACCTGCCGGCAGGATACCAGCTCAGCCTAAAAGGAACCTAAAAAAAATTTTTCGGTCATCTTTTAAGTTCCTTTTAGGCTGGGGACTTATGATAAGAGCGTCACAGGGAGACCCGCAGCAAATACGGTCCCCGGCCTGTGAAGCCACCATGTAAGGAGGTCATTACTTTATGAACACAAAAAAATTGATATCTATTCTCTGCGCGGCGGCGCTGATCCTCTCGCTTGCCGCCTGCGGCAGTACGACTGCGGAAAGCGAAGTTGAACAGGCTCTAACGGATGGGACGGCGTCTGTTGACGGCAGCGTCCCTCCGGATAAGCCCGGCGACGGCACCCAGCCGCCTCCCGAAAAGCCCGACGGAGACAACGCCCCCGGCCAGTCTCCCGAGAAGCCCGGCAGCGCGGGCTTCGGCGGCAGCAGCGAGGTAACTCAGGGCGAGAGCGCCAACACCCTCAGCGAGGACGGCAGCTTCTCCGGCGTCACCTACGTCTCCACAAGCGACGATGAGAACGCCCTGCGTATAGACGGGGCGGCCGTGACTCTTGACGGCGTCACGGTGGAAAAGTCCGCCGGCACCACCTCGAACACCGAAAACGGGGACTTCTACGGCGTCAATGCCGCGCTGCTCGCCACGAACGGTGCAGCGGTCACCATCCGAAACGCGGCGGTCTCCTCCTCTGCTCAGAACGGCAACGGCGTTTTCAGCTACGGCAGCGGCACCACCGTTAACATCTCCGATTCCACCATCACCACCACGGCGGACAACTCCGGCGGTATCCAGACCACCGGCGGCGGTACAACGAACGCCGCGGACCTGACGGTGACTACCTCCGGCAATTCCTCCGCTGCCATCCGCTCCGACCGCGGCGGCGGCACGGTGAACGTTACCGGCGGCACCTATACCTCCAACGGCTATAACTCCCCCGCCGTCTACTCTACCGCCGCGATCAGCGTTAAGAACGCCGCTCTGACCGCAAATTCCTCCGAGGCGCTGGTCATCGAGGGTAAGAACTCCATTACCCTCGAAAACTGCACCGTCACAGGAAACATGAGCGACACCAGGGGCGCCAGCTCCGACGAGAACGTCCACAACGTCATGATCTACCAGTCCATGAGCGGCGACGCCGATGTGGGGACCTCGACCTTTACAATGCTCGGCGGCTCTCTTACATCCAAAAACGGCGACATGTTCTATATTACCAACACTCACTGCGTCCTGACGCTCTCCGGCGTTACTATCCGCAGCGAGGATACGGACGCCTGCCTCCTCCGCGTCGTCGGAAACAGCGCCTCTCACGGCTGGGGCAGCGCCGGGAGCAACGGCGCTCAGGCGGATCTTACCGCCGACGCCCAGTCCCTTGAGGGAGACATCATTGTCGATACGATCTCCACGCTGAATATGACGCTGACCAACGGCAGCACCTTTACCGGCACCGTCAACATAGTTGAGAACGCCGAGGGCGGAGTCTCCGTGGGTGACAACGTCTCCGTCACCGTCGAGAGCGGCTGCACATGGACCCTCACCGGGAACTGCACTCTCACCGATCTTCTGAACAAAGGCACCATCAACTTCAACGGCTACACCATAACTCTCGCCGACGGCACCGTACTGCGCTAAGACCCCATCGGCAAATACTGCAACGAAAGGATGAAGCAGCATGAAAAAGACGCTCCCGAAGATCATTATCTGCGTTTTGGCCGCGGCGGCTCTCGCACTGCCGCTGTCCCTGCTGTCCCCGGTCAGGGCCGACGCTGCGGATCACAGCGCGGCAGACGCGACGAGATTTACCTTCTCCGGCAGCGCCATCACAGCGCAGGACGGCGACTGCACCGACTACAGGATCGACGGCACCGCCCTCACGATCGAGGGCGGCGGCACCTATATCATCTCCGGAAGCTGTCCGGACGGCTCCATAACAGTCAAGAAAGGCGTCACAGGCGTGACGCTCGTATTGGACGGTTTAACGCTAACGAGCGAAAATATCGCTCCCATCGCGTGCAACAAGTCAAGCGAGGTGACCATAGTCGCTGCCGCCGGAACCGTCAGCACGCTGACCGACGGCGAAGCGAACAACAGCGAATACTATGCCGAAAATGAGGACGCCGAAAGTGCGGTCGTTAAATGCAAGGACGGCTCGAACGTCACCATATGCGGCTCCGGAACACTGAATATCACAGCCGTCAGCAAAAACGGCATAAAGTCCGGAGCTTCGTCGGAGGAGGACGGCAGCGCCTCCCTGACCATCCGGGATGTGACGCTCAACATCAGCTCCTCCGCCAACGACGCCATCAACGCCGGGCAGGAGCTGAGCATAGAGAGCGGCACGCTGACGATAGCGGCGGAGGACGACGCCATCCACTGTGACAGGGTGCTGAATGTCGGCTCTGACGGCACGGCGGGTCCCTCCATCACCGTCACTGACTGCTACGAGGGCCTCGAGGCGGCGGAGCTGAACATTTTCTCCGGCGACATCAATATCATTTCGTCCGACGACTGTCTGAATGCCGCAAACCCGGAACTCACGGGCTATGATTTTTCAATGACCATATCCGGCGGCAGCATCAGTGCTTACTCCTCCAACGGGGACGGCTTTGATTCAAACGGCGATATCACCGTCTCGGGCGGCAGGGTCGTCGTCTGGACCGCCAACACCGCCGACAATCAGCCCCTTGACGCGGATGGCACCCTCACCGTCTCCGGCGGGACTGTTCTTGCGGCCGGCGGCAGCGCGGGGATGGGCGTTCGTATCGACGCGGCCCAACCCTATGTGATCTTCGGCTCCGCCGGCGGCATGGGCGGCGGACAGCCTGGCAGGCGCGGAGGCTCCTCCGTCCTGCTCTTAAAGAACGCCGCTTTCTCCATAAAAGACAGCGCCGGTAATACGCTTCTGGACGAAACGGCGCTATGCGGCGCAGACTATGTGTTCTTCTCCTCGCCCGAGCTCACTTCCGGCGAGAGCTATACCCTGTGTTCCGGGAGCGACAGTATCGCCGACGGCGACGCCCAGACCGGGTCGGCTTCCTTCGGCGGTCCGGGCGGCGGAAAGCAGCCGGACGGGCAACAGCCCGGAGGCGGACGGCTGCCTGTGTCCTCCGGCGGCACCACCGTCAGTCAGTCTCCAACTCCCCTGACGGCTCCGGCTCGCCAGAGCAGCCACCTGACGCCGCTCCGAGCCGGTAAAGCAGCGCCGTCAGAGATATCAACAGCGAAAAAATAGACAGGTCCATTCACATGGATCTGTCTTTTTTTACATAAGATCAAATTAGTGCGAGACCGGTAAACGCCGCACTGCGATAAGCGGCAAGAGAAGGCTCCTTTATCCTCCGCGTCATATTTTTTCTTGACAAGTCCGAGTGATTTTGTTATTATTGGTTTGTAAACCACATCAAAAAAATCAAACAACTGGTATGGCGCTTGTCTGCCGTGCAGGGTGAAGGCGATCTCTCCGTGCAGAGACTGACACGGGAGACAAAGCTTTGAGCAGGCAATCGAATTACTCAGGGTACCCTATCGCGGCGGGATAGATACCGCTGCGATCCCACAACTGCCGTCCCGCAGGGTACGGGTCAGGGCGAGGAAGGAGACAGTATATCCAATGAAACTGAAACGGTTCCTATCAAGCGTACTCGCGCTGGTGCTGATCGCCAGCCTGCCCGTGTCGGCGTTTGCCGCGGAGTGGTATCTGTCTCTTATACACATCTGACGCTGCCGACGATCTACTCTGGGCAAACAGTATCTCAGGGCGACATGTCCGTCACGGATGACGCGCCCGTCATAAAGCAGCGCGACAGCTCCATGGCGACGGACAGCACCATAACCATATCCACCTCTGACGGCGCGACAGCGGATATCACCATTGAGGATGTAAACATCAGCAGCAAGGGTGACTCCATCGACGTCGGCAGCTCCAGCGCGAAGATAACGCTGGAGGGAGACAACAAGCTATTCTCCGAATCCGGCTCCGGCCTGCATGTCTCCGACGGCGATGTGACCATCACCGGCAGCGGCTCTCTGGAGGCCAAGACCAAGACCGGTGATCAATACAGTAATGACAATAACAATAATGCAGCGATCGGCAGTCACGAGAACGAAGACATGTCCGGTGACATCACCATAGGCGGCAATGCGCAGGTGACGGTGGAAAGCGGTTATAACGGCGCAGGCATAGGCTCCGGCGACGACGGAGAAATGACCGGCGATATCACCATCGGCGACAGTGCGCAGGTATCGGCAAAAAGCACCAACGACGGCGCGGGCATCGGCTCCGGTGACGACGGGGAAATGTCTGGCAGTATCACTATCCGCGACGGCGCGCAGGTGTCAGCGGTAAGCGGCAATGACGGCGCGGGAATCGGCTCCGGCGAAGAGTGCGACATGTCCGGCAGCGTCACTATCGGCGATAAAGCGCGAGTGACCGCATGGAGCGAAGACAGGGGCGCGGGGATTGGTTCCGGCCGGAA
>ERZ1026856.930-NODE-930-length-16017-cov-4.950069_pt1 | contig 16017 bp, 11 predicted proteins | sample MGYA00380158_ERZ1026856 | MGnify/ENA primary metagenome ERZ1026856 (study PRJEB33269, sample SAMEA4719794) | human gut metagenome | biome: human-associated habitat; feature: organic feature; material: feces | place: Cameroon | collected 2013-10 ...
CAAAGATCTCGCGGTAGTCAGTTAGCGCGCTCAGCTAACACTGAGCGCTTACCTTAAATCACCTTTAGTGTAGCTTATTTGAAAAGTTCACAATGAATTCCTCGGATCGAAAGGAGGCAGTATATGAAAAAACTGGTGATTGCAGCAGGCGGAATCGTGATTGTGATCGTAGCAGGGTTCTTCCTGTACCGTCATTTTGTTATAAACAGCATTATGGACGGACCCTTCATGGAGAACATAAGCCCGGATGAAAGTGAGACGGAGACGGAGACAGTGAGCGATCCGGAACCAGCGTCTGCGTCCGTTCCAGAAGCGGTGTCTGCTCGGGCGCTGCCCGAAACAGCAGCTCTCGTGGAGTTTTCCTGGCATCAGAGTGCGATGAGCCATGACGACTGTTTCGATTTCTGGATGAAGACCACGGAGGAGAATCCGGAGACCCCGTATCTGTATTGCTCCTATACCGACCCGGAAACACGTGAGCGCATCGATCTCGGAGATGAGATGTTCATCTACAGAGCCGGACGGCAGAAGAAGGCCGGAGCTGAAGTGGCCACAGAAACGGAGGACGAGCGCTGTCCGAAGATCCCTTACGAGCGCTGGCAGGAGCTCGCCGACTTCCTGCGGAAGGCGGAGCTGGCACCTTACCACGATCCGGACCCGAATCTTCTCGACGCCACCGACAGTAAGCTGGAGCTCACCTGGACTGCGGACGGACAGCAGATCACAGAAAGCTTCGATGGCAGATCTGCCGACGGCCTGCTCGAGCTGCTGCAGGATATCACCCGTGGGGTCTGACCCCATTACGAAATTCTTAAGAAAAGAAGTGCGGAGATTCGTCTCCGGCACTTCTTTTTCGTATCTTAAAAATCTGTAAAACGAAGTGAAATTTATTAAGAAATTGTGGTGAAACCGTAAGATGTGCGATATTGATATTAAGAATTTAATTCTGTAATATGGATGATAGAAGAAGATATTTTTATATCAAAACGTTCGCAATTGCAGGTTCGATGCGAAGCCGACACACAGCAGGCCACCTCGCTTACTTATGCCGACTGCCTTTGCACTCTACGATGAAAGGAGCATCCTATGAAGCACCGTACATTTAAACTTTTCGCTTCGGCTGTGATTCTCGCGGCACTGACCTCATTCACCGCACTGGCAGCCACAGCGATCAACGCTGTAAACTTCACCTTTACGATCGACGGCGATACGAACATCGCGGACGGCTATAACGAGCCGACGATCGACGTCAGCTCCCAGTATGGCTACGAGGTGTTCGACTGCACAGTTTCCGCCAGCGACACGTCCCTCGCTTCAGGTAAGAACCCGGTGAGCTATACATTGACCCTCACCGCGGACCGGGGATACTACTTCCCGAACGCAAACAGCATCCAGGTGACCGGAAACGGCATCACCGAGATCACGAAGAAAACGACGAGCGGCTGGGACGACAGTGAGCTGACTATCAAGTTCAAGGCCTATCCGTATGTCCGCCTCGCGGCACCGTCCTTCGAGACCGATTTCGACAGTGTGAAGGGCAGCAAATCGAAGTCCCAGTCCAGCGGGCGGGATACCTCTGTAAGCATTAACAAAAATGGCGCGTCGAAGATCGAGTTCGTCGTGAGCTACGTCGATCAGGACGGCGAGTACCGGACGAAGGGCGGCAGCGTCTCCGGCTCCACGATTCAGGTCGGCAGTTACAACAAGCAGTACACCGGCAGCAGCAAGTATAAACAGTCCGCTTATATCCGCGGCATCGCGATCCGCGCGGCAGATGCGAAGAGCTCGAACCCGCATCTCGCGCCGAGTAAATGGGTTTACATCTCCGGCGGCATCACCGGCATCGACACCGACGAGTACTTCACCGACTATTCGACCTGGTACGACGTGCTCGCGCGTAGCGGCGGCTCCGGCAGCACCACTTCACCATCGACCGGTGGAAGCGCAGGCGGCAACGTAAGTGGCAACGGCTGGCAGGTGATCAACAACTACTGGTACTACTTCAGCAACGGTCGGATGATGACCGGCTGGGTCTTCGACGGCAGCAACTGGTACTACTGCAATCCGCAGAGCGGCGCGATGATGGCAGGCTGGATCCAGGATCCGACCGGTCACTGGTTCCTTCTGAATCAGGCACATGACGGCAGTTACGGACGGCTTCTGTCCGGCTGGCAGCAGGATGGCGGTCGCTGGTTCTACCTGAATCCGAACCACGACGGTACCTTCGGTGCCCTTCAGACGGGCTGGCTCAATGTAAACGGCCAGTGGTACTATCTTAACCCGAATCATGATGGAAGCTTCGGATCCGTGATGACCGGCTGGCTAAATCTCAACGGCGCATACTACTACCTCGACCCGAACAGCGGCAACCCGCGCGGCGTGATGACAACCGGCACGAAGTACATCGACGGACGCGTCCGCATCTTCGGCTCGGACGGCGTACTGATCCGCTGAGAACCGAATATATCTGCATATAATACAAAAGGGGATGCATCGCTGCATCCCCTTTTCTGTTAACTTATTCCTGTACAGCTTCCATGTTGGCCGGGAGGATCAGGTTCAGAATGATCGCCACGACGAAGACGACGGCGACGCAGTTCTGCGCGAAGACGGTCTGGATGATATCCGGGAAGATCGCGAAGAGGTCCTGACACTGGGTGAAGCCGAGTCCGATACTGAGGGACAGGGCAGCGATGACGGTGTTCCGCTGCGAGAAGCCGCACTTACTGATCATCTGAAGACCGCTGACGACGATGGTACCAAACATCATGATGGTACAGCCGCCGAGTACAGCATCCGGAAGAGTGGCGAGGAGCGCACCGAACATCGGGAAGATACCGGCGAGGATCATAATCACGGCACCGGTCGCGATGGTGAAACGGTTGACGACCTTCGTCATCGCAACGAGTCCGACGTTCTGGCTGAATGAGGTGATCGGCAGGCAGCCGAAGAGTGAGGACAGCGAGCTGATGAAGCCGTCGCAGCAGATGGAGCCGGAGGTTTCCTTCTCGCTCGCATCACGGCCTAAACCGGACGCCGCCAGCGCGGAGGTATCACCGATGGTCTCCGTCGCGGAAACCAGGAAGATCAGGATGGTCGAGAAGATCGCATCCGCACGGAACTCCATATGGAACGGCATCAGCTGCGGGATTGCAATGATCGAGGTGCTTGCAAGCGAAGAGAAGTCGACCATGTGCATGCAGACCGCCACGATGTAGCCGACGATCAGACCGAAGAGTACGGAAAGCTGCTTCCAGAAGGACTTCGCGAAGATGTGGAAGAGGATGCAGCAGGTCAGCGTGATGAGGCCGAGGATCCAGTTCTGCGCAGAACCGAAGTCCGCACTGCCGGAGCCGCCACCGAAGGATGCCGCACCGACGCTCAGCAGTGAGAAGCCGATGGCGGTGACGACCGTCGCGGAAACGATCGGCGAGATCAGCTTGATCCAGTACTTCGCGAAGAGACCTAGGATACCCTCGACGATTCCGCCCACGAGCACCGCGCCCATGATGGCACCATAGCCATACTGTGCACCGATGAAGCAGAAGATCGACACGAAGGTGAAGCTGATACCCATGACGATCGGGAGGCCGGAGCCCAGCTTTCCGAAGAGAGGGAAGAGCTGGACCAGTGTACCGATGCCGGCGATCAGCATTGCACTCTGGATAAGCATCGCGGTCTGAGAGCTCTCGAGTCCGCAGGCACCACCCACGATCAGGATCGGGGCGATGTTTGCGACGAACATCGCAAGGATGTGCTGGAGACCGAACGGGATGGCCTTCATCACCGGGACCTTGCCCTCCAGCGTGTAGATATTACGGATTGAAACGCTTTCTGTCTTGTTACTCATTGATTCCCCCTGTACTACGCTTTACTGCTCACGGAACTGGATCGTACCGTGCTCTGCGTCCATGCTCTCAACGATGGCGAGCGACTCGAGCTGATATCCGAGGTTACGGATGATCCGTCCGCCCTGCTGGAAGCCCTTCTCAACCGCGATGCCGATGCCCTCGACGGTGCCGCCGGCCTGTGCCACGATGGACAGAAGACCCTGCAGTGCGCAGCCGTTCGCGAGGAAATCATCGATGATCAGCACGTGATCCTCCGGGCTCAGGAACTTCTTTGACACGATGACCTGATTCTTACGCTTATGGGTGAAGGACTCCACCTCTGCAGCATACACATCACCGTCGATGTTCAGGCTCTGGGACTTCTTCGCGAAAACCACCGGTACATGAAAGTGGTTCGCTACGATACAGGCAATGCCGATACCGGAAGCCTCGATGGTGAGGATCTTATTGATCGGCTTTCCGTCGAAACGGCGCTTGAACTCCTCGCCCATCTGATTAAACAGATCGATATCCATCTGATGATTCAGAAAGCTGTCGACCTTCAGGATATTCCCTTCCTTCACGATACCGTCTTTTGCGATACGCTCTTCTAAAAAATTCATGATCATCCTTCCTCCATAAATGAAATTGACACCATTCCTATCAGTATGCCAAACGCAAAGCAAAAAATAAACTGTAATTATGTAAGAAAAAAATATAAAATTATGCTATACTTATATAGGTATAGTCTGCAAAACGGGCAGACGTTTCTACCAGGCGCCAAACAGCTTGACTACCATTACGATAGTCAGCTTTTTTTATGCCATTTCACACGCATGCAGGGCGCCTCGAGGGGCTTCATGCCCCCGTACCGAAGTGATGGATCCAGACGAAACCGCCCGCAAACAGCGGAGGTACGTCTCGCGTCCGTAACGAAGCGTAGGAAATAAATTTTATGTCGGAGGTAATCCCATGAGTATGTATGATGTCTTAATTATCGGTGCGGGCCCAGGTGGTATTTTCACTGCCTACGAGCTGATCGAGCGCCGTCCGGATCTGAAGATCGCGATTTTCGAGCACGGTCACGAGCTCAGCCGTCGGAAGTGCCCGATTGATGGCGAGAAGATCAAGTCCTGTATCCACTGTAACTGCTGCTCGATCATGAGCGGTTTCGGCGGTGCCGGTGCCTTCTCCGATGGAAAGTACAACATCACCAACGATTTCGGTGGCACGCTCTACGAGTATATCGGCAAGAAGACCGCAATCGAGCTGATGGAGTATGTCGATAAGATCAACCTCAAGTTCGGTGGCGAGGGAACGAAGCTCTACTCGACCGCCGGCACGAAGTTTAAGAAGACCTGCATGCAGCATGGTCTCCACCTCCTCGATGCATCCGTTCGTCACCTCGGCACCGACATCAATTATGTCGTGCTCGAGCACCTCTATGATCACCTGAAGGACAAGGTCGATTTCTTCTTCGACTGCTGCATCGACACCGTCGAGAAGATCGACGAGGGCTATAAGGTCCATAGCGGTGAGCGCTCCTTCGAAGGAAAGAAGTGCGTGATTTCTGCCGGTCGAAGCGGCAGTAAGTGGATGGAGAAGGTCTGTGCGGACCTCGAGATTCCGACGAACTCGAACCGTGTAGACCTCGGCGTACGTGTCGAGCTGCCGGCCGAGATCTTCTCGGATCTCACCGACGAGCTCTACGAGAGTAAGATCGTCTACCGTACCGAGAAGTACGAGGATAACGTCCGCACCTTCTGTATGAATCCGAAGGGTGCCGTGGTCAATGAAAACACCAACGGCATCGTCACCGTAAACGGCCACAGCTATGAGGATCCCGCGAAGCAGACGAAGAACACGAACTTCGCACTGCTCGTGGCGAAGCACTTCTCCGAGCCGTTCAAGGATTCGAACGAGTACGGTGAGAGCATCGCGCGTCTCAGCAACATGCTTGGCGGTGGTGTCATCGTGCAGCGTTTCGGTGATCTCATCCGTGGTAAGCGGAGTACCGAGCAGCGTATCCGGGAGTCTTTCACCGTACCGACGCTGAACGCAGCTGCCGGCGACCTGAGCCTCGTGCTCCCGAAGCGTATCCTCGACGGCATCATCGAGATGATCTATGCTCTCGATAAGGTCGCACCGGGTACGGCCAATGACGACACCCTGCTTTACGGTGTCGAGGTCAAGTTCTACAACATGGAGGTCGAGGTCGACGAGAACCTCATGACCCGTCACGACGGACTCTACGTGATCGGTGACGGCAGTGGTATCACCCACTCCCTGTCACACGCCTCCGCAAGTGGCGTATATGTCGCACGTCAGCTGACGAAATAAAAAAGAATCGTGATGATGTAAACTCGGAAGCATTGGCGTACAAGCAGCAACGACATGGAGGAACAGAAGTATACCAGGAAGGAGGACGACGATGTTTTGCCCGGAGTGTGGGATCTTGGGCGAAAAACACAGAATCGCATTGATGCGGTAATAAAAAAGCTGGCGCAGAAGCGTCAGCTTTTTGCTATATACGAGATAAAATCTTACATCGAGATCCAGCCGAAGGCGTTTGCGATCGAGCTGATCAGGATGATGGCGGCGAAAACCGGGCAGAGGAAGCGGATCATGAAAGCGAATATCTTCTTCCGCTTGAACGGCGCGTCGTCTACGGTGACCTCCGCTTCGATCTTCTCGACACCGATCACTCTCGAAACGAGCAGGCAGGTGGCGATCGCGGCGATCGGCATCATGACGGTGTTCGTGAGGAAGTCGAAGAAATCCAGGAACTGCATGCCAATGATGGTGACCTCTGCGAGTGGACCGTAGCCGAGGGCGGACAGGCTGCCGAGGGATACGATGATGAGGCCGATGATGGTCGTCGACTTCTTACGGCTCCACTTGAACTCATCCTCGAAGGTCGAAACGGCACTCTCGGTCAGTGCGATGGAGCTCGTGAGGGCGGCGAACAGCACCAGGACGAAGAACATCACACCGGTAAGCGTTCCGAAGCCCATACTTGCGAAGACCTTCGGGATCGTGATGAACATGAGGGACGGACCTGCCTGAAGGGTCGCGGCATCACCACCGCTGAAGGCAAAGACCGCCGGGATGATCATGAGACCCGCCATGATGGCGATCGCGGTATCGAAGATCTCGACCTGCTCGGTCGCCGCTTCGATTTCGGTTTCTTTCCGCATGTAGGAGCCGAAGGTGACGAGGATACCCATGGCGATCGACAGAGAGTAGAACATCTGGCCCATCGCGGTCACGACGGTCATCCAGGAGAAGTTCTTCACATTCGGTACGAGGAAATACTTCACACCCTCGATGGCACCTGGTCTCGTCACGGAATAGACCGCGATGATTACGGATAACACGACGAGAATCGGCATCATGAACTTCGATACACGCTCGATTCCGTTCTGCACACCGGCATAGATGATGGCGATGACGATGCCGGAAAAGACGATGAAGCAGATCTCCGGTGAAAGGCCGCCGGAGATGAACGCACCGAAGTAGCCGTCCTGTGCCACGAGCTGTGTCTTTCCAGTGAGGTACTCGGCGAGGTACTTGATGACCCAGCCGCCGATGACAGAGTAATATGGCACGATGAGGATCGGAATGATTGCATTGATCCAGCCACCGAGGGAAAGCCACTTCGACTTTCCGAAACTGTCGTACGCACCGACCGGACTCTTCTTCGTCATACGTCCGAGTGCGGTCTCGGCGATGATCATCGTGTAGCCGAAGGTCATCGCAAGGAAAATGTAGACGATCAGGAAGATACCTCCACCATACTTCGCCGCGAGGTATGGAAATCGCCAGATATTACCGAGTCCTACGGAAGCACCTGCTGCCGACAGAACGAAACCGATCTTGCCTGAGAAAGAGCTTCTCTTTTTATGCTGATTCATGATTTAATGTCTCCCCTTTGATTTAAAGCACTAAAGTCAAACATTAGCATAAAGCGCTATGGTAAACAAGCTTTTATATAAAAATAAATTTTGTCTTTCATAACTCGAGTTACAGTTCAGACAGGGGGACTCGGAGTACTGTGCCTCCGTTGCCGCCCCATCCAGGTCCCCATCGCTGAACTGTTACTTTTTTACCCTCTTATTTGGTATAAAATTCACAAATTTCTTGTATTAGCCTTTTATTTTTAGTAGAATACTAACTAATGAAATACTTCGTATGCACAGGAGGGAAAGACTTATGAAGGTATATGACACCGGAAACATACGTAACGTTGTCCTTTTGGGACATGGTGGCGCAGGAAAGACGACCGTAGCAGAGGCACTCGCTTACGTTACAGGCGTAACCACCAGAATGGGAAGCGTTCCTGAGGGCAACACAGTTTCGGATTACGACAAGGAAGAAATCAAGAGAAAGTTTTCGATTTCCGCGACCACCGTTCCGATCGAGTATAAGGGTGAGCACGGAGATCTCAAGATCAATATACTGGACACTCCGGGTTATTTTGATTTCGTGGGCGAGGTGGAGGAAGCCGTTTCTGTAGCGGACGCAGCCATCATCGTCGTGAACTGTAAGGCAGGCATCGAGCCGGGCACACTGAGAGCCTGGGACATCTGTGAGAAGTTCCGCATCCCACGTCTTTTCTTCGTGACGAACATGGATGACGACCACGCATCCTTCCGTCAGCTGGTACTGAATCTGGAGAAGCAGTTCGGACGTTCCGTCGCACCGTTCCAGATCCCGATCCGCGAAAATGAAAAGTTTGTCGGCCTCGTAAACGTCGTAAAGATGGAGGGCCGTAAGTTCACAAAGCCGAACGAGTACGAGCCTTGCGAGATTCCGGAGTACGTAAAGAAGAACCTCGGTATCGCAAGAAATGCACTTCTTGAGGCCGTTGCAGAGACCTCCGACGAGTTCATGGAGAAGTACTTCGGTGGTGAGGAGTTCACCGTCGAGGAGATCCAGACCGCACTTCGTCAGAACGTGAAGACCTGCAGCATGGTTCCGGTACTCATGGGCTCCGGGCTGAACGTACAGGGCTTCAATGTCCTTCTTCAGGTCATCGACAAGTACTTCCCGGCACCGGATGAGTTCGAGACCGTCGGCGTCGATGTATCGAACGGCGAGCGTTTCACCGCAAAGTATAATTCCGACGCAACCCTGACCGCAAAGGTATGGAAGACCATCGTGGATCCGTTCCTCGGAAAGTACTCCCTCATGAAGGTCTGCACCGGTACCCTGAAGCCAAACTCTGAGGTCTATAACGTAAACAAGGAAACCACCGAGAAGATCGGTAAGATCTACGTCCTTCGCGGCAAGGAGTCCATCGAGGTTCCGGAGCTGAAGTCCGGTGACATCGGTGCCGTTGCGAAGCTCAGCGTGACCGCAACCGGTGATACCATGGCGGTTCGTAATGCACCGATCATGTACCACGGCCCGCAGTTCTCGACCCCATATACCTTTAAGGCATACGCCGCAGAGAACAAGACCGAGGAAGATAAGCTCGCGACCGCACTCGCTCGTATGATGGAAGAGGACAAGACCCTCAAGACCGTTTCCGATCCGGAGAACCGTCAGTCCCTCATCTATGGTATCGGCGACCAGCAGCTCGACGTCGTGGCGTCCGAGATCAAGGAGCGCTACAACGTAACCCTCGTCCTTTCGAAGCCTCGTTTCGCATATCGCGAGACCATCAAGAAGAGCGCGAAGGTACAGGGCAGATATAAGAAGCAGTCCGGCGGACACGGCCAGTTCGGTGATGTTATCATGCAGTTCGAGCCGTCCGGCGACCTCGAGACCCCGTATGTATTCGAGGAGCAGGTATTCGGCGGATCCGTTCCGAAGAACTACTTCCCGGCGGTTGAGAAGGGCGTACAGGAGGGCTGTGAGAAGGGTCCTCTGGCCGGATATCCGGTTGTCGGCGTCAAGGCAATCCTCCTCGATGGTTCCTACCATCCGGTGGATTCCTCCGATATGGCGTTCAAGACCGCGTCGAACATGGCGTTTAAGGATGCCTTCATGAAGTGTCAGCCGATTCTTCTCGAGCCGATCGCATCCATCAAGGTCACGGTTCCGGATGCCAATACCGGCGATATCATGGGCGATATGACGAAGCGCCGCGGCAGAGTCCTCGGTATGGAGTCGATCGGCCAGGGCAAGCAGGTCATCCAGGCTGAGGTTCCGATGTCGAACCTCTATGGCTATGGCACCGACCTTCGTTCTATGACCGGCGGTACCGGCGATTATGAGTACAGCTTCGCCCGCTATGAGCAGGCGCCGGGCGACGTTCAGAACAAGATCGTCGAAGAGAACGCAGCACAGGGAAACTAAACTACTGTCATACGTCGTAAGTATTTCCGGGCAATGTCTACATCCGACATTGTCCGGATTTTTCTGTCTGAATCAGGGTGCACGGGCGGTGATGGCTGTTCTGGCATAAACATTGGCAGTCTGGTGAAGCATCCCGATGGAGGCATTGGCCTGAACAGCTTGCATTTTTTCGTAAATTTCAGCATTCGGATTGCAATAAAGGCGTCGAAATTTTATACTTTAAGGGACCAAAATGTCGATTTAACGGATGAAATAAAGAGATTGAGCAGGTTGAGACTATGATTTTTGAAGAGATTTTCATGGCGAATGGTGCCGCTATCATCATGATGGCGTTTCTGTTGTTCTGCCGACATCGAAACAGAGAAAGCATACATGGGGATGACCGGATCTATGACTGGATGACGATCATCACGTTGCTGGGGGCCGTGATCGACACCCTCACCTTCCTCGTGGATGGGCAGAGCTTCGTCGGCGCGCGCTTCCTCAACTACCTCACGAACAACCTGTCTTATATAGGCACGGTCGGTGTCGGTTTCCTCTGGTGCCTCTATGTAGACCTGCATATCTATAAGAACCATGCACGGTATCGGCGGAACCTCCGCTACGTCGCGATTCCGTTCCTGTTCGAGATCGTCTGTCTCCTGTATAACCTGCGCGGGACCGGCTTCATGTTCACGATTTCAGCGGACAATATCTACAGCCGCGGATTTTACTCGATCATCGGGTATATTTCGATCTATCTGTATCTGCTCTACAGCATTTATCTCGTATACCACTCGAAGGAAGAGGGCGTGAACCTCGATTTCTTCCCGATTTTCTACTTCATGGGACCTTGTGTACTCGGGATCATCATACAGTTCCTGCGTTACGGTATCACGAGCTCCTGGATTTCGGTCGCCATTTCGCTTACCTTCGTGCAGATGCAGGTGTACTCCGAGAATATCTCGACGGACTCGCTGTCGGGACTCTATAATCGGCGTTACCTCGACCGCGTGCTCGCAAATAAAGAACGATTATCGCGATTCTCCATCTACGGGATCATGATGGATGTCAATGACTTCAAGCAGATCAACGACCGCTACGGTCACAGTATGGGTGACCAGGCAATCCGTGTGATGGGCAACATCCTCGCGAAGTCTCTTCCGGACGGCGGGATCCCGATCCGCTATGCCGGCGATGAGTTCGTGGCGCTGCTGATCTGTGAAGATCCGAACGCGGTCTTCGAAACCATGACGGAAATCAACCGTCGCCTCGATGTCTTCAACCGCTCCGGCGCGGAGCCGTTTAAGATCAGCGTCTCGATGGGCCAGGCGAAACTCACCCCAGGCGACACCGAGACCTTCCTCCGCGAGATGGACGAGCGGATGTATGAGGAGAAGCGGCGCTATCATCAGCTGATACATGAGTGATTAAGTGATTTCATGCTTTCAGAGCCCCGGAGGGCCGGACACATCAGCACAGTACTTCGAGCTCGGAAGACTCTAAAATCCCATCCCTAAGAAGTACTAGGCCCTCTGCAATCGCTGAGTTTTCCTGATGAAAACTCAGCGTTGACAGAGGGTTCCAAGGAGAGATACACCAAGTACTTCTAAGGGATGGGATTTTGATTCTTCACGACCTCTCCGTATGGCTTCTGTGTCCGGTCCTCCGGGGCTCTGCCTGAACGATATCGACACCATAAATGCAATTCTTGCAAAATAGTAGCGCTCATATTAGAATAAAAGGATGTTTTGATATTAAATTCGAGGTGGTATGCGTATTTGATGACAGTGCTGTGACGCAGGAGTGTGATGCGCGGTTAAGAATACGGGAGACCTCGATCAAAAAGGAGTATTATGGTCAGAATAGCAATCGACTGTATGGGTGGTGACAATGCGCCTTCCGCAATCATGGATGGTGCGCTTCGTTCCCTTGCAGCTACAAAAGATACGAAGCTTTTTCTTTTCGGTCCGGAGGGGCTTCTGAAGGAGGAGCTTCAGAAGAACGCGAAGGCAGCGGGTGTGTCTGAGGCGGAGCTCACAGAGCGTGTTGAGATCTGTGATGCGGCGGAGGTGATCTCTCTGCATGAGGCGCCGGTGCTTGCGATCCGTCGTAAGAAGGATTCCAGCATCGTGAAGGCGCTTCATTTCGTGAAGGAGGGCCATGCGGATGCCTTCATTTCCGCGGGTTCCAGTGGCGCGATTCTCGCCGGCGGCCAGCTTATCATCGGTCGCGCGAAGGGTGTGCCGCGTCCACCGTTCGGCGCACTGATTCCGACCAGCAAGGGCGTGACCCTGCTGCTCGACAGTGGTGCCAATGTTGACGCCAAGCCGGAGTGGCTGGTCCAGTACGCGAAGATGGGCTCCATCTATATGAAGGAGGTCTGCGGTATCCAGAACCCGACGGTCGGCCTCGTCAATGTCGGTGCCGAGGAGGAGAAGGGCAATGCCCTCGTGAAGGAGACCATGCCGCTTCTCAAGGAAGTGAAGGACATCAACTTCATCGGCTCCTGCGAGGCACGTGAGATTTCCTTCGGTGCCTGCGACGTCGTCGTATGTGACGCCTTCGTCGGCAACTGCATCCTGAAGATGTATGAGGGCGTCGGCAAGATGCTCCTCGGAGAGATCATGAGCGCCATCAAGTCCACCCCGATCTCCCTCATCGGCGGTGCACTCATCAAGGGCACCCTCAAGGGCACGATGAAGAAGTTCGATGCGAAGCAGTACGGCGGCGCGCCGATCCTCGGTCTCCGTGGCCTCGTCGTGAAGGTCCACGGCAACACCGACGGTCGCGAAATCACCCACGCCATCCAGCAGTGCTACGACTTCGTGCACGCCGACGCGGTCCAGAAGATCGCCGCCAGCATCGAAGCCGAGAACGCCCGCGCGGAAGAAGCCGCGCAGCCGACCGAATCTTAAGAATTTCGTAAGGGGGTCTGACCCCATTAAAATTTCATAAACAAAATCTAAAGTGAAAGTTTACGGGGTCAGACCCCATTAAATTTTTATAAACAGAATCTAAAGTTTCAGTTTATGGGGTCAGACCCCATAAACTGGAGCCCACAACCGACCGGCGAACCGGTCAGATAGGAGAAGCTATGGAATTTGAGAAGCTGAAGCAGATTATCGTGAAGGAGGTGCCGCGTGTGGATCCGGCGAAGATCACCCCAGAGGCGCGCTTCGTGGATGACCTCGAGATGGACTCTCTCGACGTCGTACAGGTCGTGATGGCCATCGAGGACACCTTCGGTATCCAGGTACCGGATGACGCCACCGAGCACATGAGCACCGTTCAGGATGCGGTCGACGCCATCAGGGAAGCGGTCAACAATTAATTTCATTATCAAATCGATCAATAATTGATTTTGGAATCTTGAACTGAAGAAGCAGGAGCTTGGAGGGCACAAGCTTGCGCATTCAAAGAACAGGTTCCAGCGTAGTGTCCGCGTCAGGCATGCAGACTTGTTCTGCATAGCCGGACACGGACACTACACTGGGTTCTGTACTTTGAATTAAGGTTTATCACGGGGGTGCCCGTAGGGCGGGGCCTCCGTGATGCCATAGTGGCGAACGTATTCAGAGTTTTGCCATAGGCAAAACAACCTTACGCTGTGCCCTCCATGTCATGCTTCTGGAGTAAAGGAGATTTATGGAACAGAATTTAGATGTTTTACAGGAGGCGATCGGCTATCGCTTCAGGGATGTGTCTCTTCTGAAGCATGCGTTGACGCATCCTTCGTATAGTAATGAGAGTGGGGAGCCGAAGGAGGCTTCGAATCAGCGTCTGGAGTTTCTCGGGGATGCTGTGCTGGAGCTGGTTTCCAGTGTATTTCTTTTTAACCGCCGTCCGGTGATTCAGGAGGGTGTCATGACCAAGATTCGTGCCGCACTGGTATGTGAACCGACGCTCGCAGAGGCAGCCCGAAAGGTGAACCTTGGTGATTACATCATCCTCGGAAAGGGCGAGGCGCGGGAAGGCATCAACCGTCGGGATTCCGTCATTTCGGACGCCTTCGAGTCCGTGATCGGCGCGATGTACCTCGATGGAGGCTTCGCACCGGCGGAGAAGTTCGTGTGTCGTTTCGTGCTCTGCGACATCGAGAACGCAGGGCTCTATCGTGATGCGAAGACGGTGCTTCAGGAGTATGTGTCGCAGAATAAGAAGACCCTCGAGTACCGTGTCATCGAGGAATCCGGTCCATGTCACGACCGTTACTATCGTGTCGAGGCGGTGATCGACGGGGAGGCCTACGGGATCGGCGAGGGCTCCAGCAAGAAGAAGGGCGAGCAGGGCGCTGCGTACCAGACATTAAAGCGTATCAAGGCGGAAACAGGTTATGTATTTAAAATCTATTGAGATTCAGGGCTTCAAGTCCTTTGCGAACAAGACGGTCCTGGATTTCAGTAAGGGCATCACGGGCATCGTCGGCCCGAACGGCTCCGGAAAGTCGAACATCTCCGACGCGGTGCGCTGGGTACTCGGCGAGCAGAAGGTGAAGCAGCTGCGTGGAAGCTCCATGCAGGACGTCATCTTCGCCGGCACGCAGCTTCGCCGCCCGCAGAGCTCCGCCTTCGTGGCGATCACCCTCGATAATTCCGACCGTATCCTGAACATCGACTACGACGAGGTGACGGTTTCACGTCGTCTCTACCGCTCGGGCGAGTCCGAGTACATGCTGAACGGCACCGAGTGTCGTCTGAAGGACATCAACGAGCTCTTCTACGATACCGGTATCGGTAAGGACGGCTACTCCATCATCGGGCAGGGCCAGGTCGACAAGATCCTCTCCGGTAAGCCGGAGGAGCGTCGTGACCTCTTCGATGAGGCGGTCGGCATCGTGAAATTCAAGCGCCGGAAGGCCCTCGCAGAGAAGAAGCTCAGTGACGAGGAAGCGAACCTCACGCGTGTGACGGACATCCTCACCGAGCTCGAGCGCCAGGTCGGCCCGCTGAAGCGGCAGTCCGAGCAGGCCCGTGAGTACCTGTCGATCCGTGACGAGCTCGTAAACGCCGACGCGAACCTCTTCGTGCGCGACATGGAGGACACACTGAAGGGCCTCGACACGGTAAATGCCAATGCAGACACCGTGGAACAGGACCTCGCCGCGATCAAGCAGGAGTCCGAGCAGCTGAATGGCAAGTACAACGAGCTCGAGGATCAGATCCACGCCCTCGATGAGAAGCTCCAGCAGGCGAAGGACACCGTCAGTCAGTCGGATGTCCTGAAGACGAACCTGCAGGGACAGATCGATGTCCTGAACGAGCAGATCAACACCGAAAAGAACAACGCACTGCACTACACGCAGCGCATCAACGCCCTCGGAAAGGACGTCTTCGACCGCATCGCGCAGATCGAGGATAACCGGAGTCTCCTCCGCTGGATCCGCGAGCAGATCACCTTCATCCGCGACAACAAGGCGGCGACCGACGAGATGATGGAAAACATCGACCTCGATCTCGAGATGATCGGCTCCACGATGGACGAGACCGAGCTCACCGTGTCGAGCTGCATGGGTTCGGACTTCGAGCTCGAGGAGCGCCCGGTAAAGGACGCCGAAGCGAGCTCCCCGGTGAAGAATGACCGCTTCCTCACGAACATCGAGGACCAGCGGAAGGAGCTCCAGGCACTGAACGCGCGCCTCGAGGAGGTCAATGCCATCATCGCGAGTGATACCGCGCTGGTGGATCGGCTCGGCACCGAGAATCAGCAGCTGCGTGAGCGGATCGTCGAGAAGAACCGTGAGCTCGATCGGCTCAAGAACCGTCTTGAGACCCTGCGGAACCTCGCGGAGCGCTACGAGGGCTACGGCAATGCGGTCAAGATGGTCATGGACCAGCGCGACCGGCGGCGTGGTATCCTCGGCGTCGTGGCGGACCTCATCGAGGTGCCGGCGAAGTACGAGACC
>ERZ1026856.934-NODE-934-length-15946-cov-7.829715_pt1 | contig 15946 bp, 14 predicted proteins | sample MGYA00380158_ERZ1026856 | MGnify/ENA primary metagenome ERZ1026856 (study PRJEB33269, sample SAMEA4719794) | human gut metagenome | biome: human-associated habitat; feature: organic feature; material: feces | place: Cameroon | collected 2013-10 ...
AATGGTCGTTCTCTATTTATTATCTAGGTTTTCCTACAAAAACTTTACGCTGGCAAACAGACTATATTAAGCGGTTTACCTCCAGGTTTTTCAAGACATTCACACTGATATGATGTCGCAGAATTTTTTTGAACAGTTACATTTATCCGTACATTTTTTGTATCTAATTAGAAACTGCAATAAAGCGCTGACCTGCCACCGCACAGATCAGCGCTTTTCCTCTATAATCGCATGCCAATGCAGGCTCCTCTACTGTCGTCTCCGCCCGCACTCGTCAAACGTCCGCTTCAGTTCCTTCTGCACATACACCACTGTTCCGAACAGCACGCAGAACTGCGCAAGCACCATCACCAGTGCCAGCGTCCCAAGGGTTTCCTCGCCGGCCTTCGCGAATGGCAGCTGCACAAACACGGACAGCGCCAGCGAGATCCATCCGGTTTTCCACCATAGCCTCCCGCAGCACGCATGCGCAAACGCCCAGGTATCCCCTTTTTGTCAAATATTATATAACATTTCTAGGCTATCTCTTGTTTTCTTCCTGAAGCAGTTCATCCAACGCCTGAACCAGTGACCGCTCTTCCGATGTATCAGAAATTTTAAAGGCATCCTTTGTCTTCTGATTACTCTTTATGATCTCCTTAATCGCATCTTCTTTTACTACATCTTCATATTTCGACGCAATATACTGTAGTGTCTGCTTGGTCGTCCTCTCATCAGCCTGAACTTTGGAATACAACTCTGCATTGTGTTCATATTGCGAAAGAATGTCTTCAAATAAATCCTTTATCGTTTCATCCACATGATCCCAGCCGCCATACAGATTCTGCATCGCCGTATCCACCATTTCCTTTGAAATCGGCTCTCCCTTATCTCTGGATTCAGCGAGAATACCGATGATATCCGAAAGATCATTTTTATACAGTCGTCCCGACATCAGTTTCATCGCAATCAGGTATTCCTGCTCAATTGCTCGAACCTCCAGCACATGACAGAACGTACGATAATACTTTGAAAACCCACGCAACGCCGGTGTAAAGGATTTTGTATGTTCAAAATCAGAGTTGAGCCAATCCGATGGCAGGTTAAAATGGTCCGCCACTCGTCGTGCCGCTTCTCGTATGGCCCGATCATTAATCATCGCATCAATATCACTAGACATCTCCCGAAATGTATAGTTCTGTACGATAGACGCGCCACCTGCTATGACAATTTCAAAATGCGCATTTCTTCCTTCGAATTTCCTCAACTCCTTCGCCAGCTCATTGAGGTATTTGTCCATATCCTCTTTTCTCATCATGAAATTAAGCGACATGATCCACCCCCTTTTCCATGATATTCGCCCGCTTAAATTCCGGCAAACACTCTTCCATGCACTGCTTCTTCAGCTTCTCCCGTAAATGCACGTCACCGATCATTTCGATATCTTCCGGATACTTTACTTCATCCAGCTTCCAATTCCGCATTTCTTTATATCCATCATATAGAGGAAGCTCTGAAATCCTGCATAAATAGTCCACTGCTGCCACAACATATAAGCCTTTATCATACTGCTTTTCCAGAAAACATCTTTCGGCCAGATGTGATGTGATACAAGAACGTATAAATCTTATCCTTCCCTCTGTCTTAATCTGGTGCTGAAGGTTACTGACAAACGTATTCCATTGCGAATCTCTGATGTATTTATCTGCACAGTATTCACTATAGAGCTCGTCCATAGATACTTTCAAATACTGACTCAAGCTCACAAGTAATTGAACCGACGCCTTGTTAAGATCCGTGATACCTCTCACAATTCTATTAATTGCAGTGAACGGAATGTCCAGGTCTTTTGCCGCCTTATATACCGTTGTATCTTTTGACATAAACATATATTCAAGCATATTCCCGCCTCCTATTATCACATGCAATAATTTCATTTATTATCATACATGATAATAGTAAAAAAAGAAAGCGCTGACCTGCCATCACGCAGATCAGCGCTTTTCTTTTATAATCGCAGGCCAATGCAGGCTCCTCTACTGTCGTCTCCGCCCGCACTCGTCAAATGTCCGCTTCAGTTCCTTCTGCACGTACACCACTGTTCCGAGCAGTACGCAGAACTGCGCAAGCACCATCACCATCACCAGCGCCAGCGTCTCGAGCGTTTCCTCTCCGGCCTTCGCAAATGGCAACTGCACAAGTACGGACAGCGCCAGTGAAATCCATCCGGCTTTCCACCATACCCTCCCGCAGCGCGCATTCGCAAACGCCCATGTATCCGCGTTCTTCATGGAGAGCGCCGTCCGAAACCCCACCCAGTGCGAAATACTCCTCGGCGGACATGTCTTCATCATGTACCCACCGAAAAGCATAACCGCCGGAATGATCAGATTCACTATGAAAATTTCCATGTATTCAAGCATTGACTCATCCTTTCCTGTCCTTCATCGGCGTTTGCCTATTTCATTTCGTTACGTTAAATTTGCCAGGGATCGCATGACGAGATCCACATCCTGATTTTCGAGCTCCTGAATGACATGAAGATAGGTCTTCTGCGTCGTAGTCATGCTGGCATGGCCCAGTCGTCGTGCCACGCTCGCGATGGATACACCCGCATAGAGGAGAATCGAGGCGTGTGTATGGCGCAGTCCATGCACAGAAATCACCGGTATTTCCAGTTTCCGGCAGTAGCGTTCCAGAATGTCATTGACAGTCGAGTTATATACCTTTTCATCACCCACGACGAAGATCGGCTGATTCGGCGGGAGGTCCTTAACGAGCGATGCGAACTGCATGACGATCTGCCAGTCGATCTGAATCTTTCGGACCGAGGATTTGTTCTTTGTCGGTGCGAATCCACCGCCATCCTTATAGTTCCAGGTCTTGCTGATTGACAACGTCTGATGTGCGAAATCAAAATCATCTGGTGTGATGGCCAGCGCCTCCGAGAAACGCATGCCCGTCTTCGCCACAAGCAAAATGAACCAGTCCCAGCTGACGCTCTCTCCTAATCGAAGGCTTTTTAAAAGCGTATGCAGCTCAAACTGGTTCAGATACTTGATTTTCTTACTGGTCGGAGTTCTACCCTTGATAATCACCTTTCTGGTCGGGTCACGCGGGATCAGCCCTTCATCCACTGCATCGAGGACCGCTCCCTTCAGCTGATGATGAAAATCCATCGTCGTCTGACGCTCGTGGTCCTTCGCATATTCATTGATGATCTGCTGATACGCCACGCGCGTAAGATCGCAGAGTCTGAGATCCGGCGCAAGCTTCTCGATCCAGGCGAGGCTCATCTGATATTTCCGGAGGGTCACATCACGGATGGCCCCCTCCTTGTATACAGAAATCCAGTTGCGATAGTACTCCTTTAATTGATCATTTGATTGATATTCACTCGGCATAAAATGCTCCTTTCTACGCCGATGAAGGACCAATCCGTTTTACTGTTTACTTATTTTTCTTCTCCTGCTCCGAAGCGTCCGCATCCGGATCCGGGATATCACAGCCATCACTCAGGATAAACTTCGTAAGCAGCTCATCCACGCGGTTATTCACCATAAATGGCGGCAGCTTCTTACCATCCACCTTCGTAAAGTACGCCTGTGCCTTTTCCTTCACGACAGATCCCTTCAATGCATCGAATCTGCCATACTCGTTCAGCTTGTTTTTCGTCACATGCGCATCCATGATATCGGTCAGAAGCTCTTCGGAAAGCCCGAGGTAATTCACGAGACGCTTTTCCTGCGTCGTCTTCGCATTCTTCGCATACAGGACGATGTAATCACGGAAGGTCTTATCCGGCTCGAGATGCACATCCCCGGTCTGCACATCATGCAGGAAGATATTGGCAAACTTCTGATCTTCCTGTGAGAGGAATGCAAACGACTTATGAAGCTCCGCCAGCGTGTTTTCCAGCTCCTGTGGATCGGTATTTGAATCCAGCTGCTTTTTCCACTTCACGAAGCGTGAGTTCATGTAGTCGTTATCGATCACGCCGGTGCTCTGTTCGGTCAGGTATGGGTCGATCGGGAATGTAATTTCTCCATCTCCGCCGTTTCCATCATCATCCGGAGCACTTTTCGCAAGCTCCTTATATCGCTGCAGAAGAATCTGCCATTTCTCCTCCGTCGGAATCAGTGTGATCGTTCCGGTCTGCGCCACATCATCGGCATCCGTCTTTCTCTCATACTCCGTTTTCTCCCAGCGGAAGCCCTGAATGCGGGCCGCCTGCAGATAGGTGGCAAACTCTCTGAACAGCTTCGCAAACTTCGCCCTCGACGGCACATCCTTCGGCAGCCGGTCCATATCCGGAACATCCGCACTCTTGAAGACCGCGACCATATCCTGATATGTGAGGTTCATGTGCTCCACATTCTCCGGCAGATGATCCGCGAAAAGTCCCTGCGGTCGATCACCGGAATACAGCTTCACGGCATCCTCGATGTTCCGCTTCATCGTATGTGGCATGCGATAGTAGCGAATCGAACCAAACGGCTTTTCATTGATATTAAAGAGACGGTTGGTTCTGGAAAATGCCTGAATCAGATTCTGATACAGCAGCACCTTATCCAGATACAGGGTGTTGATCCACTTCGAGTCGAAGCCCGTGAGCATCTGATTCACGACGATCAGAAGATCGAGCTGTTCCTCCGGCTTCATCCGCACATACGGTCTCTTATGTGCCAGTCGCGCCGATACATCCTTCTTAAAAGCCGCATATCCAGCGATATCGAAGTTCTGTCCGTACAGCTGGTTGTAGTCCTCCAGCATTTCCTTGATGCCGTCTTCCTTCGCCAGGGTCTTTTCGCCGCCCTTATTATCGATCGTCGGGTCAAAGAGACAGGTCAGCTTCAGCTCCGGATAGTTCTTTCGGAACTTCCGATAGTACTGTACTGCCTCAGGAATACTGGACGTCGCCATGATTGCATGAAACTTATAGTTCCGGCTCAGCGTCAGCCAGTTCTCCATCATGTCATCGATCACCGCATTCTGATAATCGTCGGTCTGCCAGGCTTCCTTTCCGATATAGTCCTCGATACCCTTCCGATAGCTTCCATCCTCCAGCTTCATGCCAGCCATCGGAACCTCTGTCGCCGACATGAACTTATAATAGATCTTACTCTTCGTCGGATCCGAAACCGCCTGCTCCACCGAGGCCGCTCCGGCCTCACGAAGCGCCACCTCTTTTCGGAGATCCTGGTCCCGATAAACCTTGACCATGGTCGGATCGAAGCCCAGTACGTTCTTATCTCGTATGCCATCGGCAATGCTGTAGCGATGCAGTTCATCACCGAAAATATCCGCCGTGGTACTCATCGCCTGTTCGTTTTCCGTAAAGACCGGCGTTCCGGTAAAGCCGAAAAACAGTGCCTTCGGGAATGTCTCTTTAATCGTCGACAGCATCTCTCCGAAGGTAGAACGATGGCACTCATCGATGATAAACACGAGGCGCTTGTTCTGGATATCCTCAAGATCCTTTGCACGCATCCTGCTCGCCGCATCTTCCTTGATGTTGCTCATTTTCTGAATCGAGGAAACGATCAGGGTACTGTTCGGGTCACCGCTTTTCAGCTTCGCGATCAGCGCGATGGTATCTTCCGTATCCTGTATTTCGTCTGCATTGTCCGCAAATGCCCTGTATTCCTTCAGCGACTGTGTGCCCAGCTCGATACGGTCCATCAGAAAGACCACCTTATCGGCGTCCTTCGACTTCGCAATCAGCTGCGCCGACTTAAACGACGTCATCGTTTTACCGGAGCCCGTCGTGTGCCAGACATAGCCCCCGAGCTGCTGGCCTGCTGCCCAGTCATTTTTCGCAACACGGTCAGAAATTTTATTCGCCGCATAGTACTGATAGCTGCGCATGACCTTCAGTATGCCATCCGAATCATCGGCCACCGTATAGAAGCCGATCATCTGATGTGCCATCGGAATCGACAGCAGTCGCTCGACGACCTGCTTCCAGTCATCGATCGGATCGTTATTCAGATCTGCCCAGTGAAAATAGAAATCCGAATTGAACCGTCCATCTGGTCCCGGATTTGCGAAATACAGCGCCTTCTCCGGATTCATCGCGACGAATACCTGCACCAGAGAAAACAGTCCTGTAAAGACCCCCTCATGCGCATACTTCATCAGCTGGTTCACCGCTTCCTGCACATCCACACCAGAGCGCTTCAGCTCGATATGGAAAACCGGCATACCGTTGATGAGCAGCATCAGATCGCCGCGACGATCCTGCAGCACCTTCTCATGGCGCAGAAAAAGCGGCTGCTCCACGATCTGGTAGCGACTCTGACCTGCTGCGATTTCCATACGATCATAGATCTTCAGACTGACTTCTTTTCCGTAGTGAAGCGTATCCTTCTCATTCTTACGCGTGATGGAGACGGTACCGCCATTGATAAAGCCATTCAGCGCCAGCGGCGTACGGAGCGTCCGCACCTGCACGATCAGCTCGTCCATTTCTTCCTTGATCAGCGGACAGTCATTCAGACGATCGATATCGCGGTTGTTCTCAAAAAGAATATCCGCCCAGTTCTGAATCAGATCCTGCTCTGTCGGACAGTACAGCACCTTCTTCTCCCAGCCATAGCTCTGGAGCGCCGTAATCATCGCCTGTTCAAAATCAGCTTCTTTATCAAAATGGCCCATACACCCATCTCCCGTTCATCCGCAGTCGTCCTGCGGATTTCTTATTTCGTCTCGCCGACCTTCTTCACCGCCAGGTCCAGATCGAGGTCATGCAGTCCGCCGTATGCCTTCACCAGAAACGTCACCGGCACCTTCTTCACGACCTCGCTGCTCGGCATATCGTAGTACCACTGATAGTACGCATAGAATTCACCGATCCAGTCCGGTGCGAAACCCTCCAGCGTTTTGCCATCCTGCAGCTCATATCCATCCGTTTTACGAAAATACGCCCACAGCTCCGGCGCACTCATGGTATTCACATATGCCTGCGCATCATCAATGCTCTTTCGGGTTTTACTCTGCATGTAAGCATTGATAAACGCCGCAGTATCCTTTCCAGGATACTCCTGCGCCACGAGATCAAACAGCTTTCCCTGATTCTCGACTACATCACTTAAATATGCATCTGGATAAGCACGCATTTCGATTACCTCTCAAACAGTGTACTGAACACATGGGTCACCTTGTTGGCATCGGAGTCCACGAGCGCACGCATCTTGTTTCTGGCGTTGATGTCCCGCTCATTATATCGATCGTTGAACTCGCTGTAGTCCACACTCATGATGTCCTGCTCCACTTCGGAAAGCTGTGCAAATGCACGCTCGGATTTGATGCAGAACTGGATGCCGAGGCCGCCGAGTGACAGTAATTCCTCCAGTATCTCTATGTCAATGTTATCACGCACGAACTCTTTCGCAATGTAAAAATACGATGCATTCGCTCTCCAGCCTGTAATCACATCATATCCGCAGGTATCGATCCCGTACTTCTCGATAAACTTCTGTGCCAGCATCTTATATCGCTTAGAATCCGCGGCATCGCGATGCTTCATTAATTCCGCGAGCCAAGACAGCACATCGTACTTCTGAAAATCCAGGATGTTCAACCCCTCCATCTCCAGCTCGTACTTATGCACCCAACCATTCGTCTCATCCGGCCTGCATACCGCCCATTCCTTCGCCAATTCCAGGTTCTCCGTGAGGTAAAATCCCCTTCCGTAGTCGTGGCGATCCTCGCCGAAGCCAAACTTCGGCACTATTACTCGGTTCGGACTACCGTGATATAAAATCAGTTTGCTCATAGTTATTTTTTCTCCTGTAAAACAACGGTCAATAAGTGAATTTCTGAGCCTTTTCAGCCGCTCCAGCTTTCGCTGATGAAGGGTGATAAGGCGGTCGAGATGTGTAAAGTAATCGGCAATTTTTTGAGTTTCTATTTTTGAATTGGTACATTTGGTTTCCATTTCAGTCAACATATCATAAGTCAAAAATGGAAGCCCGCTTCCACCGCGATATTTTCGCAAATTCATATTCAGCAAAAGATAATATCCGAATTTAGCTGAGAAAACTTCGTCTTTAGGCTTTGTAATAGTGCCATTATAGGTCACAAAGTGTTTTCCTTCACCCCACGAAACGCAACCCGCATCTCCCATATGTCCTATAATTACAGAGTTTTCAGCGTTGTATTTTGTATAGCCACCTTGAATACCACCTGCACCAAAAACAGGATATTTTCCGCCATTGCTCGGATTATTATTTCCATCTCCGTAGTGAAAATTGAATAGCTCTCCCAACTTACGCTGTTCCCAATCGTCGTGAAATCCTTTGAACCGTATCTTCGGTACTTTTCGTTTATTCATGGAGCTTTCCTCCCAGTAATTTCTGCAGTTCGCGGATGCCAGCCATGTCTTCTTCGGAGCCGACGAGGTCGGAGAGCATGCTGGCGAGGGATTTTTCGGTTTCCTGGATTTCTGCTTCGAGGTCACTCATCGTAACAGCGTACTTTTTCGAGAGTTCTTCGATCTTTTTGATGAAGGTATTCAGCATATCCGTAGAGAGGGCGAGGATGCCGTCCTCTACCGGCTGAATCCACTTATCGTGCAGGAGCATGCGTACCTGGGCATCTGTCAGATGCTCGATAGTGTCCTTAGTAGCGAGGTGAAGTGCTTCGCTTTCCTGCTTGATTTCACTCTTCAGTTTCTTTTCGCGGGTATTCAGGCGGTCTGCGCTCTGCAGCACTTCGATGAGCTGTGCTTCTGCTGCGCCATCGGCCTTTAAAGTCTTGATCATGGACTTGATGTTCTTGAAGACGAAGCCGTCGTTAGTATCATTCAGTGCATCTGAGATGGTTTCCTTATCATCCTCGCTTAAGCCGTCCAGTAGCTCCTCATAGGATGACGGAATCTCTGCAAGCTGGTCCTGCTTTTCCTTCAGAGCGTTCACCTGGTCGGACAGGCAGGCTTGCTGAACCAGCTCGAATGGCAGAATATGGCCCTTCCATCCTTCTGTACTTCGTGGTCCTTTCCATCCTTTTTCTTGATCACCATGTTCGGATCGACCTGCTTCACGGCCTGCATACCCTCCGCCTGGATCAGCTCGAGGTCACCGGAAACGGTCGCAAATGCACCTTCAAATATTTCATACGCCTGATATGGATCGATCAGCGGCACCTGATGAAAGCGCGCGAAAATATCCGAAGCGATGTGTTCTTCGGTCTTCGGTATCGAAAGTGATTCCGCTGCATCAATCAGCGTTTCATCCATCACATCATCGAAGTCAGCAAATGCCTGCTGATATCCCTCGATAAATGTCTTCACATCCAGATTTTCATGGATCACCTTCTTTATATCTTCTGTTTTCAGGGACAGATACTCTCCGTCTCCTTCAAAGAGCTCATTCTGTAAGGACGGAAATACATCCCAGTAACGCTTGAGGCCTTCCAGCTCCGGCTTCGGAATACCGCCAAACATCGAAGCGTAGATATCATAGCTCTCCGCCTCTTCGGAAGAATCCACGTAACGCGCAATGTTCAGGTTGTAGTCATTGTCCCGAATCTCCTGACGCGGCACGAGCTTCGAATACTTGGTCACCGTCTTTCTCTGCTTGACGGTGTCGATGATTCTGCGGATATCGGAAGCGCGCAGCTTGTTGTTCTTGCCTTCCTTTGCGAAGCCCTTCGATGCGTCGATGATGAGCACATCAGTATTTTCTCTCTTCTGTCGGAGCACCATGATGATTGTCGGGATGCCGGTTCCGAAGAAAATGTTCGCCGGCAGACCGATGATGGCGTCAATATTGTTCTGCTCGATCAGGTTTTTGCGAATCGCCCCTTCTTCTCCACCACGGAAAAGAACGCCGTGTGGAAGTACGATGGTCATGATGCCATCCGGCTTCAGATGATAAAGGTCATGCAAAAGGAACGCATAGTCTGCCTTTGATTTCGGCGCGAGGCCATAACGGGCATACCGTGCGTCATTTTCCTTGCCATTCGGCATCCAGCGCTGAGAATAAGGTGGGTTCGAGACCACCGCATCCACATACAGCGGCTCGTAGGTGCCCTGCGGATCTGATTCATCGAAATACGGCCAGTCTTCTTCAAGCGTGTCGCCGTTTCTCGTCAGAATGTTATCCGGGAGAATACCGCGCATGACAAGATTCATACGCGTCAGGTTGTAGGTATTGGCCTTCAATTCCTGCGCATAATAGCGGATGCGATTGGCATCATCCATGTACTTCGCCGCGGTCTTACCGATGTTGATCAGTAAGCTGCCGGAGCCCGATGTCGGATCGTAAATTTTGATCTCACTTCTTCCCTGCAGATGGTCCGCCACGATTTCTGACATCAGCAGTGACACCTCATGTGGTGTATAGAATTCGCCTGCCTTCTTACCGGCATTCGCTGCAAAGTTCGAAATCAGATACTCGTAGATGAAGCCGAGGACATCATAATCCTGCTTGCCGCTCATTGGGATCTCATTGATCAGCTGAATCAGGTCGCTGACGGCCTTCGTCTGTGATTTCGTATTCTCGCCGAGCTTCGACAGTCCGGTCTCCAGTGTGTTGAAGATTCCTTCGAAGACCTTTTTATGCGATGGCGAAATCAAACGGTTAAATGACGATAGACCGGTGCGGACATTGTCCACCGAAAAGTCAGAGCCCATGTGGATCCAGGTGGAGAACAGATCCTTATAGGCGATGAAGTAGCCGAGGCTCTGCTGCGCGCTCGATTTACTGGAGTACTGATCATCGGCCTCTTCGTTTACATACTCACGGATGCTGTCCGCGTCGTAATCACGCTGGTAAAGCCACTGCTCTTCCTTGTCGGACAGATACTTATAAAAGATAAAGCCGAGGATATAGTCCTTATATTCATTCGCCTCGATCTTCGAACGCATACGGTTTGCGGATTCCCAGATCTTGGCAGCCAGCTGCTGTTTATTCATGATGTCTTTCCCTTTCGTTTTTTACATTCGCACTCTTCACACCCGTTCTCTTACGATCATGAGTGCGTATCCCAGCAGATTCGTTCCGTGCCACTTTTTCACATCGAGTCGGTCCGGGTCCTTCATCGATAAGCCGATGCCCCAGATGCGGTCCTTGACGGCGCACTCTGCGAGGGTGGCGTCGCCGGTGGATTTGAGCTGGGCCTTCAGCTCTTCGTTCTGCGCGAACTTCGCGAGGAGGCCTTCATATACGAGAATCTGGCGCATGCCGTTCCATCTGCTTTCGTTATAGTTTGAAACCTGGCGGCCCAGTTCCTTGATGCGGCCGACGTCATCGGTTTTCAGGATTTCTGCTGCGATCTTCTCGTCCCGGAAGCAGAGCGCCTTCTGGTACATCATGTACTGCTCCATGGAAGAGAAGCGGATGCCGTCCTTTTCGAAATCTGACCGGTACCAGTTGCTCAAAAATCCGTATTCCTCATCCGGGTTGTGAAAGCCGATGATCTGCTGTGTATTCATAATCCGTTCCTCCTGTCTATATGCTGCAGATGGTCTTCTGCACTATGATCATAGCGCGGTTCTGCGACAAAATTTTTCACATCATACGCTTGATTTCGGCTGTCTTTATATAAATCCGTACTTTTTTCCCAGGTCCTCTGCTACCTGGTCGCCGGTTTTGAACTTTCCATCTACGATATGCTGTCTTGCCTCCGCAAGCTGATGCAGCATCTCGTCTTTGCGGGTATCCTGATAGTACCGGACCGGTTTTCCGTGCGCTTCGGCGTACTGTATCTCCGAGCGAGTGCTGTCGCCGATGTATCCGCCGACGTTGATGACGTAGATTTCGTCGGCCATGTCGATTTTCCGTTTATGCATGTCGTCGAGCATCTCCTTCGTTTTCGAGAGAGTGCCTTCGTCCATGCCGTCCCATACTTCCTGGTCGCCGGCGTGACCAAAGAGGCCGACGCTGATGACGATATTGCCTTCGAGCGTCAGCCGCTTCTGAGCTTCCATGAACTGCTCCTTGAAGCGGGTGCTGCCGCAGAGCGTAATAACTTTATATTTTCCCACCATCGTTTATCTCCTGTTTCCTGTGACCACCTTACTGACCTGAGTAAAAATTGGAATTCTGTGAAGTCACAATTTGTGACTTCACAGATTCAACTGTATGCACATTCAAATCTATCTTCGAATCAAACATCAAATTTCAAAAGATAGTCAAAAGATAGTTTTTAACGTTACCCATCCACTATCAAGGCCATTCTGAACCACTTGCACGTTCAATTTATATATTTTCAAAAGATAATCAAAAGATATCTCAAGCCATCAGCTCTACACGATATACATTTCTTTTAGTTCTTCCAGAATCTGATCTTTAGTTTTCCCTGGCAAGCCCAGCTGTTTAAGGTCTACATTTTCCGAGTCCATTCTCTGAACAAACTCATGAATGTCCCTATATACACCTGCAGGCATCGCGATTCTGACTGTCGGATCAATCAATTCGGTCAGGCGGAAAACATCATTCTTATGCTTTCTGATATTTTTACTGTCCACATGTTCTCCCGCAGCCTTGCGGTCCGTCAAATCCATCCACGCTTTGGCCTTAAATGGGATTAAATATGCCGCATCCAAAACAGTCACTCCATCGACCGTGACTTTCCCCTGCTTCAAAAATTCATAATAATCATCGTCCAGAAGAATCGCAGATAAACTCGAAATGTCTTCATCCATCGGGAGTGGCGTCAATACTGCGTCGTCTGGAAGATGCAGTGCATCCAGTTTACGCGTAAAAAGTTCGATCATCGCTGGATACTGATTCGAGATCGGCTGGCTGAATCGATAAAACTGCGGTACACCTGAGCTTTTATTACAATGCTCATATCCTGCCTGCTTTACATATTCCCAGAATTTCTTCCCGAAATTCGCGTCAACTGCTTCTATAATCAGAACGAGATCTATGTCCTTTGTTGCACGAAAATCCAGTCCTTCTTCTGTCATCAGAATATCACACGCTGTTCCGCCAATGATCGTATACTGCTCTTCGCTTCCGCTGAACCACTCCTTAAAACTTTCAATTCCTGTAACCATCTATCTTTCTCCATACTTCGCTCAGCAGTTCTTCCACTGCCTGTTCAACACGTTCATCTGTATCGTCTTTTAATGCCAGAACCAGCGAGAGCGCATCAACGCTATGTCCAGTAGCTAAAATCCGAGGATCGTATCTCCACATTTCTACCGCCACCTGGGTCTTCGAATCCTGAAGTCTGTTTGTCATAACGTTTTTCCATTGAGATATTTTATCTGTCGCATAGCACTCGACGGCTGGTGCGCTCAGCATCGAATATTCTGCCAGTGCCGAATATCCGCTTACCATCATATCCGCCTCAATATATTCTTTCGGAACATAGACGGTTCGTTTCACCGGATTCAACAGTTTCTCTTGCGCCTTTTGAAACAGCACTTCCGGCGGATCTTCGGACAGCAGAATTTTCTGCACACCAGCTTTCTTTATCTGCAGCAGCCCCATCTCCTCCAGCTGTCTCGATGCTCTCGATATAGACGTAGCTGTCAGCTTCAAATCCTTCGCTGCCTGGCTCGACGGCAGTTCTTTCGTGCCTCCGTAAATAAAATGCAGTAAAAGTAGCTGTGCCGACGGAAGCAGATCTTCTCTTGGCTGCTTCTCCGCATCGCACCGCTCCTGCAAATACACGCTCATAAACGGCAGATAGATTTGTTTACCATCTACGATAAACGGGATCTTTTCACGTAGCAGATATTCCTTCTGACGGTAACTGAGTTCGTTCAGCATCAGTACAACAGGCAGATTCTCATTTTTCTGTATACGGGCAATATGCTTTTTCAGCACTTCTATCTGCTCCAGCTCTGTCTTTGGATAAAGGAAAATCGCTTTCTGTCCATCCATAGATACCTTCTGTAAACGATACCTTGCAGCTATATAATTGGGCAGATGGTCAAACTCTGTGCGCTGAACTGTCTCTTTAATTCCCAGGACTTTATAGAGATATTCCATAGCTGGTCTCCTTTTATTTAACTCTATTTTTGTATTATAACTCATTTTAAGTTATAGCGCAAAAATAGAGTTAAAATAAGTCAAAAAATCATCAGGAAGCGAAAAATATCATAAGGAAAATTATACACCATGGCGCCTTCTTTTTCCTCTCAGATTTCCGTACTCTGCCACTTTTATGAGGGAATATTCGAGGCTCCGTGACACTTTCATGAGCGAATATTCGGGGCTCCGTGACACTTTCATGAGCGAATATTCAAGGCTTCGTGACACTTTCATGAGCGAATATTCGGGGCTTCGTGACACTTTCATGAGCGAATATTCGGGACTTCATGACACTTTCATGAGCGAATCGACATTTCGACGCAGAGTGACGAGGTGGAGGACGGAGGCATTGGCCCAGGGAAAGTGAGCAGAAATATACGAGTGTCAGCGGGAGGGTTTTATGGTACAACTAGAAGTAGATTTTGGATGGAGGTGCCTATGGAGCCGAAGGTCAGTATCATCGTGCCGGTGTATAACGCGGAGAAGGGTCTCGCGCGCTGTGTGGACAGTATTCTGAATCAGGAGTTTCGGGATTTCGAGCTGATCCTGATGGACGACGGGAGTCGGGACGGGTCGGGGGATATCTGCGACGGGTATGCGCTGGCGGATGCGCGCGTGGTGGTCGTGCACAAGGAGAATACGGGGGTGTCGGATACGCGGAACCAGGCGATCGCGCGGGCGCGGGGGACATTTCTTCAGTTCGTGGACAGTGATGACTGGCTGACGGCGGATGCGACGAAGCTGATGGTGCGGGCGGCCGAGGAGACGAGCTGCGACCTGGTCATCGCGGATTTCTATCGTGTCGTCGGGGAGATGGTGTCGCGGAAGGGCGACATCGACGCGGACCAGGTGATCGGGCGCGAGGCGTTCGTGGGCTTCATGATGGAGAATCCGGCGGACTACTACTATGGGGTGCTGTGGAACAAGCTCTACCGGCGCGAGATCGTGGAGGCGCACGGGATCCGGATGGATGCGAAGATCAGCTGGTGCGAGGATTTCCTGTTTAATCTCGAGTATGTGCGCTATGCGACGACGTTTTATGCGCTGCGGACGCCGGTCTACTATTATGTGAAGACGAAGGGTTCGCTGGTAAATCAGAAGATCAGTCTGTCGCGGACGGTGGAGATGAAGCTCGCGATGTTCGAGTGCTACAACGACTTCTTCAAGCATGTGCTGGACGAGGAGGCGTATGAGCGGAAGCGGCTGCAGGTGTACCACTTCCTCGTGGATGCGGCGAAGGATGGCTTCGTGTTCCCGGCGACGATTCCGGGGACGCAGAAGCTCGGTGAGGAGCGGAGCCAGGCGCTGCAGGAGGTGATTTCGGAGGACGGGATCATCGTGGAGCGGTACCGCGACCGGAAGCTGATTGAGCGCTATCTCGAGTCGGTGGCGTTGAAGTACGACATGACGATGACGGAGCTGTCGCTGCTGCTGTATCGGAAGGACGCCGGGCAGGCGCTTGCGCGGAAGGATCTGGCAAATCTGATGAATCTCAGTCGCGGAGATCTGCGATCGGCACTGCAAAGACTGACAACGCGAGAGATGATGGACATCATCGAGCTGCCGAAGAAGCGTAGCGAGCCGCGAAAGATTCGTCTCGAGCTGCTGCCGGCGGCGGATGCGGTGCTGCAGGATATCGCAGCCGCGGAGCGCGACTACGAGCAGGCGAAGTTCCGGGGATTCACAGAGGACGAGATCCGGCAGTTTACGGCGCTCGAGCGACGCGTGCAGGAGAACGAAAAGCAGATACTGCAGAAGTGATGTGAAACGAAATGAAGTGAAGCGCATGGCGCAGAGGTAAAGGGCTCTCCTATATGGAGGGTCCTTTTTAAATGTCTGGTGTCTGATGAAGCAGCGCCTGCCAAGAAGAGGCGACGAAGTCACAGCGCGGGCGCGGAGTGATGATGCGGAGGACGGAAACATTGGCGCAAAAAAAAATCGTATCCGATGCTTCGAATACGATCCTCGATATGGAG
>ERZ1026856.936-NODE-936-length-15938-cov-19.595479_pt1 | contig 15938 bp, 10 predicted proteins | sample MGYA00380158_ERZ1026856 | MGnify/ENA primary metagenome ERZ1026856 (study PRJEB33269, sample SAMEA4719794) | human gut metagenome | biome: human-associated habitat; feature: organic feature; material: feces | place: Cameroon | collected 2013-10 ...
TATCTTTATTGTTAAGTGTCATGCTGATGTTCGTAGCATCAGCATGCACTTCGGACGATGGGCTGGAGACAAGTAAGGCCGAGGTGACTGAGGGACAATGGCATCATACCACGATGTCGCTTGGTATTTCTAAGGAAAGCTTTGATGCGAAAGGCTCTGCAGCTACTCGTGCCATTTCGGATGAATGGCAGGATGGGGATAAGTTGTATCTTCGATTTGTGACATATTATGGCATACAGAATGGTACGGCTGTTTATGATGGTAAGAAAGGTAAGTGGAATGTTAGTTATCAAGGTAAACTCAACAAGAATGTGGAGTCTCAACTCTTTGTGATATTCTTGGATAATGTTGAAACTGAAAATTCTGCACAGAATGGTGTGATACCTTTGGATTGCTATCATGGAGTTTTTATGGATGAGCATGGAACTTATGTGTATGATCCAGATGACGATAATTTAGCTGCTAAGGCAACCTTGAAATCTTCGACGAGTCGTGTGCGCTTCAAGGGAGATACGCCTAATATGGATTTTAAGGTGATTGGCTTTACTTATTATACTGGGTATAATGTTCAAAATCATAGCTTTACGACTGGTTCGGATATTGTAAGGACTAAAACAAAGGCAGATAGTCAATCGGATTATATATATGTACAGCAATTGACAGCGGAAAATCGCCAAATTGTATTGGGACGTACCTATGAGGAAGGTAACTATACGTTTAAGGAAATATGCAATGATAAAATGTTTGTTGTAGGAAAGAGCGGCTTTATTACGATACCAAATAAAACTCAGTATAGTGGTTGGAGTAAGAAGCAGGTTTCTGGTGTGGATGAGGATGGACATGGTTGGGTTGATTTGGATTTGCCTAGCGGTACAATATGGTGTACGGAGAACTATGGAGCAGATTGGGAAGAATATAAGAAGACTGGTGATGGTAATAACCTTATTGGCGCTCATGTTCCATGGGGCTCACTTGATTATACTAATTATAGCCAATCGACAACAGATATTGGTGGCACAGATGAGGATATAGTTACAATAGCATGGGGTAAAAAATGGAGAATTCCAAGTTGGGAAAATGCAGCGGAATTGATAAACAATACAACTCGTAGTGGATTTCAAGAAGGATATTTTGGTAATGTGCATGCTTATATTTGGACAGGAAAGAATGATGAAACGATTATAATGCCTATACAGAGCAGATATTCTCCCAACGCTTTTTGGTCTTCTACTCCTTATAATGTAAATACTGCGATTATGTGGAGAGTTGATCAATCGTATGACTATGGTTTTGGAAAGGGAGAACGATTTGAAATACGCCCAATTATGGTAAAATAATTAAAACTTGATTTTATGGAGAATAAGAATTTTATATCTTTCTTTCTTAGTATCATGCTGTTGTTTGTAATATCAGCATGTACCTCAGACAATAGCTTTGAGCAAAGTAAAACGGAAAATAGTGTAAGCCAATGGCATCATGCAGTGATGTCGCTTAACATCTCTAAGGAGAACTTTGATGCGAAAGGCTCTGCTGCTACTCGTGCAACATCAAGTAAATGGAATGACGGTGATAAGTTGTATCTTCGTTTTGTAACCTATAATGGAATCGTAATCGGTAATGCTACTTATGATGGTTCTAAAGGTATGTGGAATGTTGATTACAATGGAACACTCAATAAAAATGTAGAATCTCAACTCTTTGTTGTCTTCTTGGATAATATCGAAAATGAAAATCCGGCACAAGATGATGTGATACCTCTTGATTGCTATCATGGCGTTTATATGGATGAGCATGGAACTTATTTGTATGATCCAGACAACGATATTTTTACAGTCAATGCTAACTTGAAGTCAGCTACAAGTAGAGTGCGTTTTAAGGGAGATACACCTAATATGGATTTTAAATTGATAGGTGTAACTTACTATGTTGGTTACAATCTACAAAACCATACTTTTACAACATCTACGGATGTTGTGAGAACTCAAACGAACGAGAATAAAGAATCTGATTATATATACGTACAACAGTTGACAGAGGAAAATCGTCAAATCATGCTTGGACGTACTTATGAAGAGGGTAATTATATCTTTAAGGCAATATGCTCAAAGGAAATGTTTGTAACTGGAAAGAGTGGCATCCTTAGTATGCCTAGCAAAACTCTGTATAAAGGTTGGAATAAAAAACAGGTTTCCGGAATCGACAAAGATGGACATGGATGGGTTGATTTAGATTTACCAAGTGGTACAATATGGGCTGAGGAAAATTTTGGAGCAGACCGGTCTAAATGGTTGAGTACAGGAGATGGTAAATATCTTTTGGGAAACCTGTGTATGTGGGGTTCTCTGGATTATACCAATTGGAGCCAATCTACTACGGATATTGGTGGAACAAGCGAGGATATTGTAACCATTGCATGGGGGGAAAAATGGCGAACTCCTAGTAAAAAGGACTTTGAGGAATTGAATAGTATAAAAACACGAGTTTATTACAAGGATGGTTACAATAGTAATAGTGGTTCTTATGACAAAATAAAAGGATTGAAATTTATAGGAAAGAATGATGAATCATTGTTTTTCATATATTCTTATCGTCAAGATGAAGGTAAATTATATGGTCATGGTTATTGGACTTCTACACCTAGTTCGAGTTCTAAGGCAACTGCAATTTATAGTAATTCTTCTTGGGCATTTAGTTCTGGTGTGGGAAAATCTGAAGCAAGGTGCATTAAGCCTATTATGAATAAATAATTTATCTGTGAAAAATCTGTTTATAAGCAATATGTTATGAAAGCAAAACTATTTCTTATATCTTGTTTGTTTCTAATTACTCAATTATCTCATGCCCAAAACTGGGATTACGTCCGTACCTCTGGCGAATACTACTATGGCATCGGCATGGGAAAGACGGAGGTTGAGGCTGACCAGGCAGCTCTTGCAGAAATCACAAGTCAGATTGCTACTCATGTATCAAGCGACTTTGTGCAGATAGATGATATGGTTAACAAGAATGGGCAGTTAGACCATAAATCGAAGGTGCTGAATTGTGTGAAAACCTATTCTCAGTCCACTCTTACCAATACTGAGAAGTGGGTGCTGGGCAAGGAACCGAATATCACAGTCAGACGCTATATGAAGCGTTCGGAACTGGCTCGAATCTATGAAAATCGTATTGCTAAAGCCAAAGATATGATGGTTCTGGCAGAAGAATGTTTGGACAAAAATATGATAGACATGAGCCTGCAATACTATTACTGGGCTTACTCGCTCGTTCGCTCAGTGCAGTTTCCAAACGAGGTGAAGGATGCACAGGGCAGAATCCTTGTCGATTGGCTTCCAGTCATGATTAACGAGATATTGGGGGCTATCAAGGTAAAGGTTGAAAAGACGGAAGGGGATCATGTGGATTTGCTGTTTACCTACCAGAATCAACCCATCTCTAGCCTCGAATTCTCCTATTCGGATGGTCGCACGGATTGTCTCGGTTCTGTGAGAGATGGTCGTGGTTCCATCGAAATGGCACCAGGCTATCAAACCCAGGTTTATCATATTAATCTGGAATATGAGTATAAAGGGCAGGCTCGTGGTGATGCAGAGATGGAGAGCGTATTAGGCGTGATTACACCGAAAGTCTTTTCTCGTGCTGAAATGAGAATAGAGGCTGCATCTCCTGAAAATGTAGAATCGCTGGCCATCGCAAACCAAGGCAATGCTCAGGTTACAATGAAAACGGAATCGGCAGTGGCTTCTGTAGAACCTGCTTCTCTGGCTAAGCCAAAGAAATCGCAGCTTGCAACCAACTATCAGGAGATAGAAGGCATCCTCGGTCAGATAATCGAAGCTATCCAAAAACGCAACTTTATGAGTGTCAGCAAGTATTTTACGGTAGAAGGACTGAATATCTATCGAAAATTGAATGCGTATGGCACTGGCAGAATCGTAGGCAATCCCACCATTACCTATTATAAAGGTATCAAGAACCGAACCGTGGCTCGTGGCTTGCAGATGTCTTTCTGCTTCAAGTCGGGTAAGAAACGCTCGTATGTAGAGGATGTGGTCTTTACCTTCAATCCTGAAAACAAGATAGAAAACGTTTCCTTTGGCTTGGGAAAGGTGGCAGAGAATGACATCCTGTGCAAATATGCCCCAGGTTGGAAGGATGATACCCGAGAGATGATTATGGAGTTTATGGAGAACTATAAGACTGCCTATAACTTACGTCGCTTGGATTATATCCGCAATATCTTTGCCGATGATGCTGTCATCATAGTGGGCAATGTGGCTCGCAGAAGCAATCGTACTATCGGGGCAAATGAGCGAAACATATCTCTCAGAGGACAAGAGGTGATTCATTATAACCGCTATACCAAAGATCAATATCTTGCCAATCTGGAGCGTTGCTTCCATAACAATGAATTCGTGAACCTGCGTTTCTCCCATAATGATGTGCAATGGTTGGAGAAATATGAGAACGAGGAAATCTATGCCATCCAGATAGGACAGGAATATAATTCCTCAACTTATGCAGACAAGGGCTATCTGTTTCTGTTGGTGGATATGACCAATCACGATGAACCGCAGATAAAGATTCGTACCTGGCAACCTAATGAGGTGGCCATGGAGAAACTGTATAATGCAGGTGATTTTTATAAAGACTAACTGGCTGGCTTTTAAATGCCTAAAGCCATGAAAATATTAACTTCTTAAAATTAGAAAGAGATGAAAAAGATTATGACTATTGCGTTGTTGGCAATGTTTGCCAATGCAACATTCGCACAGAGTGCGCTGGAATTGGCTAAGCAACAGGCTGAGCTGAAAGCTTATCAGATGAAGGCGTTGAATGCCAAACCTACAAAAGATGCCAAGAAACAGGCTAAACAGTTTAAGAAAGAGGGATGGACGGTGCCTGCCGGTGAGAAGAGTATCGAACAGCAGATTACCGAAAGTCAGGTTTACGGCGAAGAGTTGATGGCAGACAGAGCTGGCAATGCAGTGAAGCGTTATATTACCCATACGGCTATTCAAGCTGCCAGCACCTATAATGCCGGGTATGCAGCAGCACGTGCCAATTCCTTGACAGAACTTGGTGGCTTCCTGAAAACCAACTTGATTGCTGCCATTGAAACTCAGTTGAATAATGATGGAAAATCAGGCACAGATGCTGTAAGTGTGGATAAGTTCAGCCAGAAGGCACGATATATCGTTGATGAGGCATTGACTAATTCCATTCCGATGCTCACCATCTATCGCCGATTGCCTAACAACAATTTCGAGGTACAGGTGCGCTTGGCCTTTGATAAGAAAGACTTGATGGAAAGTCTGAAAGCCAAGATGCAGCAGGAACTGAAAATCGAGGGTGATAAGTTGACGGACATCGTAGAACAGGCTGTAAATCGTGTCAAGTAAAATCATGATTGTTGATAAAACGAGGGCAGCATTGCTGGAGGCAATCAAACGAACTGGTCCTTCTGCTATGCTGCTTCTGATGTTGGGGCTGCATTCGAATCCTGCTTTCTCGCAAGATGACGATTTCTGGAAGTCGTTTCGGGAGGCACGTCGGGAAATGCTGGATGACTTCGAGAAATATCGTAAAACGGCTTTGATGGATTACGACAACTATCTTCGGAGTGAATGGAAGAAGTTCAAGTTGTGTAAGGCGGATAAGCGTCCCAATATTCCGAAGCCTAAGGAACATCCTGTATGTACCAACTATATCTTGCCAGAGGTTGACATCGTGGTAGAAGCGAAGAAGCCTGTTAGCCCTGTGGTACCACGACCAACCATCGAGAAGGTTAAATTGCCGAAGCAAATGTTAGATTTGGATGCGAAGTCTAAGCAGGAAATTCCAGACATAGAATATACTGGGTCGGGTATAGAACAGCCCTTGATGCCTCCTGTAGAGAGAATTCCTATCATGCCGGCTTTGCCCAATGTGCCATTTGTACATGTGCCTGCAAGCAAGCAAATGGTGAGGATAGATTACTTTGGCGAGAGTATTGAGATGCAGAAAGTTAGCAAGTTGCCTTCTATGGTCATTGAATCTACCGGGGATGTTGCTTCTTTTTGGAAAATGCTCAAGAGTTCCGATTTGAAGGAAGTGACCCAGGCCTTTGCTACGGAATCACGCAACATGGGACTCAGCGATTGGGCTTCGGCCATGTTGGTTGAGAAGTACATAGATGAGGTGATGCCAAAAGCAAGTAGGAACGAGAAGATATTGGCTGTGCAATATGTGCTTGCTAATTGTGGCTATAATGTTCTTCTGGCGATGGGTGGAAGTCAGGTTTCTATGCTGGTTCCTTATTCGGAACGAGTGTTTGAGAAAACGTATATCTATATGGATGACAAGCGATATTATGTTTATCCAGACCTGGAGAACGATGGTTCGATAGCTTCCTGTGAGCTTCCTAAGGATGTAGAACTGGGTAAGGATATGGAGTTGAGATTCGTTGGAAAAACCATGATAGGTATGGAAACGAAGCCTTTTCATGTTTCGGCAGCTGGAATTACCGTGAGCGGTGAAGTTCCTGTAGGTATCATGCCTATTCTGGATCATTATCCAGTGGTTGATATTCCTACCGTGGCATCTTCTGTAGTTGACAGGGGAATTCGGGATCAGGTGGTAGAGCAAATCCGTTCTCAGGTGCAGGGACTTAGTGAGCAGGAAGCAGCCAATCGTATCTTGCATTTTGTACAGAAGGGATTTCAGTATGCTACAGATGCAGAGCAGTTTAATCGTGAGAAGTATTTCTATTTCGAGGAAACTCTGTATTATCCGAAATGTGATTGTGAAGACCGTGCCATATTCTATGCTTATCTGGTGCATGAGGTATTGGGCTTGGATGTCCATCTCATTCAATATCCAGGTCATGAGTGTACAGCCGTGGCTTTCCGTGAGCCGTTAGGGTATGGTACGTTTTATGAGTATGGTGGTAAGCGGTATTATATTTGTGATCCAACGTATATTGGAGCAAAAATTGGCAGATGTATGCCAAGCTATGTAAAGGAATCGCCGCAGATAGAAGTTTGGTACTAATTTTTTTGCGTATGAAAAAGTTTATTGTATTAATATCATTCAAGTAGGTGATATGAGAAGGAAAATAATGATTAAGTAATTTTGTTGGAAAAATAAAAGAAATCCTCCTTTGCGTATATTTTTAGCAAAGGAGGATTTTTACTGCATCCAAATCTGTATATGCCCTATTATTCTTGTTATTCAGTGATTCCCCAATCCAACAAGCCTTTGCCTTCCTCGTCAAGCTCAATGCCGAGACCTATCACCTTTCGCTTATCTGCCTTGAATGGTTCCAGATATCTGCTATCTAAAATCTGCTGGATGGCAGCCTTCTTTCCACCATTGTTTTTCAGCTTCAACTCTATCACGTAGATGAAGCGAGAAGTTTGGGCAATGAGGTCGATTCTTCCAGTGGCAAGCATGTGCTCTACCTCTACTTTCAGCCCGATGGCATTCAAAATAGTACTGATGATGAGGCGATATCGCTCTTCCATGTCCATCGAGGCAAGCTTCTTGTTGCTGTAAGGCACGTCGGCAACTAGTGCTTTCAGCGTTTTCATGGCATCAGCAATCAGGCCTGTACCCAATTGACGGAACAGGCTACTTTGCAGACTGATGATATCGCTTTCTGATTGCATGGTCAAGGTTGGCAGCACAACCTCGTAAAGTGCCTGTCTTACTTCCTGGTTTGGAAAACCTAAGAAATAGCCAAATTCATCGCTGCTTTTGATGGTAAGGTAGCCCGTCTGATAGAGGAAGAGCTCAGCGCCACCATTTATTACATCAGAACTCTCAAGAGTCTTGCGTAAAATCGGACAATGTTCAAAATTGCGTAATCGCAATTCCATGTTGTCAACAAACTTCGGCAGCATGGAGGTAGCTCCGGATGAAACCCAGAAACAACTCAAGTCTTGCGTATCAAGCGCATTGAGGAGACTGAAAGGATTGTAGATGTCCACCATATTTCTGCGACTGAAATGGTAGCCATCGTAGTAATCCTTCAGGTTGTCGTGAGTTTGCTGCAAGGTCCAACCGTTCACTTCTGCCATTCTTTCCAGTTCTGGCTTGAAGTTCTCTCCGATTTCTTCTTCTGTAATACCGCAAATTGCAGCATATTCTGGAAGGAAACTGATATTGGTCAGGTTGTTGAGTACCGAGAAAAGAGAAATCTGCGTAAACTTGGTAATACCCGTAATGAAGACGAGACGCTGATACGCATCATCGGCTTTCAGAATGGCAAAAACGCTTCTATATACTTCTGTACAACCCTCATGCTCGGGAGTTTTCCACGAGTGTTGGAGAGGAGAGTCGTACTCATCGATAAGAATGGCAACCTTGAGCCCTGTCTGTTTGTATGCCTTTGTGATGATGGCATCGAATCTGTCGGCAAGTTTGGCAGTAGGGTCTGGTATAATGGCATACATTTCCTCGTATTCCTTGAATCGCAGGTTCAGGTATGAACGTAGGGTGGCAGCATTGGCTCCCCCTCGGCTCATGTCAAGTCGAATCACTGGGTACTGCTTCCATTCTTTTTCCAATTCCATGATTTTCAGTCCTTCGAAGAGTTCTTTTCTTCCTTCGAAGTAAGCCTGGAGCGTATCTACGAGCACAGATTTTCCGAATCGGCGAGGGCGGCTCAAGTAATTATACTGTTTGCCATTGTTCGCCAATTTCCAGATGATGTCACTCTTATCTATATAGAGATAACCTTCTTCTCTGATCTTATTGAAAGATTGTATGCCTACCGGCAACTTTCTGCATGCATTGTTTGCCATAACTATTTCTCCTATTCCTGTCTTTAGCCGCAAAGATACGGTTATTTTTTGAATCATGCAAGTTTTTGGCAATTAAAAAGATGTAAAACTATGCCTTAAAAAGACGAGTCTTGCGAAAAGTTTTTCTCTTTTTATCCATCACATCCCTCACGATTCCTATTTCTGAAATTTAAAATCTCTGAAAATAAAGCACTTATCTATCTTAGAAGCGTGATAGATAGACGAAATATTTACAATATCCATCACGCTATCCGTCACGATTTGCCCTCATGCCTCACGATTTCCGGCTTCCTCTCTTCCAGAAAACGTTCTTTAACGCACGAAAGCCGGGACAAGGTCGAAAATTTTTGGGAAAAAGCTTGCATTCGGCTTTAAAATTTTGTATCTTTGCAGTTGAAAGGTTATACGGAGCCATCTCTCACACGGATGATGCCCTGTGTTCCTTTTCAGAGAGTAGTCAACATAGATTCCACAATGGCTAATTACCACTGCGAAACCTTTTTATTAACTTTCAATTTATTTTTTATGAAGTTAAATCTTAATGATCCAAAGTTCATCAACAGTCTGGTGGACTACCACTGGATGTACTGTTTCAATGCCGAATGTCCTCGCGCCGCTGAGTGCATCCGATTCATTACGGCAAAGTTCAAGCCCGCCGATGTTACTTCCGGCAATGCAGTTTATCCCGATGCAAACCTCCACGGACCTTGCACCAACTTTATGCGTGTGCGCCAGTTTAAGGCGACATGGGGGTTCACTCACCTCTACGACCAGGTGAAGCATAGTGATGTGCAGACCATCAAGTTCCGGGTAATGGATATCGTGGGCAACCGTACCACCTATTATCGTGTGCACCGAGGCGAGAAGCATCTTACGCCAGAGCAGCAGGAGCAGGTGAAGAACCTCTTTGCCAGCTATGGCTATGGGGAACCTACCTACGACCATTATGCCGAAGAAATCGGATTCACCTACGAGTAATCTGATTTTGTTCCACACGTTGGCACAAAGTGAGTCAACTAGTGGAACGAAAAGTTTCATGGCATGGAACAAAGAGTTTCAACGTCTGAAACAGTTGAAACAGTTTAGAAAAAACTTTAAATGATAGATGATGAAATTTACCATTACACATAGAAATAAGAAGAATCAGCTTTTGGTCAGCACCAAGAGCCTGGAGCGCTTTCTGGAGCGCATAGTAAATGATGATGCAAAGAATACCGTGGAGAACTTTCGAGAATATGTTCCTTGGCTCACCAATGGTTACGATGGCTATAAGGATATGCCAACCTGGATGCATGTTCACCCTGCTGCTGAGTTTCAGAAATCGGAGAATGGACTCCTGAAGATGAAGCGGAACAACGGCATTCTTCTGCTTACGTTTGTTAATATAAAAGAAGAAGGAGGCGTGGCGGCTGCCAAGCAGAGTGTGGCAAGCCTTCCATCTACCCTGGCTGCCTTTATGGGAGCCGACGGCATCAGTCTCCATGTCTTGGTGAAGTATGCCTTGGGCAAGGGAACCTTACCCAACGAGGAGGCTGAGGCTGATAGAATATATAAGCAGGCTTTCCATACCTTTGCCCCACTTTATCAGATATTGGTAAAGGCAACGATACAGATGCCCGAGCCTTCTATCTATTCTGATTTCCTGTTGACAAGAGATTCCTTGCCTTATTATCGTGAGGATGCGTTGCCGCTGATGCTGAATGAAGTTATCCACACCGTTGAAAAACCTGTGGATAACATAAATGAGACAGATGTGGATAACTCTTCCGAGCATGTGGATAAAGACAGTAAAGAGCTGAGTGATAACATTATGAGTATGATTGGATTTCTGTGCAAAAAGTATGATTTCCGTTATAACTCGGTGATGAAATTCACAGAATACCGACCGAAAGACAAGGATTATTGGGGATTTCAACCCGTGGATGCCCGTGTGCAAAAGCGTATGACGCTGGAAGTGCAACTTGCCAATATCCGTGTGAGTATCAAGGATGTACGCAATTATCTGGAGTCGGATCTTCTTTCTACCTATAATCCTGTGGAAAACTTCCTTTTTAAGTGCATGGGGAAGTGGGATGGCAAGGATCATATCCGTGCCTTGGCTCGTACGGTGCCTACCGATAATCCTCATTGGGAGGATTGGTTCTACACCTGGTTCCTGGCGATGGTTGACCAGTGGCGTTCCTATAGTCATCGCAAATATGGCAACTCGGTGGCACCGCTTCTCATATCCAAGCAGGGTTACAACAAGAGTACTTTCTGCAGATCCTTGGTTCCTCCGGAGTTGCAGTGGGGGTATAATGATAATCTGGTATTGTCAGAAAAACGGCAAGTGCTTCAGGCGATGTGCCAGGCGCTGGTTATCAACCTGGATGAGTTCAATCAGATTTCTCCTCAGGTGCAGCAGGGATTTCTGAAAAACATCATCCAGTTGCCGAGTGTGAAGATGAAGCCGCCGTATGGCAGTCATGTGCAGGAGTTTCCGAGAATGGCATCTTTCATCGCCACGAGCAACATGGAGGATATCCTCTCCGATCCATCCGGCAATCGCCGATTCCTGGGTGTGGAACTGACGGGTCCTATCGATGTGAGTCAGCTTCCGAATTATGAACAACTCTATGCGCAGGCCTTGGCGGCATTGCAGGCAGGCGAGAAGACTTATTTTGATGCAGAGCAGACCAAGATGATTATGGCGAGCAACCGAAAGTTTGAGGTGATTTCTCCGATAGACCAGTATTTCAACCTCTATTTCGACCTGACCGATGATGTCAAGCAGGGCGAGTATCTCACCGCAGCCGAGATATTCCAGGAGTTGAAGAGTCACATCGGTTCATCGGTGAAGTTGAGCAATCTCATCACCTTCGGTCGCAAGCTTTCGCAGATGCCATCCATCCATCGCAAGCGTTTCAATGACGGCATGCGATATCTGGTGGTGCGAAAATCGTGAGGGATGGAGTCAAATCGTGAGTGATAGCGTGATGGATATTCCCGTTTTCGGGAGTATCTGTCACGCTATTAAAGTATCTGTATATGAATATGTTAAGGTGGATTTTGGCGGCAAATCGTGATGGGTGATAGATGGGTTGAAAACTTTATTCTTCCGCTTCTTCGCAAGCCACCATTTCGGCTCCTCTATAAATCACCACGAGCTTGTGCAGCTTGGTGGTCTTGATAGATTCCCTTACGATGTCGCTGTCGGCATATCGGCAAATCTGGGCTGAGGCTTCCTTGAAGAGTTGCTTCACCTGTTCGTCCGTGGTGCTCGATTTGCAGTATTTCAGTTCCACGATGTAAGAATCTTCCATGCTTCTGTAGATGTCGCAGAGAGGTAAGAGGAAGATGTCGGCATAGCCGCCATCATTGTCTAATTCCGAGATAGGACGGTAGAACTTGCATTGGCTGGTCATCGCCAGGGTGAAACCGTGAACGTAAGCTTCTCCCTTCTGCTTGTCTCGCTGAGAGGAATAGCGTTTCAGGCAGTCGGCGATATAGTCAAAGTAGGGTTTGAAATCGCCATCGTATGCCAAACGGCTCTCCAGCTTGTTCTTGTCGTATTGCTCGAAAGTAAGATCGTTCTCCCTGTAAGTATCCAGAAGATAGGTATATATCTGGTCGCGCACCACTTCGTTAGGGATGATAAACTTGGTAGAACCCTTGTATTCTCCATCTATCGTTACCAGACCGAAATAGAAGAGCAGACTCAGGAAGTTATCCGGGTCATTGATGCGGTCGGCAGGGAAATTCTCTACGAGATTTCCTGTAGCATATCCCTTTGTAACTAACTCTTGGATGATGCTGGCATCATGGGCAAATTCCTTGTCGTGGCGGATGAGCATACGTATCTTGCTATAGTCGATGCGGATGTTGGGTTCCACCATTTTGTCTGGAATATTGCAGTCGTTTTCTATGTAGTTATCTACGAAATTGAGCACCATGATAGAGTTGTACATGGTCGTCTTGCCGTAGCTGTTAATAGCGAAGCAATAGTTGTCAAACCAAGGCTTCATGATTTCTATAAGCTCATCCACGGTATGATTAAAAGGCAATACGCCAGCGTAATAGCTTAACATATTCCTTACCTCTTCCTCAGTGAATCCTGTCATTTCGTTAAAACGGGGTTTTAAGGAATAGTTTGTGCCGATGTTAAAGCCACTGGTTAAGTCGTCCATCGTTACAGGGCTTACTCCTGTAACGAAGATACGGCCCAGTGAAGTGTTTGCAGCCCCCTTGATGGTATTGAAGAACCGGCGCAGATAGCCTTCTCCATGAGTCTGTCCCTTGTATCTTTCGAGGTGTTCCTCGCTGGAAAGAATCATGTTGGTGAAGTTGTCGTATTCGTCAATAAAGAGGTAAATCTTCTGTTTCACCTCTGTACACTTCTGGCACAGGAATCTTAACTGTGCGATGGCTCCTTGTTCTGATTTCATTTTCTCCTTGGTGCCTTGTGGCAACAGGGCGGCGTATCGGGTACAGAAATCTTCAAACACCAGTCGGCAATGAGTATCTAGGCCTTCCTTGTAGTCGTCAAGTCCGCTATCTACCTCTGCGAAGTTGAGGTGTATGACGAGATAGGTGTTGTGTTCAGGAGTAGGATTTTTGCCGATATAGAGACCTCCGAAGATGGTTTCGAAATCATCTTTTTTATTGATATCGTAGTAATTTTCGAGCATAGAGAGGGTAAGGCTCTTGCCGAAACGGCGAGGGCGTATATAGAAGAAATATTTATTCGATCCTTCTATATCTTCGATAAAAGGAGTTTTATCTACATAGAAACAATCCTCTTTTATCACATCCTCAAAATTCTGCATGCCGTATGGTATGCGTTTGCGATAGATTCGCTTTCTTCTTTCTCTTATCTCCATAGCTTTAATCCTCCTATTTTAATTGATTCCGCTGCAAAGATACATTGTTTTTTTGAGATTGGCAAGGAAAAGGGAGGAAAAATATCTTCAAAAGCTTGCTAGTTTGAAAATAAAGTCGTAACTTTGGCGGCGATTAAAACTCATAAAACGTTGCAATATGAATATCCGAGTGATTATAGATAAGTTGGGACCTATCCAGAATTCTGAGATAGAGTTTAAGCCATTCCTGGTTTATACAGGTGAATCTGGGCTTGGTAAGAGTTATACGGCATTGTTGTGGTATAATCTACTTACTGCCATGACTTCTGAGAGACTATCTGAATTTGTCAGCATGAAGTCAAACGGAAGCCAAAAGGATGAACTTGCCCTAAAAATTAAGGATTATAGAGTTTGGCTGAATAATAATACAAGTGCATTCTTAGGATATTTGTTGGGCAATACCAATTTTGATTGTGAGGTCAATTATGTGTTTGATGAGGTGGATGATGAAGAGAAAATATTATTGAAGCGATTGCATGATAAAGATGCCTCCGGTTTTTCAAGATGTAGTATCAATGATGAGGTTGTTGTCTTTCCTGGAGATGTAGATAACGATTTTATGATGAGTTATGCTCTTGCATTTTATCTTGCCTCCTTGTTTTTAGGTGGTATAGGGAAGATTCATCCATTGATACTTCCTCCGGCAAGGGCTGCATTTATGGGTGCTAATACTTCTTCTCCTATAGGAATGTATCGTGACTTCTTGAAACAGTTGGATGATCTCAAAACTCCTTCTCGTGTTGCCATTGCCGATAATCAATTCTATGCTAACTATATAGCTAAGTTGGTAGATGGTAAAATCGTTTTGGAGAATGGTAGTGTGTTTTTGCAGTTTGAGTCTGGTGATGCTATACCGGTAAGCGCTGCGGCTTCATCCGTTAAAGAGCTGATGCCGTTCTTGTTGATGCTTCAAAATGGCAAGAATCGTCTATATAACAGCTTGTTGTTTGAGGAACCTGAGGCTCATGTACATCCTAAGAAGCAATTCTTGGTAATGGATATGTTGGCAAGATGTTGCAATAAGGGTATGCTTATTCAAATGACCACACATAGCGATTATATGTTGGGACGAATGAATCAGTTGCTGCTTTTAGGTAAAATCAAGCACGTTTCAGAATCATCATTTGAGCAATTCTGTGAAGCCCACCAATATAATAAGAATCTGTATCTTACAGAGAGCCAGGTGGGTGCTTATTTCTTTAAGCGTCAAGATGGCAAGGTTGTTGTCGAGAAACAAGATTTGACAAATGGATTACCTTTCAGTTCATTCGAGCAGACCGTGAAAGACCAAATGGAGTTGTCTGCTGATATCACGGAGATTGCTGAGTTGCTTGGCATAGTATCTAATCTATAAAAAGGTGAGTAGTATGGATTTAACGATAGAAGAGTTTGGCAAACTTTATCCCGCTTATGCTACCTCGTATTTCAAAGATGAGTGCGAGATAGTTGAAACTGCTCCCAAGTCAGAATTGGACTTTAGACGACTGGTTGTTTCCGGAGGAGATGGATATGCTTTTCCGCGAGAACTGGCTGCCGATTCGGTATCTTTCTATAGTAAGGCTGGTTGCAAGGATCCGATGCTTCTCAATAGTGATGGTGTCTTCTTTTCTGAGGTTGATGGAAGAAAATGCTTGTTCATTTGCGAGCTGAAAAGTTCCTTTGGTGTAACTCAGATTAGTCATGCTAAGGAGCAGATTGTTGGGACTTTGTTGCGCTTGAAAGCTCAATTGGGCGTTCTGCAAACTCTGCCTGAGTGGGAGTATCATGGTGTAATTGTATCTTATGAGCCAACAGATAACCAGTTGGTTTATGCAAGCAAACTGACGAGTCGTGATGCCAGTTTCTCTAGATATTTGTGTGCGAAGAAGCACAAACTGATACCATCTTCTATCGCCAATAATTTCTATGCTCCGCTAGCATTGCCGGATATTACTATCCATTATGTTGCTGTTCCTGATAGGAAGAATGAATTTCAGGTTGATTTGAGGGAGTTGCTTAATCTTTAATCTTAGTTTCCCGCCAGGCGTCCCGGCGGATTGGCAACCGAGCTCAGAGCCTATGATAAGTTCTGTGATTCTGTAAGTGTTGAAAGAACTCTTCTGGATGACCGATACCAGAAAGGCATGACACAGCGAAGCCTAGAGATTGCCAGAAAGATGCTGGCAAAAGGGATAGATGAAGCGAGGGTGTTTTTTTTTGATGTTGGCAAGGAAAAGGGAGGAAAAATACCTTCAAAAGCTTGCTAGTTTGAAAA
>ERZ1026856.937-NODE-937-length-15881-cov-4.788892_pt1 | contig 15881 bp, 13 predicted proteins | sample MGYA00380158_ERZ1026856 | MGnify/ENA primary metagenome ERZ1026856 (study PRJEB33269, sample SAMEA4719794) | human gut metagenome | biome: human-associated habitat; feature: organic feature; material: feces | place: Cameroon | collected 2013-10 ...
AGCAGCATTTTGAAAACTCCAAAATGCTCGGCAGGAGAAGCGCAGTCAAAAAAGTTCGTTTGGACTTTTTTGACAAGCTGAAAGGGCGTATGACACGCGGTCATACGCCCTTTTCCTTATTTTTTACTTTATTCAAGCTCGAACGCGCCGGTATAGAGCTGGTAATAGGTGCCCTTTTCGGCAAGGAGCTTTTCGTGGCTGCCGCGCTCAATTATCCGTCCGTGGTCAAGCACCATGATGACGTCGGAGTTCATAACGGTCGACAGGCGGTGGGCGATGACGAACACGGTGCGCCCCTCCATGAGCTTATCCATGCCGCGCTGAACGATCGCCTCGGTGCGGGTGTCGATGGAGGAGGTCGCCTCGTCGAGTATCATGACCGGGGGATCGGCGACGGCGGCGCGCGCTATGGCGATGAGCTGGCGCTGGCCCTGAGAGAGGTTCGCACCGTTATTTGAAAGCTCGGTGTCGTAGCCGCCGGGGAGGCGGGTGATGAAATCGTCCGCACCGGCAAGCTTCGCCGCGGCGATGCACTCCTCGTCCGTGGCGTCGAGACGGCCGTAGCGGATGTTGTCCATGACGGAGCCGGTGAAGAGGTTGGTATCCTGAAGCACGATGCCCAGCGAGCGGCGGAGATCGGACTTCCTTATTTTGTTGATGTTTATGCCGTCGTAGCGTATTTTGCCGTCGGCGATATCGTAGAAGCGGTTTATGAGGTTCGTAATAGTGGTCTTGCCCGCGCCGGTCGCGCCGACGAAGGCCACCTTCTGTCCCGGCTCGGCGTAGACGGAGACATCGCTGAGGACCTGCTTGCCCTCCACATACGAGAAGTCCACGTCCGTCATGCGCACGTCGCCGCGAAGCTCGGTATAGGTGAGCGTCCCGTCGCCGTGGGGGTGCTTCCACGCCCAGTGTCCGGTGCGGCGGTCGGTCTCGGTGACGGTGCCGTCGGGAGTGATGTCACAGTTGACGAGAGTGACGTAGCCGTTATCCTCCTCGGGCTTCTCGTCCACGAGGGAGAAGATACGGTTCGCGCCGGCGGAGGCCATGACGATGGAGTTTATCTGCTGGGAGAGATTGTTCACGTTGCCGGTGAACTGCTTCGCCATATTCAGGAACGGCACGAGTATGCTCACGGAAAACGCCATGCCCGAGAGCGAGAGGTTCGGCAGTCCGCTCAGCAGGAACAGTCCGCCCACCAGCGCGAGCAGCACATAGAGGATATTGCCGATGTTGCCGATGATGGGGGCGAGAACGTTCGCGTAGGCGTTGGCCTTCATGCTGTTTTCAAAAAGCTCGTCGTTGACGGCGTCAAAGTCGTCCATGCTCTGCTCCTCGTGGCAGAACACCTTGACGACCTTCTGTCCGTTCATCATCTCCTGGATAAAGCCCTCGGCCGCGGCCACGGACTTCTGCTGGAGACCGAAGAATTTCGCGGAGCCGCCGCCTATCCTCCGGGTGACGAACACCATGGCGCAGATACCTATGACGAGGACGAGCGTCATCCACACGCTGAAATACAGCATGATGGCGAACACCGCCAGCACCACCGCGCCCGACTGAATGAGCGCGGGAATGGAGCTTGAGACGAGCTGGCGGAGCGTGTCGATGTCGTTCGTGTAGTAGGACATGATGTCGCCGTGCTTGTGGGTGTCAAAGTAGCGGATGGGGAGATCCTGCATGCCGTCAAACATCTCGCGGCGGAGCTTGTCGAGGAAGCCCTGCGTCATGACGGCCATGATCTGGGTCTGTGCGAGCGTGGAGAGTATCGCGAGGCTATACAGCAGCGCGAGCAGATAGACATACGGCAGTATCTCGGCCTTCGCGGCGAGCCAGTCGCCGGTCCGGTACCATTTTTCCACCGCGGCAAGCACGTTTTGGATGAACAGTGAGGGAATGGAGGACACGATCGCCGAGAACAGTATAAGGCATACCGTCAGCGGAGCGAGCCGGGGATAATAGCCGAAGAACCTCTTTATCACACGGCCGAGAGCCGCGCCGTCCATCTTCGCCCCGCCTCTGCCGGGAGCGCCCTTATTCATTTTCGCCATCGCTGTCACCTCCTCTTGTCTGCTGCTCGTATACCTCGCGGTATATCTTCGAGGTCCTGAGCAGCTCGTCGTGCCTGCCCATCGCCGCTATCGCGCCGTTATTCATGACGATTATCATGTCCGCGTCCTGCACGGAGGCGACGCGCTGGGCGATGATTATTTTTGTGGTCTCGGGTATGAAGGATCTGAAGCCCGCGCGGATGAGCGCGTCGGTGCGGGTGTCCACGGCGCTGGTGGAGTCGTCGAGGATGAGGACCTTCGGCTTCTTGAGGAGCGCCCGCGCTATGCACAGGCGCTGCTTCTGGCCGCCGGAGACGTTGGTGCCGCCCTGCTCTATCCTGTAGTCATAGCCGCCGGGGAGGCCGCGGATGAACTCGTCGGCCTGCGCGAGCCTGCATGCCTCGGCGCACTCCTCGTCCGTGGCGTTGGGGTCGCCCCAGCGGAGGTTATCCTTTATCGTGCCGGAGAAAAGCTCGTTTTTCTGCAGCACCATGGCCACCGCGCCGCGCAGGGTCTCTATGTCGTAATCCCTCACGTCCACGCCGCCGACCCTGACGCTGCCGCCGGTAACGTCGTACAGGCGGGGTATGAGCTGGACGAGCGTGGATTTGCCGGAGCCGGTGCCGCCCAAAATGCCCACGGTCATGCCCGAGGCGATGTGCAGCTCGACGTCCCTGAGCGCGGACTTCTTCGCGCTTTTACTGTACTTGAAGCTCACGCCGTCGAAGTCCACGGAGCCGTCCTTCACCTCGTATACGGGGTTTTCGGGGTTTTCGAGCGTGGATCCCTCGCTGAGTACCTCGCAGATACGCTTCGCGGACTCGGCGGACATGGTGAGCATGACATACAGCATGGAGAGCATCATGAGCGACATAAGTATCTGCACGCCGTAGGTGAGCATTGCCGAGATCTGGCCCACGTCGATGACGGTGCCGCGGCTCTCCACGATGATCTTGGAGCCGACGACGAGGATGAAGATCATATTGAAATTCATGCACAGCTGCATGAGGGGGCTGTTGAGCGCAACGATACGCTCGGCGCGGGTGAAGTCGGCGCGGATGTTGTCGGAGGCCTTCGCGAACTTCTCCTTCTCGTACTCCTCGCGGGAGAAGCCCTTGACGACGCGCATGCCGCGGACGTTCTCCTCGATGGACTCGTTGAGCTTGTCGTATTTCTTGAACACGGCGCGGAAGGCCGGCATGGCCTTCTTCGCGATCAAAATGAGGCCGAAGATCAGCAGCGGTATGACCACCACGAAGGTCATCGCGAGCCGCCCGCCCATTACCGCCGCCATGGTGACGGAGAATATGAACATCAGCGGTGAGCGCACCGCCATGCGTATGAGCATCATGAACGCGAACTGCACGTTATTTATATCTGTAGTCATGCGCGTGACCAGCGAGGCGTTCGAGAATTTGTCGATGTTCTCAAAGGAAAAGCCCTGCACCTTTTCAAACACGTCGTGGCGCAGATTGCGCGCAAAGCCGGAGGAGGCCTTCGCGCAGGTGAAGCCCGCCCCGCCGCCGCACACGAGCGAGAGCATGGCCATAAGCACCAGAAGGAGTCCGGTCCTCGCCACGTCCGCCATGTGGGCGCCGGCCTTGATGGCGTTCACGAGCTCGGCGGTGATGAATGGGATCAGCACCTCGAGGAACACCTCGCCGACGATAAGCACGAGCGTAAGGATCGCGGGCTTTTTAAATTCCCTCACGCTTGCGTAAAGCCTTTTGATCATTCGTTATCCTTTCCTTTCCCGCAAGAATTTTTCAGCATGACGTCGGTGAGCCGTATAAGCTCGCGCGTCTCCTCCTCGCTCAGTCCCACGGTCAGCGAGGCAAATACCCGCTCGTCCGCCGTGCGCAGCTCCTCGTCGAGCGCGCGGGCCTTCTCGGTGGAGCTTATCAGCTTGCACCGCCTGTCGCTCTCCCCGGGGCGGCAGAGTATGAAGCCCTTTTTTTCGAGCCGTTTGAGTATCTCTGTCATTGTCGGATGTGTGACGTGGGAGGCGTTTTCAAGGTCGTGCTGGGTGACGCCGGCGGAGCCGCCGCGCTCCATTCTGCCGAGCTGGCCCAGCACCCCGAACTGCACTCCCGTCAGTTCCTTTTCCTTCAGCAGCCCGTCAAGCTGCCGCTTGAAGCTCCGGCTTATCACCGAAAAGCGCAGCCCCATGGGCATCTCCTGTTCCATCGTCTCACCTCCATTAAGTAGTGTACGACGTATTTTATACGTTCCGATTTTTAATGTCAAGGGGCTTTTTCGCAAGTTTACCAAAAATACACATATCTTTTTGGGACTATTGCCAATGTCTTGACATCGGTGCGGCGATTTGGTAGCATTTCAAAAAAAGGTTCGGGAGGGCTGAAAAATGATATCCTTCGGTATGCCGACGCTCATCGAGCTTCCGGACGCGGAGAGCAGCGCCGCGCTCTGCCGCGAGCTGGGGCTTGATTTTGTGGAGCTTAATATGAGCTTTCCCCAGTACCAGCCGGAGACGCTGGACGAGGGGAGGCTGCGGGACATTATGGAGCGTTACGGCGTGTATTTCACCATCCATGCCGACGAAAGCACCGACCCGTGCAGCGTGAACCGCCGCATCGCGGGCGTATACTCGGACACGATGGAGTACGCGGTGGCGCTGGCGGGACGGCTGGGCATGCCGTCGGTGAACATGCATTTGCTGCGCGGGGTGTATGTTACGCTGCCGGAGCGGCGCACCTATATCTACGCGGAGAACGAGGAGCTGTACCTCGACGGCCTGCGGCGCTTTCGCGACAGGATGGAGCGCGCGGCCGGGGACAGCGGCGTGCGCGTCTGTATCGAGAACACCGACGGCTTTGACCTGCCGTTTCTCGCCCACGGGGTGGACACGCTGCTCGAAAGCCCGGCCTTTGCCCTGACCTACGACATCGGCCACGACAACGCCATCGGCGGCGCGGACCGTGAATTCATTCTCGCGCGCTCCGACAGGCTCATGCATATGCACATGCACGACGGCGCGGGACAGAGGGTACACCTCGCGCTCGGCGACGGGGATATGGATATGGCGTGGTACCGCGCCCTTGCGGAGCGCTGCGGCTGCCGGGCGGTCCTTGAGACAAAGACCGTCGCGGCGCTGAGAAAGTCAGTGGAGTACCTGCGCGTCCGGGGCTGGATATAGCCTATGAAGAAAACCGTGTGCGCTCTCCCGCACGCGGTTTTTATTTGGTGTGGATATGCGGTTTTTGCCGGCGGGATATGCTACAATGACTGCGGCGGCGTATGTACACGGCGCGGAGAACGCCGCTCGCCGACCGGCGGCCGTAAGGCGGCCTCAAAATAAATATAAAGGAGTACCGCGATCATGAGCTTTTCCTCTCGGACAGCACCATCGGGATATCCATGTGGACCATCCTTCTCTCCCTGCTTGAATGCACGACTGTCACGCTCTTTTTTATCGGCTGCGTGTACTATGTCAGGGTCGCGAAAAAGAAGGGCAGCAGGCTCAGCGCCGCGCTTGCCTCGGTGTCGACGGCGCTTGCGTTCATCGGCGGTGGGGAGCTTCGCGACCGTGTGGCCGAACATCATCGCCCAGATAGTCAACAGCGCGGGCTATGCCGCCTTCATCATCGCCAACAAAAAGCTCCTTGAGAAAACGGCCTGAGCACAAAAAAATCAAACGCAACCGCCGGTTGACACATTTCAAGCCCCGTTTGGTGGCAGGCAACCGCCGCAAGCTGTACTATAGGTGCCATCAAGCACAGGAGGGAAAAACATGATATTAGCAGACAAGATAATCGAAGAGCGCAAGAAGCTCGGCCTTTCTCAGGAGGAGCTTGCCGATAAGCTGGCCGTTTCACGTCAGGCCGTGTCCAAATGGGAGAACGCGCAGTCCATCCCCGATCTGCAGAAGATCGTGGCAATGTCGCAGCTCTTCTCCGTCAGCACCGATTACCTTTTGAAGGATGAAATGGAGACCGCGGTCGTGACCGAATGCGGCGCGGACGAGGACAGAGAGGTCCGCCGCGTGAGCATGGAGGAGGCGAACGATTTTCTCTCCGCCATGGAGCAGCAGGGAAGGACCGTCGCCTTGGGAGTGATGCTGTGCATATTCTCCCTGGTGCTGATCGTATTCCTCGCCGGGCTTTCACAGGCGAAGATAGCCGGTATCACCGAGACGACCGCCTGCGCCGTCGGCCTTGCCGCGTTGTTCCTTCTTATCGCCGCCGCCGTTTACCTCTTCATCCAGAACGCGAGCCGGACGGAGCGCTTCAAGTACCTTGAAAAAGAGGTGTTTGAAACGGCCTACGGCGTCTCCGGACTCGTGAAGGAGAAAAAGGCCGCCTTTGAGCCGGTATACACGAGATACCTCTCGCTCGGCGTAGTCCTCTGCCTGCTCTCCCCGCTGCCGCTGATCGTGGGGGCCGTTATCTATGAAAGATCCGAGCTGCTGGCGGTCAGCCTGGCGGCGCTGCTGCTGTGCATTGTCTCGCTCGGCGTGTACATGATCGTCCGCGTCTCGACGGTGAAGGAGAGCTTCCGTATACTTCTTCAGGAGGGCGAGTACAACAAGGCCGACAAGAAAAACCCCGTCGCCGGTACGGTCAACGCCATCTACTGGGGTCTTGCCCTGACTGTATACCTCGCGTGGAGCTTCATCACGATGGACTGGGGCTACACATGGATAGTCTGGCCCATCGCGGGCGTGCTGTGCGCGCCGGTGATCATGACCGCCAAGCTCATCGGCGGCAGGAACAAGTGACCGCGAATATACGCTCTGCGAGGTCGTCCACCCCGCGCGGAAAACTCGGCAGAAAAGTTTTCAAAATCGGGATTGTTTGGCCGGAAAAAGTATGCTATAATCCCTGTAACGAGTAAAACACCATACTTGTCAAGGAGGAAACATCATGGCCAGAGATTACCCCAAGGAATTTGAGCCGATCGTCGCCAAGGCAAGATCGCTGGGCAAGCCCATGCGCGTTGCCGTTGCGGCCGCCAATTCCGAAAACATACTCCGCGGAGTTTTCGCGGCGGAGGACGACGGGTTCGTAAAGCCCATTCTCGTCGGCAACGAGGATAAGATACGCGCCGTCGTTAACGCCATCGGCGAGGGCGGGCGCGAGCTTGACATCCACGGCGTGTTCGGCGGAGACAACCCCGTCCAGTACGCCATCGAGATGATAAATTCCGGCGACGCGGACACTCTCATGCGCGGCAACTGCCAGACCAGAGACTATCTTCTCCCCGTACTCAACAAGGCAAACCACCTCATCGAGGACGACGCTCTCGTCACCCATGTGGTGTTCCTGAAGGTCCCCGGCTATGAGAAGGTACTGGCGATCTCGGACGTCACGCTCCTCATAAATCCCGACCTTGCCGAGCGCAAGCAGGTGCTGCTGAACATGGTCGACGCGATGAAGATACTCGACATCGAACACCCCAACATCGCGCTCCTGACGATGGTGGAGAAGCCCTGCTTCCACATGCGCGACACCGTCGAGGCGCAGACTCTCGTGGCAAAGCACAAGAAATACCCCATCGCCGACTGCAACATCGCCGGCCCCATCTCCTATGACCTCATCATGAGCAAGGAAGCGGCGCGGCTCAAGGAATACGACTGCCCCTACTGCGGCGAGTTCGACGGTATCGTCGTGCCGAACCTCATGGCGGGCAACCTGCTGGTCAAGGTGCTGATGAACAACGCGGGCGCGGTGGGCTTCGGCCTCCTCACCGGCGCAAAGATACCCATCGCCATCAGCGGCAGGAGCGACGCTCCCGAGCAGACCTATCTCTCCCTCGCCGCCTGCGCCGCAAAGCTGGTAAAGTAAATATACCGCGCGAAAGCGCATGAAAACAGGCACCCGCGAGGGTGCCTGTTTTCATGTCCCCACGGCCCCGGTGAGCGTCAGGCTCCGCCGGGGCCGCGTGTATTTCCGGTGCTGCGTTACAGCACATAGTCGGCGGCGTTGATGACCTTGGTGTCGAGCGCGCCCTTGAGGCCGCCCATAACGTCCTTCATCATCTCGCCGACGCCGTTCTCCGCGCCGCCTATGTGGCCGACGTCGCTGCATACCATGGCGACCGCGTCCTCAAGCTCCGCGCTGCACTTGACTATACCGCAGTCCTCGATGTACAGCCGCTCGGTGATAAGCTCCTTGGGGACGTCGGGGTCGATGGCCACCACGCCGCAGTCGATGACGTCGATGCCCTGCGGCTGCTGCTCGAGCATCCATTTTGTGACCCTGACGAGCGGCTTATCCTCCATGACCGCCCCTCTGCGTCTCGCGGTCTTTATCTCCCCCGCGATATCGCTGAGCGCCGAGAGCAGCTTATCTTTGAACGCCTCCGGCACCTTCGCGTCCCCGCGGACGTTCAGGTACGCGAGCTTTTCGAGCGCGCCGCCGTCCTCGGGTACGGTCACGTCGCCGATAACATACAGCTTGTCTCCGTAGCGGCGCAGGGCGTCGCCGTCGAGCGTGACGTCGTCCGTGACCACGGCGGTGCCGTCGGGGACGACGACGATGTCCGTCTTTTCGTCGATGAGAGCGATGAGCGCCTCCGCCTTGGACTCGGCGACGATCGCCTCTCTGGTGCTGAAGCTCACGCCCTTGGCCTTGAGCTTTTCCGCGTCAAGCGCGGGGTCGACCATTATCATGCGCTTGCCGGACCAGTAGAGGGCGCTCTTCGCGCGCAGCTCGAACAGGCGGTCGATGACGGCGTTGCGCTTGAGGACTATCGCGCCGTCCGGGTAGCAGGAGACGACGCCGTTGACCTTCACGCCGCGCAGCTTCGCGTAGATGCTCTCGGGGCAGGTGAGAAGGCCGTTCACATACATGCCCATACACTGCCCGAGCTGCTTTTCCGTGTCGGGGCCGATGGTGAGAGAGCCGTTGACGACCATGTAATACTTCGACCCAGGGACAGCGTCGCCGGCCTTTATCTCGGCCCCGCCGTCGACGGTGCGCAGCTCTGCATCGTCCTCTGCTTCAAGAACGTCGGCGCAGTTGAGCGCGAGCGGCAGCCTGCTCATGACAGCCTTCGCGTTGGGGCCGGACAGCACCGTGGCGCAGTTGACGGTGATCTGCTCGTAGTGGGAATAGTTTTCCTCGAGTATCTTTCTCGCGTCGCAGGTCGCGCAGTTGACGATCAATTTCTTAGCCATATTCGTTTCCTCCGTTATAGATCAAGATTTTTCAGGAATTTGCGGGTGCGTGACAGTTTTGAACGGACCGTTCCGGGCGGGAGATCAAGCATTCGGGATATCTCCTCGGCCGAGTAGCCGTCGAAGTACCTGAGCTGAAAGACGGCTCTGTCCTGCGGCGCGAGGCTCTGGAGCAGCATGGCGTTTTCGACCTCCTGCATGCCCTGATCCTCCGCGCACTCGCTCCGGCAGCTCTGCAGATATTCGCTCTCGAGCGCGGCGCGGCGGCAGCGGTCAAAAAACAGGTTCTTGAATGTGCGGAACAGCCATGCCCGCCGTTTGCTTCCGGACAGCTCCTCGACGGTCTGCGCGTTCATGAGCGCGCGCACGAAGGTCTCCTGCACAAGGTCCTCTGCAAGCTCCCGGCTCCCGCTCATGTGCGTGCCGAAGGCCACAAGCTCTTTGTAATGCTCCTCATAGAGTTCTTCCCACAAGGCTTTCGTCCCTCCCTTCTGCACAGATAACGAACGGCGGGCGGAAAATGCTGCACGCCGAACAAAAATTTTTTAAGAAAAATGCGGGAGATCCCCGCTCCCGCATTTATATGGTCCCCTCTCCGGCCGCAAAGCGACCGGACTACACACGGATACAGGCGCCGTACCACTCGTGCGGCGGAAGCTCTGATCTGAACGCCGCTTCAAACATCGGATACAGCTCTCTGTAAGTTTTCCCTTCCGCCACGATCTTTTTCAGCTCGGCCGTCCTCAGCGGGATTATCTTCATCCCGGCCACGGACCTTGAATAGTCCTGCGGATCGTAAAACGGAGTTGTTTTCCTGCCGCGAAAGTCAGCGATAACGTTAATATCGAGATAGTTTGAGACGAAAACGCAGTAGGAATCCGCATTGCCGGTACGCAGCAGGTGTCTCCCCAGATGTCTCGAAACGGGTTCCATTTCCATCCTGCGCTGATTCGTGCTGTCGGCAAGCGTCGCTTCGAGCAGGAGCGTATGCTCCGGATAGCTCTCCGCCGCTTCGTATTCGTATACTATGTCGGCCTCTCCGCCGGCGGCGTGCGTTTTCGGCAGCAGGTCGGCGTCGAGCGAAAGCTTCATATAGTCGAGTATCCTTCCGCGTCTTTCGCTCACCTTGTACCACAGGATGCCCAGCACATATTCAAAGATAGTAGGTATATCGGCGTTATCGGTCACCATGGCCCTGATCTCGGCGTCGCTCCTGCGCTCGAAGCAGTCGAGCAGCGTCAGCAGCTCAGCGTCGGTAAATTTTGTGTCGATAAGGTGCTGCAGCCTCCTGTAGCGCACGTCCTCCAGCGCCTCCCGCGCGGACCGCATGTCGGAGACAGCAACGCCGAGCTCCTCGCCGATCCCGGCGGCAACGGCCTCATCGCTGACGGCAAGGGCGGCGGATATGTCCGAAATGGCGCAGTCCTCGTGCAGCAGCTCCGACGGGGTGAACGCCTCCGAATAAAGGCTTTGCATTGCCGGCTTGAAGAAATGCCGGGGCGCGATGTCGAGCCTGACGATACCGTCCTCGAACAAAACGACGTCCGTCGTCCTGATGTACCGGCGGTTCAGGTCAAGGTAATCCGCCAGCGTGGCCTTTGCCTTGAAGAGGTGCATGGTGTTGAAGAACGCCCTTTTGAAGCTCTCCTCGTCCGTAACGTCGTCGAACACGCCGGGTCTCAGGTGTGCCGCGGGGTCCTTCCTGATCGCTGCGGCGGACGCGGTATCGAAAAGATAGCCGCGCCACCAGCTCCCGATGTTTATTTTCCCTGCGGCAAGATACACCGACGGTACGCATTCGGTCCTTTTATTTACGAACGTCTCGAACAGCGCGTTATAGAGCGCGTGGTACGGCCTGTCGTACCGCCTGCTCTTTCTGTTGAAGCCTATCTCGCATATAAGCTCCTCCGTCGCCTCGTTTTCAAGGAGATACGTCAGCGCCGCCCTGTAGTTGGGCATATCCAGCAGTCGGCCCGTGATGATATCGTCGACGGAGGTGTTCCCGGCGCGAAGTTCCCCGATGCCCCGGGCGATCTCCTCCGTCTCTCTTTCGCCGATACACAGCGGCAGCAGGTATGTATACTCGTCGAGCGTCAGATAGCCGAAGCTGTCGAGCAGATGCAGCAGCACCAGAAACGGGCGGACGGTGTGTCCGTCCACGGTGTAGTATGTTTTCAGCAGCTGCTTTAGATAAATATAGCTGTCTCTGGCTATCCCGAGCCGGCCGTCGGGAGAAAAATCGCCCTCGGCGCTGATCCTCAGCAGGGCCTTCCCGGCATTGGTCAGTCTTCTGCCGCCGTCTATCAGCCCGATGTCGACCAGCCCGGAGGTCTTTTCGCGCCCGTCCTTGGGCTTGTTCCCGGCCTCTCCCTCGACAAAGCCCTTTGCGCGCATAAAGTCATAGTAGCGCGTCTGCAGCGCTGCGTTCCCCGCCCATGTCTCGTTTCTGTTTTCATCGAGCGTCCAGAACTCATCCAGCAGCGCGAGCTGTTCCTCGATCGTCTTATTGAAGTTCTTTGTCCGGAAGCTCGTCGTACCGAGGCTCCAGCAATAGCTCCTGTACGCAAGTGCATTCGGCATGTCCGTATCCCTCTCAGTAATTGATTATCAGTACCTCTTCCGAGGAGGACGTTCTGTCCTTGGTTTGATAATTTGAGTTTGAATAGCTGTAGTCGAGCGGTACGGCCCTGTATCTGTCCGGGTTTTTCCCGAGCCACTCCAACAGAATGCCGTTCTCCCTGCCCTTGCTCCTGAGTACGTTCGAGAGCGCGAAGCGGATGCTCCGGCCGTCCAGCTCATCCAAAAGCGCGTACAGGTCTCTTTCGTCGGTCTCGTCCCAGCCACCCCGCTCGTTATAAGCCGCGCAGGTTATCAGATAAGGGGGGTCCGCGTAGACAAAGTCCCGCGGCGTCAGCGCGGAGATGTCAAGCTCCCTGAAATCGCGGCAGGTGAAGGTGCAGCTCTGCTCCCGGAGCCTGTCGATAAAGGCGGCGAGCTTCCGCTCCATCGCCCTGTTGAAGTCCCTTTTCCCGACCGGGAGATTGAACTCGCCGCGGGAATTGAACCTGATCTGATTATTAAAGGCGTACACGATCAGCACATAAAGCATGAGATAGCCGTGTTCATCAAGGCCGCCGGCTCGCCGCCGGTTAAAGTCCGCGCGCAGTCTCAGGTACCCTTCCCTGTTATACCCGCCGAGACCCCCGCCGCTCTCGCAGCCGTAAAACGCGTATCCGTTCCTGCTGCTGAGGGAGAGGCCGTAGCGCTCTATGACGGCGCAGACCCCGTCCATGACCGCCTCTCTGCCGAGCGTTCTGAAGGTCCCGTACAGACCGATCAGCTCCTCGTTGAGGTCATTGTATATGACCCGGCCGCATTCGGCATTGACGCCGACATTGCATCCGCCGCAGAACAGGTCCGCAAAAACGTCTATGTCCTTCGGGAACAGCGGCAATATCTGCGGCAGCAATTTATACTTGCCGCCGGTATAGTTGAGCGGTGAACATATCATTGCGGTCTGCTCCCATCAAAGCAAGTGCAGAGAAAAAGTCTTTCGGCGTTTTCCGTTATGTCGGATCTTCCGGTGGTAAACGCCTTATAGCTCTCCTCAAAAACTTTTACGTTCCCCTTCCGGCTCAGTATCCTCATGATATCCTCGTCGGAGATCTTGGCATTGGAGCGGCTGTTGCCCTTTTCGGCCATATTGTTGTACGAAAGCAGGATATATCCGGCCTTTATGTCGTTTATCAGCGTCTCAAACGCCTTTGCCGCGCCGATGGTGCAGTATTTGCTTTTCAGGCCGCTTCGGTCCATTTTTTTCGCGACGCCGAAAACCTCGGGCTTTTCCCAGCGCGCGACGTTCTCGAGCAGATGATATGTGTCGCAGTACTGCCTTGAGTTATACGGAGGATCGATATACACAAGGTCCGCCTCTATCCTCTTGACGAGATTATTCGCATCCTCGTTGAAGCACAGGTTCCGCGGGTCGTTCCGCACCTCCGCCTCCGGGACGCAAAGCTCGAGCGAGCCTTCAAAGCCGGCGCCCTTTCTGTATGCATCGTAATGCCCGCAGGTCACGGCGATCTTATCCATCGCGTACAGCAGCGACGTTATCAATATCGCCCTCTCGCGCTTGTTCAGTTTCCCCTTTTTATAGTTCTGCTCTACGTCCTCGCGGATAAAGCCGATCCTTGCGCAGTCCCTCCTGCTGAAATATGTATCCGCAAAATTGACCGTCATGTAATTCTCGCCGCAGTCTGTCCGCGCGTTGTACCCGATGACATAGCCGATAATTTTCTGCCTGTCATAGCCTTCCGCCCCGAACCACGCGTAATTGCAGATGTAGTTGCTGTACATGAGGTCGTTGGTGATGAGAGCCTTGTCCGTAAAGGCTGATGCGACGGCTCCGGTACCCGAAAAAATATCGGCTACCGTTTCGATCCCTCCGCATTCGGCATCCACGACGCCTCTGATGAACGAGGTCAGCTTGTATTTATTGCCCAAATAGCGTCTGTTGTATATCAATGAGGTCTTATAGCTCATTTCATCTGCGCCCATCGCGAGTCCCCCGCCGATACTTCTTCTTTATTTTACACGGTGTTCTGCCCGATAAACCGGACCTGCCGATACACCGCCTCTATTATATTATAACTCGGCTTTGCGGCTTTTTCAACCGATCATGTCTGATAGCCGGCCCGGGAAATTTTCCGTTGACAAGCGGGGCGCGCCGTATTATAATACTTCAAAAATGAACAATCCATTTTTGAAAGAAGTGATACCGTGAACCTGATCGCCGCAACGACCAGAAAATTTTTGCTGGCGTACAACGCCGTCTGCAAGCCCTTCTGCCGTGAGCTGGGGCTGCCGCAGACGTCGTTCGACATACTGATGTTCCTCGGGAACAATCCCGAACACAACACGGCCAGCGACATCGTCGAGATACGCAACATCAAGGCGAACCTCATCTCCGTGAACGTGGACCGGCTGGTCAGGGACGGCTATCTCACCCGCCATGCCGTAAAGGGCGACCGGCGCAAGGTGGAGCTGCTGTGTACCGAAAAGGCCCAGCCCATCATCGCCGAGGGGCGAAAGATACAAAAGGCCTTTGCCGACAGGCTGTTTGCCAACATGGACGGCGACGTCCGCAGGGCGTTTTCGGCGGCAATGGGCATTATCGAGAAAAATCTGGACGAGATACTTGAGTCGGAGGAAAAGTCATGAGTACGCTGACGGTGATGCTTGTCACCTTTTTCGCGGGCATGGGCGCGGGTCTCGGCACCGGCTTTGCCGGGATGAGCGCGGCGGCGGTCATCAGCCCGATGCTCATCACCTTTTTGGGGGTCGACCCCTACATGGCGGTGGGCATAGCGCTGTCGTCGGACGTGCTGGCCAGCGCGGTCTCGGCCTACACCTACCATAAAAACAAGAACCTCGACATAAAAAACGGCCTTATCATGATGGTGAGCGTGCTGGTCTTTACCGTCGTGGGCAGCTATGCGGCAAGCCGCGTCCCCTCGTCGACGATGGGCGGCTTTTCCGTGTTCATGACGTTCCTTCTGGGCGTCAGGTTCATCGTGCGCCCCGTCATGACCACCAAGGAGGCGATGTCCCGGGTCTCCGCCAAAAAGCGCGCGGTCCAGTCCGTCGTCTGCGGCGTGATGATCGGCTTTATCTGCGGCTTTGTGGGCGCGGGCGGCGGCATGATGATGCTCCTCATCCTCACGAGCGTCATGGGCTACGAGCTCAAGACCGCCGTCGGCACGAGCGTGTTCATCATGACCTTTACCGCGCTGACGGGTTCGCTCTCGCACTTCGCCATCGGCGGCACGCCGGACGTCCTGATATGGGTGCTGTGCGTGGTATTCACGTTCGTGTGGGCGCGTGTGGCCGCGGTGTTCGCGAACAAGGCCCAGCCCAAGACTCTTAACCGCGCGACGGGCGTCGTCCTCGTGGTGCTGGGCGCGGCGATAATGATATTCCGGCAGCTGAGCTGAACGACTTGAAACAACATAAGGAAGGGAGACATGCTCCATGAAAGAAGTCAAATCACCCAAAAAGCCAATGCTGAGCTACTATCTGACCATCATCTCGGTCATACTGCTGTTCAACCTGATCGTCACCCCGCTGCTCATGGAGCGGCAGGTGGAAGAGGTGGACTACGGCACCTTCATGACCATGATCGATGAGAAAAACATCGGCAAGGTGCAGATCGAGGATTCCGAGATCGTCTTTACCGACAAGGACAACACGAAGGTATACACCACCGGCGCGATGGACGACCCGACGCTGACGCAGCGCCTGTACGACTCCGGCGCGGTCTTTACCCGGGAGGTGCAGCAGGCGCAGTCGCCGCTGGTGAGCTTCCTTGTGACGGGCATACTGCCGCTGCTCATCTTCGTCGGTATCGGCCAGTACATGAGCAAGAAGCTGATGGATCAGGCCGGCGGGAAAAATTCCCTCATATTCGGCGGCGCGGGCAAGTCCAACGCGAGAGTGTACGTCCAGTCCACCAAGGGCATAAAGTTCAGCGACGTCGCCGGCGAGGACGAGGCCAAGGAGAGCCTCGCGGAGATAGTGGACTATCTTCACGACCCCTCGAAGTACACCGAGGCCGGCGCCTCCATGCCGAAGGGCATTTTGCTCGTAGGCCCTCCGGGAACGGGCAAGACCATGCTCGCCAAGGCCGTGGCCGG
>ERZ1026856.940-NODE-940-length-15846-cov-9.944779_pt1 | contig 15846 bp, 10 predicted proteins | sample MGYA00380158_ERZ1026856 | MGnify/ENA primary metagenome ERZ1026856 (study PRJEB33269, sample SAMEA4719794) | human gut metagenome | biome: human-associated habitat; feature: organic feature; material: feces | place: Cameroon | collected 2013-10 ...
GGGCTGTGATTGCTTCACTGCCTGCCGTGATTGTTCCGTTCAAGGTTGCTGCTTCGTGCGTTACGCTTGTCGCTGCAAGGGTGGTTACGGTAGGTGCAGTTACGCCTTGTGCGTTTTGTGTGGTGAAGCTTGTGCTTACCCACGCTGATTGACTGCTTTCGCATACGGCTCTTACTTCAACGGTGTAGGCTGTGCCGGCGGTCAAGCCTGTGAAGGTCTTGCTTGTCGTGGTAACGGTTTCCGCCGTGCCGCCTGCCAAGCGTACTTCATAGCTGCTTGCCGTGCCGTTCCAAGTTACTTCTGCCGATGTCTCGGTGATGTTGCTTGCTGTAAGGGCTGTCGGTGCGTCGCAAGGCTCTACTTGTGAGCTTTGTGTGGTGAAGCTTGTGCTTACCCATGAAGAGTTGCTGCTTTCGCATACCGCTCTTACTTCAACGGTGTAGGCTGTGCCGGCGGTCAAGCCTGTGAAGGTCTTGCTTGTCGTGGTAACGGTTTCCGCCGTGCCGCCTGCCAAGCGTACTTCATAGCTGCTTGCCGTGCCGTTCCAAGTTACGGTTGCTCCCGTCTCGGTAACATTGCTTGCTGCAAGGTCGGTCGGTGCATCGCAAGGGGCAGGAGTGTCGCCACCTGTCTCGATTATTGACAAGTTGTCTATTATCGCTCCCGGTTGTGTTCCTATACTACTATCATTCTTCCATACGAATACCAACTTTCTAAGTGTATTCGGTTGGTTAGCTATGGTTGCTCTCATGGTTTGAGTTCCGGTCAACAAATTGATATACTTTGTTGAGGAAGTTTTTCCCATTATCACATTTGAAGAATAGCTATAAACAGAGTAATACATACTACTTGTTGATGCTTCATAACTTGCAGAGTCTGCACTAATCCAAAATACTTTCAAATAATCACTAACATTTTCTCCTCCTATGGTCAAGTCGAAACTGATGGTCAAAGAATCGCTTGTTCCTGTTTCAAAAAGTTTCTCGGCAACAACAACAGAGAACGCACTAATATTATAATTGGTCGTTGCTCCATTGTCATTTGAAATATACAAAGCTCCGCTTGTTGCTCCTGTTGGAGTTCCGACATGCCATTTATTGGTACATGTGCCATTCTTCAACGCCCAACCATTGTTGCCCGCTACATCGAAGTCGCAAGAGTAAGGAATGGATACCTCAACCATTTGTGTCGAGAACGAAACCATATTTGTTGCTTCCGACTCCTCAGTGCCGCAATCCGTGGTTACATAGACCTCATATTGCGTTGAAGCATCCAAACCGGTCAAAGCCACGCTTACATCAGTGGCAGGTACTGAGATATAGTCTTCTGCACCCACTTCTCTGTAATAAACATTCCAAGCAGAGTGGCTTTCATCGTTATCCGTCCAAGAAATAGTTGCCGAGTTCGACGTAATATCGGATGCAACAACAGATGCAGCCTCAGGTCTCATACAAGAAGGTACAACCTTTATCGTAAGGTCATCTACGTACATATTTCCGCCATAATCTGACACAGCTTTGAGAATTACATAATGTGTACCGCTCAATTCTGTAGGGAATATTATTTCTTGTTCTTCCCAACCTGTCGTTGTCGAATGCAAAGTAACAGTTGTCAAAAGTGTTGCATTTTCTTCTGTTGGAAGATTGTTAATATACACAAGTACACTGTCATTATCGCTTGCATACGATGTAGTTCTATACATCCAGAACGACATCATCATATTTTGCGAGAAATCAAAAGAAGGAGAAATCATAGTGGAAGTGCTTCCTTCTGATGCATTAAAACTTTGGTACTTCAACATATTGCTACCGCCGTGAGGAGTACAATCAGGAGATGTTCCTGTTGTAGCCACATTCCATTGATAAGAAGATGAATTAGTCGATGTGTAAGAAACGTCCCAACAATTCAATCCGTTCTCAAAGCCTTCAACGTAAGGGAACTCACTTATGGCATCATCGAAGCATCTTGTTCTGAAGTTTATTACAGATGATGGAGCAGATTGACTTGTACCACAGTCTCCTACAACATATAAGCTGTATTGTGTTGTGGCAGTAAGGTCTGTAAGAGTTACCTCTGTTGTTGAAGCAGGGACAGCGGTGTACTCTTCATCACTTGCTTGCTTATAATAAACTATCCAAGCGGTATTTGTCTCATCTGCTATGTTTATCGTTGCGGAGCTTGCAGCAGGTACTACCGTAATATCGGCAACTTGAGGTCTCGAACAGTTGGAAATAGATACCGTAACCTCGTCTATACGCATGTAGTCACCCGGTGTTGAAGCATAGAATGCCAAACGATACGAACCAACTAAATCAGTCAAAGGAATATCGAAAGAAGTATAGTCTGTTGAGTTGATTGTTATGGTTTGTAATAACTGGAATAATGATGTATCGGCTCTTGAAGTCATGTCTTCGTTCTCATCTACATTGTAGTACATTATCTTCAAAGTTTCATCTACACTGCTTTTCTTGGCAACAAAAGATAATGTTTCTGTTCCTGCCAAATCAAAAATAGGCGAGATAAACCAATCGGATATCGTATCGGCAGAAACTGAAGTCGAATTGTACATATACAAGTGTCCTCCTGTACCATTATAAGAAGCCGAAGCGGTATTACTGTGTTGCCATTTGTATGAAGAGTGCTTACCGTTGATATTAATCCAACACATAGGGGCAAAAGAACCGGAAGAAGTTATATCTCCGGAACGATACCAAATAGGAGCATCGAAATTCTCAATGAATGGAGTTTCTTCCGTTACCGTAATATTCTCACATACTGTTGCGAAAAGATAATACCCGTTACTATTGTTCGGAATAAACAAGGAAGAGTCCTCATCGCAAAGAGTACGAACTCTGACATCGTACATTGTTCCGGAAGTGAGGTTGTCTATTAGATTACCTTCCAAACTTGTTGTAACATGTGATTGCCATTCCGTTGCTTCATGAACTTTGTATTGAATTTCCCATTGTCCGCCAGCTTCAGCTTCTATGTCAAAGGTCAAAGAGTGGGCTGTTGCTCCGTTCTCTGCAAGGTCGATATCGGTAGGGGATGTACAATTTATCGGTATTATGGAAATATTATCAATCTGAACGCCGACGCTGTCTCCGCCACTATAATCTTGTCTCCATGCAAAAACAAGTTGTTTTACGGAGTTGGCAACCGTGTTACCATCAATAAATATTTCCCCTTGGAGAACTTGTCCTTCCGTCAAATTGAACTTGGTTATACCACCTGAATAAGTAAATCCTGATTGTACAGTAGAAGAACCTGCCCAGTTTGGCAAAGAAGTTCCTGCAACTAATGTGGTATCCCATCTGAATAATCCGACTTTCACATAATCGTAATTACTTTCTCCACCTCCTTTGTAATCGAACGTGATTTTGTAGAACGGTGCGTTACCGAATTGGATATTTCTTGTGGCATATACAATCTTGGTTCCAGCGACATCATAAGACAAAGTAGCTCCATTATCAGAAGAAAGATATAATTTATGTTCCTCCGGTGTTGCTGTTTCTGCTCCTATAAACCACTTGGTCGTCATTGTTCCGTTGATAAGTGTCCATTGTGCATTTTCCTCTTCGTCTTCGAAATCGCAAGTATAAGGTACCGCCGCTGCAGATTGCGGTGTTGCTACAGTAACAGGATTTGACCAAGAACCACCACAGTCATATTGAACCATGAAAGTATAAGTGGTATTCGGTGTCAAGTTGTCCACTTGATAAGGGAAAGTCGTACCATTAGGTACGCTTATGGTTTCTACACCGTCTTCACCGGGTGTTACAGTTGTTCCCTCTGCATAAGCAACAGTCCAACCACTGCTAACTTCCGGTGTAACCGCCCAGCTAAGCACAACCGAGGTAGTCGAATTTGCATCTGCCTCCATCGACAACATATCTGCACAGTCTGTATGTTCTTCGATTTTTACATCGTCTATATGCAAGTCATTGTCCTGTCCTGTTACAATCTGTCTCTGCTCCCCGTAGAAACCTATCATTACGTTACCCGTATATCCGAGTTCTGTCAAATTTGCTTTTACTATTTGACCGCTTGTGGATACCTGAGAAAGGTCTTGTGTCGTCTGTCCTTCATAAGGTGGTTCCCATGTCAACGCATCGATGCTATCCCAAGTCGAACCTCCGTTTTGAGAAATCAAAACCATGAACTTTTGTCCCTCACAACCTACCGGAGCTACGGTATTATTATATTTCGTAAACGCAAGAGTGAATTTCAAGTCATATTGAGTACTTCCATCACCCAAATCTATTGTCGGACTTATCAACCACTCTTGTCTATCCGCAACTGTTGCACTCGTTTTGTATATATTCATTCTTGCATGTTGAGAACCCGACATAATACCCTCTTTTGTCCAACTGCCCCAACCTGTCGAACCGTAAGTCAAAGGTGTGGTTGCTACATCCGAAAGAAATCCCTGTGCTCCTTTCCAGCAAGATGTCATTGATGTAAGTGAAGGAAATGTCGTGAAATCTTCAACAAACGGAACAGGGACTGCCGAGCAAAGAGTCGCTACACTTAAAGGCGGATCAAAAGGAAAACCCGTCTCTGTTCCATCACCACAAACGGCTGTTACATTTATCGTGTAAGCAGTTGCAGCAGGAAGTTCTGACAATATATAACTGTTTTCTGTTACAGGAACTACAGTCCAATCTGCTGCATTGCCTGTTTTATAATACAAGTTGTAAGAAGCAACTCCCTCAACTTCATTCCATGTAACACTTATTTCGCTATCCGTTACACCGGTCGTAACCAGACCATCAGGGCGTGCACAAGAAGGGGCGGCTTTCACCATTACATTGTCCAAAAACACAGAACCATGACCTATGGTTTTGTTTCTGACGAATGCCAAACGGTATTGTCCGACGAGACTTTCAAGAGATAACTCTCGCTCAGCATAACTTGTTGTCAAATTTGTTATAGAATCGATTGCCACGAAGTTTGCAGTATCGGCAACAGAGGTTATGTCCCCATCGGTCAAAGCATACGCATATATTCTCAACTCCGGAGTATATGATGTGGAAGACTTCTTGGTATAGAACGACAACACCTCATTGCCCGTCAATTCCAAAACAGGAGTTATCAACCAATCATCGTTTTTATAGGTAGCCAATGTAGCAGATGATGAGCTATATCCGGACATATATGCAGCTTTACTGCCTTCATAAGACGTAGAAGTAGTTTCCCATTTGTAAGAAGAACCACCTCCATTGATGTTCAACCAGCAATAAGGTGCGGTAATTGTTCCGGTCATCAAGTCCAGATTATTCCAATTACTTTCAAAACCTTCGAACCAAGGAAATGCTGTAATAACATCACAGGCTGTATTGAATGAACAATTTACCCAACTGCTTTCTCCATCACTGCAAATAGTCTTCACCCTGAAATCGTATCTTGATGAACTGTTGAGACCGCTCAAAGAAACAGATGTTGAAGTAGTCGTACCACTGACAACATTCTCAGACTCCCAAGTTTCGGAAGCAAGTTTGTACTGATACTCGAAATTGCTTTCTTCGCTTGTCCAAGAAATATCAGTTCCGTCTGTTGTCAAGTTTGAAAGTGTAAGTCCCGATACCGGATAGCAAAAACCATCAGCAGAATTAATCGTAAATTTTATATTGGGACGTTGTGTACTGATAGAGCCACTGCTGCCGCCGATAGTTGTGGGGTCGGAAAGGTTGGCAGGTGTAGAGTCTCCACGCTTATAGATGGTTTTAGAAACAGTAGTAACTGTGGAATTATAATTTCTGCCATTGCCTGCATAACTACCTGTTGTGTTTACGTAAGCAACTACAATATTTCCTTCTCCGCTGTACACAAATGGTGTGGTGAGTGTAATAGTTGTCCAACCTTGAGAGAAAGTAACATTTCCTTGATAGACCATTGTAAGACTGTCAAGAGGTACAAGATCCGTACCGTTGGAAAAAGAACTTCTCGGCACTTCCCCCATGTAAATAGTTGAATTTACTGTTGCACTCGAAGCGTATGCAAAGTCCCATGCAAGAGCAGAGATAATTCCTGCATTTGCAATCTCTTCAACATCGTAAATCGATTGCGCGTACGAATATTTGTAAAAATGCGATACAGGTGCATAGCTCTGCGTAGCTGTACCATTCCCAACTTGTACCACAAGTTGAGCTTTCATCTGCGTCAACGACAGCACTGCCGCCAACAACAAGAATAATAACTTTTTCATCTCATTGAATTTTTTAGTTAGTAATTATTTTGACGGCTCAAAGGTACGAAATTATTGTATTACCTACAAATGCCGGGAGGGGAAAATGTATCGTTTCACAACTTTATCGCTTTCCGATTATATTTTGGCACACTTTTTGCTTATATGATTACATCGCACTTTTTCAGCACTTTACGTTTCTATCATTTTCTTCTTGTTTCGCTTCATGAAAATTTTCTTGCATTTTATTTCATGAGAGTGTCATTGCTTTGTTTAATTATCGTTTTTCGATAATTCTACGCCCCTTTTTATTCCGAATTTATGGTGTCATAAACGAATTAACGATGGTAAAAACGCATTCTTTTCTTCGTTTCTCTTCTCGTAAAGGCTTTTATCTGCGGATTGGGAAATTATACATATCTTTGCAATCGCATGGTAGAGACATGGTTTCGCCGATTTGTGTTTGCAGGACGGTAGAACCGATAAGCCTCATGACTCTCCGCAATAACAAAAAACCGAATAATGTTTGTCGCAGGGGCTTCGGCAGTATAAATGTTTATGTATATGAAAAGATTTATTTCTTTCATCGCACTGCTTGCGGTGCTGGCTATGGGTTCAACGGTGTTTGCCCAAACGAATGGTTTATCTCTGCATCTCGGAGGCTCGATGCCGGTAGGTAGTTTCGGTAAAGCGGGAGATGCTTTCATGGAAAGATATTCCGGAGACGGCGGTGCCGCAAAGGGTCTCAACCTCGGACTGAAACTCCAATACGGAATACCTGTTCCGATATTGCCTTCCATAAGGCTTATGGTTACTGCCGATGCGATGTATAACGATTTGCAATCCGACGTAAGGGATTTGCTTGAAAAGCCTTCCGAAGTGGCTAATGATTTGTTCGACATAACAAGTCCGAAGTACTTCAATATTCCTCTCATGGCGGGTGTGAATATTTCCCATTCCCTTTTGGGTGCCGTGAAAGTGTTCGGAGAGGTAGGCTTGGGCGTTAATTTCAGAATGGTTACCAATTTGGAAAGAACCATTTCCGTTCCCGATTTAGAGGGTGGCACGAAAGATGTAACGACTTCGGTGAGTTTCGACAATACCCGCACCTTTGCATTCCAAGTCGGCTTGGGTGTCTGCCTGTTGAACCGCCTCAGCTTGAGCGTTCACTATTACAATCTCGGCAAAGCGGAACTCAGCGGTTCTCTGTCTTCGACGGAAGAGGCTGCAGCTTTGCTCGGTTCGTGGGTAGATGAGGCAGGAAAATTCTCCAACGGCGAAATAGGCACTTCGATGTTTATGTTGAGACTCGGATTTCACTTCTGATTTCCTCTCGAATGCAACAACAGAGAAAGGATATGCCGATAGGTATATCCTTTCTTTGTTATTAGCCGGTCGTGCAACGCCGTTCTACGAAAAAGAATCGATGGTTCGATTTTTTCTTTCACCGCTTTATTTTGCAGAAACTGCGGTTTGCTTACGTCGGACTTTGCAAATCGCTTTCTTCTCTCTTTGTCGTTTTGTTGAGAGCGGGTTGGATTACTATAAAAGCGAGATGAATTGCATGGTGTCTTCTTTGCTCGTTGACCAATCGGTTACGAAGCGTACGGGAGTTCGTGTCCCGCCTCGTTTGCCCCAGAGTTCGAAACTCACGTGTTGTTTCAATTCGTCTATTTTCTCGTTCGGCAGGTAGAAGATTTGCTGATTGGTAGGCGAATCGGCGTATGGCTCGTATCCTTTGGCGAGGAGGGCTTGTTTTATTTCCATCGCTCGTTCTATTGCGTTGCGAGAGAGACGGAAATAAAGGTTATCGGTGAAGAGGGTCTTGAATTGCAGTCCCAACAGACGGCCTTTTGCCAATACGGCTCCGTGTTGCTTCATCAATGGGAAGAAGTTACGCAACAGTTTGCGGTTTGGAACGACCACGGCTTCGCCGAATAAGGCTCCGACTTTCGTTCCACCTATATAGAAGACATCGGCACAGGCGGCAATATCTTTCAGACTGACCGTATTGCCTCGGGCTTCTATTCCGTAGCCGAGCCTTGCTCCGTCTATGTAGAGAGGTATGCCTGCATTGCGGCATACGTTGCGGAGGGCTTGCAGTTCGTCGAGTGTGTAAAGTGTTCCGTATTCCGTGGGAAAGCTGATGTAAAGCATGCCGGGGGCAACCATGTGGGGGTAAGTGTCATCGGCATAGAAGTTCTCCATGTATGTTGCAAGGTCTTCGGCTTTGACTTTGCCGTTTTCGGAAGGCAGCACAAGCACTTTATGTCCGGCGGCTTCTATTGCTCCTGCTTCATGAACGTTTATGTGTCCGTTCTCTGCCGCCATTACTCCTGCATGCTTCGGAAGCAGCCCATCGATGACTGTTGCATTGGTTTGCGTTCCTCCCACCATGAAATGCACGTCTGCATCTTGCAGTCCGCAGGCGGAGAGTATGAGTTCCTTGGCTCTTCGACTGTATGGGTCGTCTCCATAGCCGGATGTTTGTTCCATATTGGTGGAAGCGAGTCCGGCTATTATCTCAGGGCAGGCTCCTCTCATGTAATCGGTATCGAAATGTATCATCGGATTTTGTTTTGCGGTTCTTGTCAAATTATGTCTTACAATGGAAATCGTTTATCCGAAATAAAGGTGTTCCACAAGGGTCTTCGCTCCGAGGAGGATAAGTATCACGCCGCCGAGAACCAATGCAAAGCGTGGTTTGATGAAATGTATCTTTTCGCCCATTCTTACTCCGAGCAGGGAAAAGAGGAAAGTGGCAAGGAATATTGTCAATACGGCTATACATTGTTGCATAAATTCCCATTTTATTCCGAATGTAATGCCGACGATAAAGGCATCTATGGAAGTGGCTATGGATAAAAGTACGATTACCTTGGGATTGGACACATCGAAGACTTTTTCTTTGAGTTTGAATTTGCGTCCGTCGATTACCATCTTTATTCCCATTATGCACAAGAGGGCAAAGGCAATCCAATGGTCGGCTTGCGACATAAAGAGGGCAAAAGCATCGCCGAGCAAAGCTCCCAACATAGGCAGGAGAGCTTGAAAGAAAGCGAAACTGAACGCCAGAAGAAGGGTTCTTTTCCTCGTAAGGGTTTTCTGCAAGCCGCAGGTGATGGATACGGTGAAGGAATCCATGGAAAGGGCGACCGAAAGGAATATGATTTCCAAGATATATGCAGGACTAATCATGATTTATGGTTTTTGTTATATGAATGAATTGTTCCAATGTGAGTTGTTCTGCCCTTTTTGTGAGCAGCGGTTCTTCTATGTTTTCCAATGAAAGGTTCAAGGGTTTGAGAGAGGAACGCAACATTTTGCGTCGCTGGTTGAATGCGGTTTTCACAAGACGGACAAAGAGGGCTTCGTCGCAATCGAGTTGCGTTGTCGTGTTGCGGACAAGTCTTATGACGGCAGATTTCACCTTGGGAGGCGGTGAGAAGACATCTTCATCGACGGTGAAGAGATATTCGCCTGTGTAATATGCGGAAAGGAGTACGGAGAGTATGCCGTATGTTTTGCTTCCGCTCGGAGCAACTACTCTTTCTGCGACTTCTTTCTGGAACATGCCGACGACTTGATTTATGATGTTGCGGTTGTCGAATACCTTGAAGAGGATTTGATTGGATATGTTGTACGGGAAGTTGCCCATTATGGCATACGGTGTCGGGAAGATGGTGTTCAAATTCATTTTCAGGAAGTCCCCGCTGATTATATCCTGCTTCAATTCAGGGTAATTCTCATTGAGATATGTTACGCTCTCGGTGTCTATCTCGACAAGTTTGAGTGCTTTTACGGCAGAGTTGTCTTTCAAGTATTTCGTCAACACTCCCATGCCGGGACCTATCTCCAAAACAGAGGCTTCTCCCCGCAGGTTGTCGGCAATTCTCTTTGCTATACTCTCATCTTTCAGGAAATGCTGTCCGAGGTGCTTTTTCGCTCTGACTTTATCCATGGTTAGGGATATAATTGCTGTATCGGTAATACAAAAAGGAAGGAAGCAAATATGTATGCTTCCTTCCTCTTAAATGGTTTTACATCTTACTCACCCAATTCTGCACGTTGGAATGCAGTAACGGTTAAGTCTTTGTCTATTTTCTTCAAGTGTTCTTCCACGGAGACTTTTGCCTCACGTGTATATTCCTGACTCAACAATGTGCTTTCTTTGAAGAATTTGTTAAGCTTGCCTTCCGCAATCTTTTCAACCATGTTTTCAGGTTTTCCTTCTTCTCTGACTTGTCCTCTGTAAACTTCCATTTCTCTTTCTATGACTTCCGCAGGAACGGTTGCCTTGTTCAAGGCCACGGGTCTGCCGGCGATAACCTGCATTGCCATTTCCTTTCCTTCTTCATCATATCCGGTTTTGGACAATCCCACAACGGAAGCCATTCTGTTGCCGGGATGTACGTATGCGTATGTGGCAGGAGCTTCTATCGGCAAATAATGGGATAGCGTTATCTTCTCGCCTATCTTTGCCACTTGCTCTATAATCATTGTTTCAACGCTTACGCCGTTTATCGCAAGGCTCATGACTGCTTGCAAGTCCTTTGCCTTGGCTGCTATGGCAGCGTCGAGAACGGTTTTGGTGAAATCGACAAAGCCATCGTTCTTTGCAACGAAGTCCGTCTCGCAATTCATCATTATGACTGCGGCAAAGGTTTTGTCTTGGCTGACTGCTGCCAATACTGCACCTTCGGAGGCATCTCTGTCGGCTCTCTTGGCTGCAAGTTTTTGACCTTTTTCTCTCAAATAGTCTATTGCCTTGTCCATATCGCCGTCGCATTCCACCAATGCTTTCTTGCAATCCATCATGCCGACGCCGGTACGCTTTCTCAACTCATTGACAAGTGATGCTGTTATGTTTGCCATATCTTTTTATGCTTATTGGTTGATTACTTCTTCGAAACGTTGCGTTTTGCTATTTGCTTTCTCGGACGTTTCTCCATGTTGTCTTCTGTGGAACCTTTTACTTTTCTGATTTTGTTGCCGTCTTGTTCTTCTGCATCTTCATCATCAAAGCGTTCTGTCGCCATGCTTTCGTTTTCTTCTTCGTTCTGCTCTGCCGCACGGCTGTCCTTGTCCATTTTTCTTTCCTGAGCACCCTCTTCTATTGCTCTGCACACGTAATCGATTATCAAAGCAACCGATTTGGAAGCGTCATCGTTCGCAGGAATTGCAAAATCGACCAAGTTAGGGTCGCAGTTGGTATCCACCATTGCAAAAGTCGGTATATTCAAACGTCTTGCCTCTGCTATTGCAATGTGTTCCTTATTTATGTCAACGACAAACAATGCCGATGGCAAACGGGATAGGTCTGCGATAGAACCCAAGTTCTTTTCCAACTTTGCTTTCTCACGAGTTATTTGCAATCTCTCTCTCTTGGAAATGGTCGTCGTGTCTTTGTCGGACAAGAGTTTCTCCAAAGAGTTCATCTTTTTAACGGCTTTTCTGATGGTTACAAAGTTTGTAAGCATTCCACCGGGCCAACGCTCCGTAACGTATGGCATGTTTGTGCCTTTTACTCTCTCTGCAACTATATCTTTTGCCTGCTTCTTGGTAGCAACGAAAAGTATTTTCTTTCCTGATTTTGCGATTTGCTTCAACGCTGCCGCTGCTTCTTCTGCTTTGGCTGCTGTTTTGTGCAAATCTATGATATGAATACCGTTACGCTCCATGAAGATATAAGGAGCCATTTTGGGATTCCACTTTCTTTTCAAGTGTCCGAAGTGAACACCTGCGTCAAGCATTTGATTGAAATCTAACATCTCTTTTTCTTTTTGTTTACTTTCCTTATTAACTAAAAATCAATCGGCAAGTAGTCATTAGCAAGTCGAAATCTCGCCGATTTGGATACTAAACAATATCCGATATACTAACGTTTGCTGAATTGGAAACGCTTACGTGCTTTCTTTTGACCCGGTTTCTTTCTTTCAACCATACGAGGGTCTCTTCTCAACAAGCCTTTCGACTTCAATGCAGTTCTGTCTTCTGCATTTACTTCGCACAAAGCTCTTGCTATACCCATACGCAAAGCCTCTGCCTGTCCGGAAATTCCACCGCCATCGAGGTTTGCCTTAACATCGTATTGACCTTCTGCTCCCACAGTCTCGAAAGCCTGTCTGCAAATATATCTTAACGTGTCCGTAGGGAAATATTCCTTGTAGTCTCTTCCGTTAACGATGATTTCGCCACTGCCTTGTTTCAAGTAAACTCTTGCAACGGCACATTTTCTTCTTCCTATGGTATTGATAACTCCTTCCATATCGCTTATCTGATTGTATTAAGGTTTACTAATCTCGGCTGTTGAGCCTCAAACTTATGCGTTGCTCCTGCTACGACATGCAGATTTCTGTATAGTTGGCTGCCCAATCTGTTCTTAGGCAACATTCCTTTTACCGCATGCTCGATAACTCTTATCGGAAACTTCGCCATGATTTCTTTCGGAGTGGAAAAACGTTGTCCTCCCGGGTAACCGGTATGACGTACGTAAACCTTATCGGTGAACTTTTTGCCGGTGAATCTCACCTTGTCGGCGTTTATTACTATTACATAGTCTCCGCAATCTGCGTGAGGTGTGAAGCAAGGTTTGTGTTTACCTCTCAAAACATTCGCAACCTTTGTTGCCAAACGTCCTACGATTTCGTTTTCTGCATCGATGACAATCCACTCTTTCTTTGCAGTGGCTTTGTTCGCCGAAATCGTTTTATAACTCAATGTACCCATTTTGTTCGTCTTTCTGATAACATTAAAACTACTTTTGCCGCCATAACGCACTTCAAACGGGCAGTAAGAAGCACGAATATTATCGGCTTAACTTTCTCCTTTTCAAGCAATCATAGGATAATACGGGTTCGCTGACCACTCGAATAGGAGTTTGCAAAGTTACTACTTTTTCCCTATACTTCAAATAATCAGTCTGTTTTTTTGCGATTTATTGCAGCATTGACTTTCCGAATGTCCCTTTATGGCTATCTTTGCAAGCGTTGAATGAAAGAGAGAAAATGCACGAGAAAAACAATACGACGAATTTCGATTCTGCCAAAAAGCGTTTGAGCATCAAGGAATGGGACGAAGCGGACAGACCGAGAGAAAAACTGATGAACTTGGGAAGGCAGAGTTTGAGCAATGCGGAATTGCTTGCCATTATCATAGGCAGCGGGAATGCCAAACAAAGTGCGGTGGATTTGGCGAAAGATATACTTGCAAGCGTCGATAACAGTCTGCACGAATTATCGAAATTGTCTTACATGGATTTCTGCAAAAGATTCGACGGAATCGGTCCTGCGAAAGCCATCAACATTGTTGCGGCTTTGGAACTCGGGTTCAGAAGAAAGGAAGCCGAAATATTGCGAAAAGACAAAGTCTCCTCTTCTCACGATGCCTATCTCGCACTATCTCATCTTATGTCGGACTTATCGTTCGAGACCTTTTGGATAATACTGCTCGATGTAAAAGGGAAAATCATCAAAACTTTGTGCATGAGCGAAGGAGGTCTGACAGAAACCTCCATCGATGTGAGAAAGATTTTCAGATCGGCATTGGAATATGGTGCTGTTTCGATTATACTTGCCCACAACCACCCGTCCGGAGAAACAGAGCCGAGTTCATCGGACATACACACGACCCGAAAGATATGCGAAGCGGGGAAATTGCTGTCAATAACGGTACTCGACCATATAATAATAGGTCAGGATACTTATTACAGCTTTATGGATAACGGGAAAATGTAAGTATCATGAAAGACAAATAAGCCGCAAGCGTTATTGCCTGCGGCTTATTTTATTGTGATAGTTCGAGTCTTTTACGGCTTACTCGACCATCAACTTCTTCGTTACATTGCCAAGCATGACGGTATAAATACCCTTAGGCAAGTCGCCGAGGTCTATTCGTAAAGTCTCCTGACCGGCTTTGAGGTCGAACGTTCTTACTTTTCTGCCGTTGAGGTCGAGGATTTGAAGCAAGGTGTTTTCTTTCAATGCATCGAACTCCAATGTTACGAACCTCTTCGCAGGGTTGGGATATATTGCGAACTCTCTTGCGTTCACCTCTTGCAAAGATGACGAACCGCTTGCAGTGAATATAGCCATGAAAGCGGTATCGCTTGTTAGACTTACCGTTCTCGGATTTTCGGAATTGCCGTCGTTCCATATTACAAAGTTGTAACCCTCGTTTGCTGTTGCCGTCAATACTGCCGTATTGCCGTCCAAGGTATATGAGGCACTGCCCATCGTCTCATCATTTACCGTCAGAGTGATTGTCGGCGTGCTTACTACCTCCGCGAATATCGCCACAAATGCGGTATCGCTTGTAATGCTTACCGTTCTCGGGTTCTCCGTATTGCCGTCGTTCCATATTACAAAGTTGTAACCCTCGTTTGCTATTGCTGTAAGAGTTCTGACTGCACAAGAAGAACTTCCTATTGCAACACTGCCGTAAGTCTCATCGTTTGCAGATACAGACAACTCAAAGGACAAATCTTCCGAAATGAGAATTGAATCGTAGATATTTCTACTAAATACTTCACGCCAATCACTTGCGGTATAAGCCTCCAAACAGCCGCAAGGAACGGTCAAAGTACAAGTATTAGGAATGTCTCTATAAAAATCACTCCTAATAATCGAAGGCGGAATACTTGCCAAACATTTGATTGAAGCCAATCTGTAACATCTGTAAAACGCATCTTCTTTAATAGACGTAACACTATTGCCAATAGTAATCGAGGTCAAGTTGCTGCAATAGGAAAACGTAGCGGTATCAATAATCGTAACACTGTTGGGAATGGTTACCGAAGTCAATCCGCTGCATTCGTAAAACGCACATTGTCCAATAGACGTAACACTATTGCCAATAGTAACCGAAGTCAAGCCGCTGCAACTGTAAAGCGCAAATTCTCCGATAGATGTAACACTGTTGGGAATAGTAACCGAAGTCAAACCGCTGCAACCGTGAAACGCAGCATATCCGATAGACGTAACACTATTGCCAATAGTAACCGAAGTCAAGCCGTAGCAATTGAAGAACGCAAAACTGTCGATAGAGGTAACGCCGTTGGGAATGCTTGCCGAAGTCAAGTCGCTGCAACCGGAAAACGCCTCCCGTCCGATAGAAGTAACGTTGTAAGTCGTGCCATTGTATTCAATCGAACTCGGAATAACGACATCGCCGCTCACATGATTATTTGAAGCAGCAGTTTCGGAATAATACGTTACCGCAAGCGTATTTGTACTACCCGCAAGGATTTTGTAATAGAGTGTTTTCCCTTGATAAGTGTAGGAAAAGTCGTATGCCATCGCTTGGAGCGAAAGCACATCATTGCCACTGCCATTATCGATCGGCACAGTGGCTTGCCGAATTTTGTTTTTTGTCATAATTACGCCACGTTAAAATTTCACTACTGCAAGGATACAATCTTTTTCGCTGTTTCCATCACTAAAACAGAAAAAAAATAGAGAGTATCTTTTCAATCCGTGTTATCTGTGTTCGCAAAATGTCCCTATACCCTCTTTACATTCTTTATCAATTCGGCTCTTCTGCAAGTATTGCAAATTAACGATTTTCAATTTCTTTAACTTCATGGCTTGCGAATTTTCCGCAGGAGGGAATTTACTCGAAATTTTTCGAGTATTCAAGAGTTAAGCAAAAGATTGTATTTC